>Ga0209589_1000930_pt1 | contig 45089 bp, 25 predicted proteins | sample CowpeawhiteBW_FD_187525 | JGI IMG/M metagenome (GOLD analysis project Ga0209589, IMG submission 187525) | Root nodule microbial communities of legume samples collected from California USA - Cow pea white BW (SPAdes) (version 2) | ecosystem: Host-associated > Plants > Roots > Nodule | place: USA...
ATAAAATTAATAAAAAAAAAAAAAAAAAACTACAATCTGACAGCTATGATCAATTTGGTCTTTCATGTTACAATAAATAAATAAAGTTCATGATTATTTGACACAATGAGTTTGATTCATAGCATTGACATCACTATTCCATTTGATTCTTAACATTACTAAATCAATCAACACAATCCTCATATTGAAATCATTAGTCAATTCAATCTCTGACATGAGGGACAAATTTGGCTATGAAGTTGGGAGCAGTTTGACTAATGGTTACAAAAATTAGGAATTGAATAGGCAAACCCTAATGTTAAAGGCTAAAATGATTAATAGTTCCCAATTTCATGATTTTTTTTTTATTTCAGACTAAAATATCAATTATTAAAATTTTAAGAAGAGATTTGATGTTTTACAACTTTCATGGTGAATTTTATTCCATTCCTTTTGCTACTTTTAATTTGAAAGTTATAGATACTAATAATTCATGCAAGATTAAATTTTTGGTGGTAACTTGTTACTGTCATAGGTTTGAATGTATAAGTCATATATCATTATCAATTAGTCAGTGTTTACTACATTATCCACTACATTTGATATAACAACAACTCCTTAATTCTGTAGCATGAAAGAGCAGATTATCAAGATTTTATTGGCATAGTTCTATTGCTACTTATAAACTCCACCATTAGTTTCATAGAAGAAAACAATGCTGGCAATGCAGCTGCTGCTCTTATGGCCAGATTAGCCCCAAAAGCAAAGGTAATTTCCCTCTTCAACTGATTTAACTGTAGCTTCCTACATTATAAGTGTTCAAATTTTCCGCTGAGTTTTACTGTGTTGTCTCCACTGAATATTAAAATTACACTGATGTTTGATATATTAAAATTCTTTTGAATATATTTTAAAACATTAAAATCAATATCTGTCAAGATATTTTAAAGTGCAGCAAAAGAACAACACATAAAAATCTAGTAGAAAATCCAAATTCTACATCATATTTGCATGTTCTTTTGTTTTCCTTTTCAGGTTGCTCTACCAATGTCTTTGTTATACTGGTTTGTTTACATTTCCTTTGACATCCAATTACATTTACAGGTACTTCGTGATGGAAAATGGAGTGAAGAAGAAGCTTCAGTGTTGGTTCCTGGAGACATAATAAGCATCAAGCTTGGTGACATCATTCCTGCTGATGCACGTCTCCTTGAAGGTGATCCTTTGAAGATTGATCAGGTAAAATTGGCTGTTAATGGCTGAGGTTGATGCATATCAGCCATCTTAAACTAAAATAAGATGTGAACTAAATAGGAAACTTCTGAAATGGTTCCAATATTTTCTCAAGAGAAGGGGAATATGTTTCTATATTAGTATGAAATTAATCATTTCACACAGATAGAAGGAGAAAGTTAGTAAGAGGGATCTCATGCTAAATTGTATCTATGAAGAACTGGTCTGAACCAAATAGCTTCATGTGTGATCCATGTAGAGTTTAGATTTTTTATCGAGTTTTTTAGTACTGTCATCTGCTGCTGAGCGTTAAAAATATACTGATGTTGATATATTAAAATTTTTTTAATATATTTTAAAATATCAAAATCAGTGTCTATTAATATATTTTGACAGCTCAATAGAAGAACAAAAAAAAAACATAGAAAATCCAAATTCGTCTGTATAACTGATCTTAAGCTAATGGGAAAAGGCTCTTGTTGCTGATGCATGCAAAGATGAAATGTGACATTAACTTCATCATCATTCCATTGCATTCCATGCATTCCCCTCTTGCATTCAATTATAATATGTTCATGTGTTTTTCAGTCTGCTCTTACTGGGGAGTCACTTCCTGTCAGCAAACACCCTGGAGAAGGAGTATATTCTGGTTCAACCTGCAAGCAAGGAGAAATTGAGGCAGTAGTTATTGCAACTGGAGTTCACACCTTTTTTGGGAAGGCAGCTCATCTTGTGGAGAACACAACACATGTTGGACATTTCCAGAAGGTTCTCACATATAGAATTTGTAGTGCTCTTAATGTTAATGTAGTCTCAAGTAAAGTCATATCCGTGACAAATATTTGTCAAGATAATGCTCAGTGACATCACATAATTGTTACAGGTTCTAACATCTATTGGGAACTTCTGCATCTGTTCAATTGCTGTTGGTATGGTCATTGAAATCATTGTGATATATGCAATCCATCAAAAGGGATACAGAAATGGTATTGATAACCTTCTGGTGCTATTAATTGGTGGGATTCCTATTGCAATGCCAACAGTGCTTTCTGTTACAATGGCTATTGGTTCACACAGGTTGTCTCAGCAGGTTTGTGATCCAAACATTTCAATGGCTTTTATAAGACCATTAGTCTGTTTGTTGTTGAGCTAATAATAACTATCATGGGTTTATCCTTTGCAGGGTGCCATAACAAAGAGAATGACTGCCATTGAAGAGATGGCTGGAATGGATGTGTTATGCAGTGACAAGACAGGCACATTAACTCTTAACAAGCTTTCAGTAGACAAGAATATCATTGAGGTCTTAATTTTTTCTTCTTAGTTCCTACCATAAAACTGAACATAGAAAACGTTTTGATATAATTTCATATGGATCAAATGTCTGGAAACATGTAGATCAGAATGTCCAAGGTCATGTTAATATATCAGAATGTTAAACAAGACATTGGAGATTCCTTCAGGCAGTGCTAATAGTTAGACTACACAACTTCCTAGAGAAACATTTTATGGGAAAGTAATTAGCAATGCTAATAATCGACATCAACTTACAATTTATGACAAAGCACTGAAAGAATCCTTTTCATATATTGAACCTTTAAAGTTTGCATGAATAGAAATTAATGAATCTGAGTGATGGTGTTATGCTAACTTTCTTTTTCCAAACAACTATCAATATCTGGTAGGTTTTTGTTAAAGACGTTGACAGTGATATGGTTGTACTTATGGCTGCAAGAGCATCAAGGCTAGAGAACCAGGATGCAATTGATGGTGCTATAGTTTCAATGTTAGCAGACCCAAAGGAGGTACAAGTTCAAAGATACTTTACTAGATTAACAACACTAAAGCCTTTTTACCATTGCATTTTGCTGCGCATTCCAAAATTCTATAAATTTGCAGATGTTTGCTTAATTAATATCCATTATTAACAGACAAATTTTCACTATTCTAATTGTAGCATTCAGAAAAGCAAGTTTCCACCATCTTCTGTAGTTGAAATTTTGTTAGTTTACTAATGGTCCTTTACTTTACAAGGCAAGAGCTGGAATAAAAGAAGTTCACTTCCTTCCATTCAATCCAACTGATAAAAGAACTGCATTAACATACCTTGATGCTGCTGGTAAGATGCACAGGGTTAGCAAAGGAGCACCAGAGCAGGTAGTACATAATCCAAGTCTAAAGAATCATAGTACCAACAAGAGTAACATGGTTTGATCATTATTTAACTATACTTTGTAGATTCTCAATCTTGCACATAACAAATCAGAAATACAACAAAAGGTTCATGCAATTATTGACAAGTTTGCAGAACGTGGACTTCGTTCTCTTGCAGTTGCCCGCCAGGTTTAGGCCCTAAGAATTCTCCATCATCTCGTTGGTATACTGTGTGTGCATTGTTTATAAAAATTGAACTTTTCTCCAATTTAGGAAGTGCCTGAGGGAACTAAAGACAGTTCAGGAGGACCATGGGAGTTTGTTGGCCTTCTTCCTCTTTTCGATCCACCTCGCCATGATAGTGCAGAAACAATTAGAAGAGCTCTTGATCTTGGCGTGAGTGTCAAAATGATCACTGGTATGTATAACTATTACTTTATGTTCATTTAAGAGTGCAAATATCTTGATTGCGCTTACAATATGAACGTTTAAGGTATGTGAACAAACAAATTCTAGACATAAAACTATTTATGATCATAAATGAAATCTTCTATTTGGAAAACTAATTAAGGTGTTATCACTGTTTAGTATTCTTCTTACTGTTAGCTTGTCTTTAAAGAAATTGTCTTCATGCATAGAACGACTAAACAGTCTTAATTGTTACCTTGATTTCTTCTATGCTTTAATTGCTATTGTTTAGACTGCTCTTACTGAACAATGTGTCCTAGACAGTGGAGAAGTGAAGAAAGTGCATTAAAACAAATCAAATTAAAATTGCATGGCTTAACATGACATCTAGCTACATTTCCAACACCCTGAACTTTTCAAAGTCTACAGTAAAGCCTATCTCATTGGGTACCATAGTGAACATTGAAAAATTTCTGCGATAGTTTCGGTCTACTAGTGAGAGATTCTTTCTTTCACTGTTTTAATTCTATAGTTATGCAAATATTTTCAAAAATGTTGTTTTTCTTAAAACCAAAGTATATTAGGCAAAGTTAAATCATCTTTTTACACCAAAGTATACTCATGTTATGCTACAAAAAAACCTTTCAGGTGATCAACTTGCAATAGGTAAGGAAACAGGAAGACGTCTCGGGATGGGGACTAACATGTATCCTTCTTCATCGCTACTTGGTGAAAACAAAGATGGATTGGGTGCTGTCGCTGTTGATGATCTCATTGAGAATGCTGATGGTTTTGCTGGAGTCTTTCCTGGTAAGCCAAGAAAGCAGTGATCAAAAGGAAGCTGCATTTTAATGTTATGTTCAATTTTTGATAATGTGTGTTTGCCTCAGAGCACAAGTATGAGATTGTGAAGAGGTTACAAGCTAGAAAACACATTTGTGGAATGACTGGTGATGGGGTGAACGATGCACCTGCCTTAAAGATAGCAGACATAGGTATTGCTGTAGCAGATGCTACAGATGCTGCCAGAAGCGCATCTGACATAGTCCTAACAGAACCTGGGTTGAGTGTGATCATAAGTGCAGTTTTAACTAGCCGTGCAATTTTCCAGAGAATGAAAAATTACACAGTAATCCCACAACTATCTACATATATGTAAAAGAAAATAATTCTAACTTTTCTGTTTGACAACAAATCATGATTACTTCTATTCCTTTTCCTTTGCAGATATATGCTATATCTATCACTATTCGTATTGTGGTAAGCTTTTTGTACATGAAGAATATATTCAGAATGAACCTGATCACCAACCTTCTTCTCATTTTCAGTTTTTTTTTTTTTTTTTCATTTCAGCTTGGTTTCATGTTACTGAACAGCTTTTGGAAATTTGACTTTCCTCCCTTTATGGTTCTTGTCATTGCCATTCTCAATGATGGTAATATTAACTTCTTTCTAGTATCTTAATCTAAAGTTTCATTATAGTTTGGTGGTTATTACATGAAATATTTTCTTTCTTGTCCACTTACTTGTTAGCATCCTTGTAGGTACCATCATGACAATATCTAAAGATAGGGTTAAGCCCTCTCCAATTCCTGATAGTTGGAAGCTTAGTGAAATTTTTGCAACTGGGATTGTTCTTGGCAGCTATCTGGCTCTAATGACTGTGATCTTCTTCTATATAGTTGTTGAAACAGACTTCTTTCCTGTAAGTATCTTCTTACCAGTTGTTCACTACTTCGTTTTGATTTCACTCAATGCCATGACATGAAGTATTTTTCCCCAGAACCATTTTGGCGTGAAACACTTTCATTATAATCCAAATGCTGAGGACAGTGATCCAACCAAAAGAATGTTGGGATCTGCTGTCTATCTTCAAGTTAGTACCATTAGTCAAGCCTTAATTTTCGTGACAAGGTCAAGGGGTTGGTCCTACACAGAAAGACCTGGTCTTTTGCTTGTCACTGCCTTCATCATTGCTCAAGCGGTACATGGTTTTCTCAACCTTCCTGAATTATTCAAACCTCTAACACAATTTGAACTTGCTTATATGATTTTGCTATAATTTTGACAGATTGCTACTGTTATATCTGCCACTCTCACTTGGAGTGTTGCTGGGATCAGAAGTATCGGTTGGGGCTGGACAGGAGCCATTTGGCTATACAATACTGTCACTTATTTACTTCTAGATCCTTTGAAGTTTGCAGTTCGTTATGCATTAAGTGGAAGGGCATGGAATCTGGTGGTAAACCAAAGGGTTAGTACTATGACTGAACCTCATAAATTGAGCAAAAAATTGTGGAGAATGAATAACAAGAAATAGGTTGAGAACATAAAGTAGGCCAGATGATTTATCATATATTTATAGTCTCTAAAACTCAGAATGACTAGAGCACTTACATAGTTATGTGACATCTTGCTGATGCAAATTAAATTAACAGACCGCATTCATCAACAAAAACGACTTTGGTAGAGAAGCTCGTGAGGCTGCATGGGCTACTGAGCAGAGAACCTTACATGGCCTCCACTCTGCTGAGTCAAAAGGGTTTACAGATAAGCACACCTTCAGAGAAATTAATACACTGGCAGAAGAGGCAAGGAGGAGAGCAGAGATAGCAAGGTCACAGTCTTTGTTCATCTTCAAACTGTTTTTCAATCTTAATTTTACCTTTAAATGGTTTTTCTTTCCCCCCTTACTAATATTTTCTTCCTTGTGATGCAGGCTGAGAGAGCTTCACACTCTGAAAGGTAGAGTGGAATCATTTGCCAAGCTAAGGGGTTTAGACATAGATGCCATGAACGGACACTACACTGTCTAAGACTTTATGACTGCTATCTGTCATGATTCTCACATATCATGTGGCTCTTGTATTATGGCTTTGTCTCGTGTCAGACTACAGGTTTTACTTCAACAATGTATCTGCTGAATTTTCATGTACTTTTCATTCAAACCATTGGTTGTTGTTTGCTCTTTTCTTTTGTCTTTCTTCTTTGGGATAATTGTATCTATTGTTATAATAATGTTATTCACACATATCACTCTTTGGAAAGTAAAATATTTCATTTGTAAACTTTTCTTAGTTTTGCAAGAAAACATGAATGGCAATAGTTCTAAACAATATATTAAAGTAATGTACAAATAAATGGGTGTCATTTTCTTCTACCAGAGCTGTAAAATGGTAAAAAATTCTGTTTCATCGCATGATATCAACTCAAATTAAGAGATTTTACAACTAACCCAGAATTTCTTGGCATGTGGTTAATATATGTTATATACAATTGTTTGTGATAGGAACTAATATTACTGTGGTTTAATAGAGAAAACATTCGGAAGGCAGTGCTCTGATAATAACAAAGGTAATGTTCAGAAAATAAGAAATTGAGAATGAAACAACAAATCAGAGAAGGAAAACTTCTCTTTGTGGCAACAGCTACCCACAACTACCCAAATGATCATCAAACCCTTTTCCCTTGATCCCATGCAGACTCCAACCTTATCACATGCTTCCCACACTTGTTGCCAGGTAGGCAAATTTGTTATAGGCTGCATAGTTCCCTTCTTTACAAGTACATATATAGGAGTGCGTAAAATTTTAAATTAAGTGTCTGAGGTGCAGTTGAGTCACTATCGGATGTGTTTAATCACAAGTAATGAATGAAATATGACCTCAAACTAACATTGTTACTGTAAATAGTTTCATATGAAACACATCAAGAACACTTGTTATGAAGCAACTTCCTATGGATGTTTTTACAAATACATGTACGGAGTTATTTAAACTCTGCTTTTAACCTGCAAAGTGCAAGGTTCATGTCAGGGGAGCCAAATTCATACACAAATGTACCAGACATAAAATAAGATAAACTAACTGTTAGAATGAGTAATAAGATCTACTACATCCTATGTAGCTCATACGCTTTCTTCTAGTTCATGAAGTAATTGAACAGTGAGGATCTCTCTGGGCATGACTTATTCAGCAGGGTCTTCAGATCATCATCTCTTAGCTTCTCTTGGAGCTGATTCACCAGAGACTCAGGGACTTGCTGATGCACATAGTAAATTGAAGACACCAGAGAAAGAAATTCTATTAAGCAATCTTGAAATGGAAAGCTTAATGGACATATAATCTACATACATACCACTTTCAACCACAGAATGTAACAAGCAGAATGTGCAGCTTGTGCTTGGACATCCACAAAATCATCATCAACAAAAGTTGAGCAGGAGTGGAGAAGACACAGTTCATTCTGCAGAAAGGTGCCAAAGTCATGATACAGGCCTATTGCCTCCTTGGAATGGTAGGACTCATCACCAGAATCAGGCACAAAATTATTTATCCAGCATGTGGAAAGGAAGCGCCGATGAAGCCATAGAGCCTGTTAAAAGTCAGCACCATTGAACATCTAATTCTAAACCTTTAAGAAAATTACTGAGATAGAAAACCACTTGCACTCAAGGAACCCAAAATCACAAAAAGGTGATAATCTGATGGGATTTCATAAGCAAGAAAACAATTTTCTCAAATTTCAAGAATCCAAAAATCCTGTAATGGATAGAGATTATTTAGAAAACTCCAGCTAATCAGTGTATTACTCTAGTGAGTAATATGATGACCAATTATGAAATTAATTACAGACAAAAGTCACCTACCTCTCTTCCAACATAACGTTTTATCAGTGTTTCATTCCAATCAAGCTCGTCCTGTCAAACCATAGTTGCAACATAATTAAAAACTAAATTTATGTGCATGCATATAAAGTTTAGGTGATACAGTAATGTCAATTACATCAGTCAATATGCAGTTCTTGTATTATAAAAGAGGTACATGCTGCATAACCTATTGTGCAGTAAGTAGTACATTGAATATTCATTCCAATGATACAGAGTTATCAAAACCAAGCCCCGGACAAAGATTACTACCATCAAGACCATGAACTGAAGTACAAAAGCAAGTATGAAACAACAAAGAATTATGCAAATTCAGAACCATGACCAGTATGATCATGATGTTATAGTAACTGAAGCATATATGCACCTAATAAATTGAGCTATGATGTTTGGAGCAGCACACTAGTTTGGAAATTTTACTCGCATTATTGTCTTCCAACTTACTTGCCTTTCGGTTTTCAATTAACTTTTTATTCATAAATCGATGTTTGGCCCTGAAAAAGTGTCGAGGAAGACCAAGAAAGCAATGTAATTAATTGTTAAGAGACATATCGTGTGAATAATATTCCTAAGAACTTGATCTGTAACCAACCCAATGATGTACAATCCATGTGGCCAATCTCATCTAGTGGGATAAGACTTATATTGTTGTATAAGCACTAATGAATTTTACAATAGAGCATACCGAAACCAGTCATTTAGTAAAATGCCATATCTCACATATTGTTGCTTGAGTTGTTCTAAAAGAAAATTCTAATGCTTTATGTCATATTTCTTGAACAACTGGAACCTGCGGCTCTTATTAAACTGAAAGGAAACTTTTTAATGTCTTTGCACATTCTACTACCATTTCTGCCACAGATGAGATTAAGGCTATATTTGGATATCCGATTGATAGTCTAATTAAATGGAATGTAAGTGAATAAAATCCACCAGGTATTTTTCCTTCCTATTTTGAATGACCTAAAGAACAGAAGTGAAAGATGAGCGCATCACATGATGCCACCACAAGATCTCAGCTGCAGCAAGAACACTGCAACAACCTCAACCACTGTACATTGTCATTCTATTTCATTGCAAAGCATACCTTCCCTTTCTTTCAATTCAAACATAATATGACATACTCAACAAAGATACCAGATCATGCACAATATATGAAATAAATAAGCATAAATATTACCTTCAAGGCTTGGACTATATTAACATTACGACCACAAGATACAGTATCTTCCAGACAACTTGGACCCTCCATAATTCTCAGTAATAGTCGCTACAATATAATAGAAACCATGATTGGTAAAAGAGGAAAATCATAAGCTTGTCTAAGGACACACAACATGCTGTATTTTTACTCAAAATGTTTTTATAGCATGGAAACAATAACTAGTCAGGTTAAAGAAGGTAAGCAAAACTTACTCTGCGATAATGAAAACAACAATTATCAGCGATATGCAGTGCAGCCCAACTTCTTGATTTCCTTAACTCACACAGAACCTAAATAGGTACAGCTTCATGAGAACCATTTATTATGTCATTGACAAGCAAGGTCATATGTAATTTAATGAAAAGATTTTTAATGGATCAGCAATGGGAGAGGAAATAGGAATGGAATTGAATGCTCAGTTGTTGATTCAACTTCATTTTTATATTTGATATACTATAATTAAAATAAAAAATGCAACAAAAAATAACAAGATTTTTTTTCAGTCAAATATGCTTTTAGCTCATAACACTTACAACAAAAAGAAAACATCACAGAATCAAAACCTGGTCAATGGTCATGTATGAGACTAACCAGCAACGGTGATTCCATGCACGATAATTCATTTTTGATCTCTGCAAATGATGAGGTAACAAAAAGGAAAAAATCAATATTTAATTAAAAAAATGAAAATATGATGTCACAATGATGGCAAAATGGTGAAGCATTATATAAATCCACAATTAAAACCATCATCAGATCTCCCCCACCCCATCATTTTCCTGCTTTAGGATGATGTTTTGAATTTTACATTAACAATGTATAATGGATTGAAATTCCAAAAGTGTTAACAAGATAATGTAAATTATGTGTCAAATGTTACAATATGATATTGTATAATACTCCCTTGTATTGAGAAAAGGTCAGAACAAAGGTGAAAGTAATGTAACAATTATCCTTCTCTCATGTTCGAATGCCCATCAATCATACAAACATAGAATAAAACATTTCCAATTTAAACAGTATGATGTTCCCATACTGAAATTAGACCTCAGCTATTTTTTCCACCAGCTCAGATTCTTTTCCCAATATCTCTTTGAAATTTGAACAGTTTGCAGAGATTGACTTGATCACCCATCGCCTAAATAAAATACTTCTATACATTAGATTGATATTTGCGTTCCAAAGCCTCAGGAGGATCAATTAATATTCAAAATTCAGACCTATATAAAACTAATCTAGAAAATATATTCATTCTTTTAGTGATGAGGACAAAGCCAGAAGATGAATACCTATGATTCCAAGCTTGTTCACTTTTGGGTGAATATGAGAGTACAAGTTCTGACAGGAGAAGTTCATCTACAAACATTGAGAGCTGCTGCTTCTTGGACACTATTAACTTTCTGCAATTGCACAGAAAAACTTAATAAGTTGGTAACAAAAATCAAATTCCCAGCATGTTTCCTCAATAGAGGTTATCAATTCTTTTTCTTAGTACATTCAATATGAATCCTATCTTGTACGTTCCCTCATACATCACAACATTTTGTGCAACACTAAGCTTATGCTGTTGTTGACTCTTGAGCACCAAACATTTAGTACCATATAGTACCACAGGTCTGGTGACTGTGCAGTAAAATTTTACTTTCATCTCACGAGGCATGTTTCTATCATAAAAAGAATATGTCATCATTTAGACATTTGAACAAAGGGAAATGCTGTCAAATAAACCTGTTATCATAAGTTAAAACAATTTACTGGACTCTGTCAACTTACAATATAGTCTTACAGATCTCAACAACAAAAAAGTATAAAAAATTCATTAATAGATAAGAGGAGAACCTGCAATTCCAAGCTGTCATAAAATCACAGCTTAGCAGCAGAAGAGACTTGCTATGTCTCAGAAGGGTACTTTCAAGATGATCACTAGAAGTGGCAGGTAAGCAAATTCCAACTTTGTCAGATTGGTTGTCACACATTCTGTATTGTTTAAATGTAATCATAAATGCATGTTTAGCAGTTTTATATAACGGTAGAAGAACATGAGTTGAGATTCCCAGTTTATGATCTCGGTTCCAGAAATATATGTTGTCTTGTTTGGAAGATTCCACGGGGCTTACTGCTCCATCTTCTGATTGATGGATAGCTTCATAAGATAAATTAGACGAAATGTCTGATTCTTCCTTTAGCAAGGGGAATTGTGAGGGATGAATAAAGCCCAGCTCGTCACTAGATCCAAAAACATAAGGGAAAACATATTTAAAGAAGGAAACATAATATAGTTAAATCAAGCAACAAAGAAACAAGATTGACCATAGCTAAGAGACATTGCTTAGAGGGTGTTATTCCATCATCAAGGTTATATTTTACAATATTTTATATCATCCAGAGACTTCATATGAATGAAGCTCACAAAATTTACTAAAATAAATTAGTATTAGCTTTTATACAAATTAAAAATCTTACTATTCAGCATCCGTTATGAAAACGTTAAAACTAGAATAGAAAACAGCATATTTATTGATGGGAATGCCAGAAAATTTACAAGTTTCTCAAGCAATCATCAGGGCAAGATTTATTCGAGTTTGTGCGCATGAAATCACTAAACCTTACATTAGAGCATCAGATTCAAGGATATCTTCCAACTGGCGTAAGAGATCCATAGCGTCGACTTTAGAATCAGACTCTTCACTCATATCTGTTGACCTGTATCAAGCCAAAGGTGCTGACTTCAAGCAAAAACAAAAAAGGATGTAATCAATTGTCAAATCAATCTTATTAAATACTAAATGAGGAACAAAGTCATTACATCAGAAAAAATAAGTCTTCACACGAAAGAATGAAACTCGTTGACTATCGATAATACATTTCATTTAACTAAAGTATCAGTTACAAATAACCTCAAACTCGCAGAAACTATTTACAAAACCAAAAACAAGGCAACTAAAGCTCACAAGACTTGCACATCCCTCTATTTCTCATACACGAAATCCATTTCACACACTACTGCAGCAAGGTCTTACGGGAATTTTCACAAGCAGGTCACGGGCACTACCAATTCAGACTTGTTTGAGCAAGACCCAGATGAGATTATGAGCACGTGAAGTTGTTTTGGTTTCAAAAACAAAAAGAAGGAGTCATTTTTCTTCTGGGTTTCACAAACTTGCAGGTTCCTTTGGGAATAAAAGGGTTACCATTATCATTCAAACTACGCAGACCAAATAGAAGACAAACAAAGCAAATTGAAAAGCAGCGAAGCAATTGTAAAGGGAGAAAGATAAGAAATGAATCAAAGTTCAGTTTGAAAAAATTACCTTTCCCACACTGATTGCTGTTCCTCAACAGCTTGGCCAAAAGTCTTACGAACTCACCATAGCTGAATTAATCTAATAATAATTATCTAATAATTTATTTTTAAATAGAGGAGTTTAACTTTAATATTTGGTAAGTGTATCAATTTATTAAGAAATATTTTAAATATAATCCATAATTGATAAAAAAAAATAACAATGTGAGAAAACTAGCTGAAAGTTATTCAACTAACAAAATTTTTGTAAGATTATCAACTAAAGAAACTAATAAAAATAAAAGACGAAATTAAATACATTTATACAATGCTTTTATACAATACTTTTATACAGATACAAATTTTAAATTCTTATAATATTTCATTTATATATAACATTCTGTATTTACTATTAATCTTATACTACATTTCTATAATATTTTTATTCAAAATTAACATAAAATAAATAACTTATTTTTATATAGACATACGATATTTAAAATAAAGTAAAATAGATAAAAGGTATTATAAATAATAATGTGTAAATGATTTTTTTTATTATTTAAATTTGTAGAAGTAGTTAATAAAATGATAAAAGAGTAAATAATTTTTTAATAATGAGTAATTATTTGAATTAAAAAAATAGTTACTAAAATCATAAAAATAAAAATAAAATATTATTATGAATAATTATTTAAATTTATAAAGTAATAATTAAAAAAGTAAATTTGAAAAAAAAAGACAACATAGTTATTAATAATCTATGTCATAAAAAATCAAAATAAAATAATCATACTATATATATTCAATGCAAAAAATTGTAATACATCATATAAAAATACATATACAAAGATTAAATAAATAAATTTTAGAAAATGTACGTAAAAGATGATATTTTAATTAATAAATTCAAGTTCAATCAAATAAAAGAACATAAAAATCATATAGACTGGACATAAATTTATACTTTAAAAGATATTAAATATATTCTATTAGAAACTAAAATTTAATCCAGTTCAGCACTTAAATTAACAAAATCAAAAATATAGATAAAGGTTACAATTGGAACTATACATTCACTCACATATGTATATAATAACTTTCTTTAGGGATAACGATGTGAGTTTGGCCCGGTGAGCCGGCTCGCAGAATGTTATATATAAATGAAATATGATCCACATAACCTAACACCTCTCATCCTAATTTAATACAAGTTCATGTTTTGATGTTATTTATTATACTTGTTTTGATAGTCCTAAACTTTTTATTGGACTGTTATGATGTTGTTTATTGGATTTGTTTTGATGCTCTAGAACTTGTTTTGTTTGAATGTTTTTGATGCTCCAAATATTAAAATTATGATGTTCCAAATGTTATGGACTCTTTTGATTTGATATATTGAACTATTTTCATGCTCCAAATTTATTTTATTGTACTGTTTTGATGCTTCAAACATTAAAAGTATGATGTCTATGACTTTTTTCTTTTAAGTCAAGATGCCCAAATATGCAAGCTAGCCTACAGGTCCAAAAGTAAACAGGGCATGTCACATTTTCAAGCCTGCAACTTCTCTGCGGGACGGTCCAACCCAATCGCAATATGCGAGCCTAATGCGGGTCAAATCTAAATGTGTCGGATCGACCTGCATTCGTCATCCTAACCCTCATTTTCTAATTTTTCACCACTTCATATTGAAATTTATATGACTTAAACCATCAATAAAGCATGTGAATTTTTGTTACATGTCTTTACTTCATAGACAAATCAAACAATAATTCACATGTTGTCTCAAATTTATCCAAAATTCATATAATTCTTATTATTCCAAAGGACCATCGTCATACGTCATAACCAACAAATATACAAAATAATATTTAATTTATATTTAACATTCACATTAAATCCACTAAAGAGACAACACAGGAAAAGGGGAAAAAATTAAGTTGGGGCGAAAATTTCGTAATTAAATGAAAATTTATTCCATTGAGTAAAAATGTAATTTAAAACAAGATTGAGTTGGCATTATTTTTGCTTGAGAAAAAAATGTTCTAGCTTAAGGTTTAAATTATTGTTCTAATTTATTTGATGACTTATTTTAATCCATCCATGTAATTAAACTTATTTTCATAGTTTTTAATTAATTATAGGAAATTATGTTTGCATTCTTAGTCTAGCACCCTACACTTAAACCACCACAAATAGACATTAGTCATTTTCTATAATATTTCAATAGTTTGTTTGTAGGTTTCCCTACACATTCCAATGATGATGACGACTCGTTCTTTAGTTTTTTTTTTCCATTTTTTTTAAATAGGCTTTTTAATTTTAGTATTATAATGTTTTTCAATTTCATTTTCATTATACTATTTTGAGTACATCCAACTATTCATTCATTCGTGCATAAATTACAAATAAATGTCCATGCACACTTTTTTTTTCTATCGACAATTAATATCTTCTAAAATGAAATTATGAGAGAACATGTTCTTTCGTATTGCTTGCTATAACTCTTTCCATTTTTTGTGGAGGTTGAACTATATATATCAATCATCAACATACTTCTTTATTTCTATTACAAATATGATTATTTATTCCGAAAAAGTGATATTCTAATTTTTTGTAACTCTTTTATATTATTCTTTCTTTTATCTCTTTACAGAAGTATCTTTCTTTTATCTCTTTACACATTTTATGTATTTTTTAGATTATTGTTTTCAAATTTATTACCATATAATAATAAGAATAATAATAATAATTATTATTATTACGATTATGTGAATATTTTATATCATTTTAAATCGTGAAAATTACTATCGTTTTTATATTTTCAATAATTTCATATTTTATTTTAACATCTAACAAAAAATTTCATATTTAAAAAATTAGTATAACTATTCCATTATCTTTATTAAATTAAGAGAAATGCTATTTTATATTAATTTAATTTATTTATAAAAAATAATTTTGATCTGTGTTATCAAATAAGTGAGCAATAATGTCTTTAGACACTCAAACTCCAACCATGGTGTTCATATGAAAAAAAAAATACATAGTTACATAAATAAACAAATAAATGTAGAATTTTTTCAACCACAATATGAAATAGGATAAAAAAAGCTAGTTAATAGAATGTGGTAGTTAGTGGAAGGGAAGCACATAGCAACATCAACGGCTACCAACTCGTTGTCTCTTCACTTTCAACTCTTAATTCATTTTTGTCATTTTTCAATCTCAACACCCACCCACAAGATTACATAATATCCAAAGTTAGACATATAAATTAGAATTTTAATTATTTATCTTTTTTTTTTCTTTCAAAACTAATCTTATTATATTCTCGATAAAAATCACTGATGAAGTCAAGATTAAGTAAAAAGCATTGTAATATATAAAATATTTAATTAAAATAAGTATTTCTCTTCTTTTATATTTTGAATCCCAAGTTTTTATAATTGTTTGTTAGAGATTAATGTGAACCAAAAATTAGGCAAAATTAGATTATATAAATGAGGATAAATTTCACCTTACAAATAAAATTTACAAATAAGTTGAATTAAGTTTAAAATTTTCTTTTTACGAATATATGAGAGTTATTTGAAATATATTATAACAAGATTTATTGTTTATGGGGTCTATCGTGTCACTATGTTACTGTTGGATCACACATTAATGTTTAATTTCATATTCGATATGCATATGTCTCATTGTGAGGATGTCTTAAATATCTCACATGGACTAAAGATAAAATTAATTTATAGTATAAAGTGGGTGTAAACTTGACATTACAAATTAATTTTGTAAAGTTGAAGCAGATAAAATTTTATTTTTAATATATCTTCTTAGAAAGTATATGACTTTAGGTTAAGGTGAAATATTTTGAAATATACGTTTTGTACAATGGTATGATTTTCTATTAAGGTAGATTGAAACTGAGACTTGTTTGCATTGTTATAGATTTAAAACTTTGAATGTTTAGCTTGAAATGTGTGTGTATGTGTTTCATATGAAGTTTGTATTACAAGTTATGGTGGAAGTCCTACCACTACAAGAAAATATCTTATTAACAACAAATTTTAGTGTCAAAAAAAAAATATTAGTTACTAGCAAAGGAATTATTTTATAAATTGGTCACTAAATATTAGCTATCAAGGCTTTGACTATCAAAAGAATTAAAATTAGTCTATAATTAATTAATAACCAATTTAGTGACCAATTATAATTTTTTATTCATAGTAGTGACTATTTTAGTAATCAGTGATTTTTTATTATTTTTTAAGGTATCTAAATTGGTCACTATGGTGACTAACAAATTTGGTCACTAAAATTAGTTATTATTTAAGAGTTTTTTTGTAGTGCACATTGATTAGTGATAAGGCTAATTTAGAATATATATATATATATATATATATATATATATATATATATATATAAGTGAGTGCAAATATCATTTTACAAATAGATTTTTGAAAGAACAACCAACCGAGCTTTGATTACCAACAAACGACACGACGAAAGCTTGATCCAGCGACGAGAACGACGATTGGAACGACGACAGGTATGGAGGAAGAAGGCTAGAATGGTGCACAGGGAGGCAACGAAGAAACAATCCATGCGAGGGAGAAGATGACCACGCGAGGAATAAGAAGACCTGTCCAAATTTGAAGCCCTAAATAAACCTTTCTGCCTCGGTTCAATTGGCAATCAAGACATATATCACCTTCTACCTCGGGTCCAACACACCCGAGGTCTATTAGCTCTCTGCCTCAAGTATATTCCAAACAGAGGCATAAAAGTGTTGCAATTTAATTAAAATATTTTTTTATTTTTTTTGAAATTCATTAATTTATATGCCTTGGGTGGTAGACAACCGAAGCCATAAGCCCTTTATGCCTCAGGTATTTGAAAACCGAGGCATAATCTACATGTTCAGTTTAAAAACATGAAAAGAGCAGAAGTTTTGAAATTATTTTTCAAGCTTTATGTCTCAGGTGGATATGAACTGCTGCATATAAACTTTTATGCAACGATTATTACAAGAGCTCAGCATAAAATTTCGGCAAAATTTCAAAAATGTCACCGTGTGTTGATATGTTGCGGTTACCCTGAAATCGAGGCATAATAGCCGAGGTAAAATGACAGAAATGCATTAATGCATCAATATATAATTTTTTATTTATTTATCTATCATCAGCATATAAAAATCTCATTTACAAAATATAAGATTGATTTAGTAGTAAAGTTAGAAGGAAGATGAGAAAGGTTGTGAATTTAATTCCCTCCACTAACACTAGGGATATATAAGGTTAATTACAAATACTTACAAAAATACAAACCAACATCTCTTTTTATTATTTTTTTTTCTTTCATAAATTAGTCATTGAGAATAAATACTACATATATTTTTTTATCCAATTAGTTATATTAAAAGGCGAGTTCTTGTGAATAAAAAACTCAAATCCATTCTCCATCAATAGTACGTTTTACTTTTGCTACATATGTACTTTATACTTATAAAATAAAAACAATTATAAGTTGAAAGAGACAAGTTCAAGTTGCCCTAATAAATTATTAAGAAAAAAAAAATTATACAAATAATCTTTAGATGCAATGAATGCAAATGAGTGATGAATCTATAAATAGCAAAGTGAGGAACAATTTTAGAATGTGAAGGAAAGTATTATTGAGAGTTCTAAAAGAAAGATGAAGAGAAGAAATCTATAGAAGAGAAGAACTCAAAATAAGTAAGATTTTATCTTCTTTTTTTTCATATTTATATGGTTCATAAAAATGCTTTTGAACTTGGTGTGAAATAGAAAATGAAGATTTAACAAAATCTTTAAAAAAATTAGAAAATAAACTATTATTAACATTGTAATTGATCGTTTTTAATTGAGTTTTCTTTTCTTTTAATCATGATGTATCCATCTCAAAAAAAAGTTAAATGTTAAAAACCTTATTAAAGAAAATTTAATTTAGAACACTCAACCAACATTTTATTAGTATATATCTTATTCTTTATACGGTCTTCACTTAGATAGTTTCACTTAGGTAATATACATTAACATTTAATAATTATCTTAGTGTTAATTGAATACACTTTTTATATATCTTACGTGGACAAATGTTAAAATTGATATTTTATTTATAGAAAATGTCACCGATCATTTTTAACGTTTGTGTTTTCTTTAACAGACGTTAACGGGTGACGTTATAAAAACTTTTTATGTTATTGTTTTCTTTTATTTTTCTATGATGAATTGGGTGGGTGACTATGAACTTTAGGAGTATAATAACAACCACCTTTTCTTTTTATTCTTTTTATTTTCAAAGAACTAATTTTGGACCTCTTTTAAAATTGAAGTAATGAACCCAACATAATTGAACCCCTTTGATATGATTTAAAGACAATATAATTTAATTGGGTCATGCTTCATCAATAATGAATAGACATTTTTGTGTGTATTAAAATACATTATACAAAAATTGTTTCATTGAGGAATGCAATAAGTATTCACGAATTTAATATGATTAACTTTTATAATCATATAATTTCTATATTATAATTTGATTAGTATTTTAGTTGGTGATTTACCAATATAAATGCTCACTTTTAAGTGATTAAAGGTCTTACGTAAATAACTATTTTGAATGTATAAACGGCATTGTGCTTTTTAATTTATAAAGTATTTGCTTTTTAATGTATAAAAGATATTTTAAATTTATAACTAGAATTTAAATCGTTGCATAACTAAAATTTAAATCGGTGTATAAAGTTGACTCTTTGAAACTTCGTTTAAGAAAAATATTCATATTTAATTTAGGCGATGAAATGATAGATGAAAATAAGTGATTAAATATATCAAATATATAAATAAAAAAATAAAGAAAATGGTAGTTTGAAGTTGTTGAAAGGATTTATTGTCGCTAACATGATTTTAATAACATTAAAGAGACAACTTTATATGTTTAAATGCGTATTTTATTACAGTGGAACAGTGTTACAAATAGAGATGACAAATAAATCTGTATCTGTGGGTATTGTCCGAACCCGTCCCCGTTTTGACGGAGAATCCCCGCATTGATTATGTATGAGTATGGGTATGGAGAATCCTTCACTTTTTTCAATTGGGTATGAGGATGGTTATGGGGATGTACATATCCCCGCCATAATACCCGTCCCCGCCATATCTTCATCATCATTTAAATTATTAAAATATTCACAATTAATTAAGTAACCATATATATATATATATATATTCAATTTTTTATTTCTTCTAGTTATTTGGTTTGTCATGAAACTTATTCACATCTCCAATATATTTTTCATCTTATCATAACATTTATGTAATTCTGTTAAAATGATGTATGTCAATTAAATTTTTTTATGTCTCATATTTGAATATATCTATTTTTTTTAATATTTTCTTTTCACATGAATATGTTTAGTACTCTCAATTTAAATGTTTCATAGCATAAACCTTTCATTTACTAGGTAATATAAAAAAAATTTTACTTATTTTTATTAATTTTTGTTTCATTTGAAGAACCTTTTTGTTTCGCTTAAACTATTATTTCTCAACCATTGAGTATATATGTTGATGTTTGAAAAGTGTTCTTAGATGTCTAAGGTATTTTCGTTTTCCTTTATGTGATTTCTTTGAATAGTTTCTCAAATTGTTTCTAAGACATACATTTGTTAATTTTTTAATATTTTTATTTGTTGTTTATTTTCATCATGTAGAATACTATTTCAATATATTTTATCCAATTATTTTTTATTTTCTAACTCATTATATCAATTATACTGTAATTTTTCACTATAATTGTATAAATAACTTTTATTTACTACAATATCAAAATTTGATGTAATTGTCATAAATATTTTTTTATCACCATCAAACATATATTGGAGTTCAAAAGATACAATATCCATGTTAAAATTTTATTATTATGTTTATTATTTATTTTTTGCGTCATTTTGATTAAGTGATGTAAAAAGAGATTCATTAGAATTTAAAAAATTGAAGTAAACAAACATTTAAAATATATTTTAATTTGAATATTGTTTTCCTTTAATTTTTTTTAAAATATTTTTAAATTTTATCAACTAGGTTTCATTAATGTTTGCACTTTGCAAATTTAATAAATGTTTTAGTTCTCATGAAATTTCATTTGGTATTTTAATCTAAAATATAAAAAATTATAATTTATTTCAAAGTATTTGATATCGAAGAAACAATCATCATCCTAATATTGAATATTTGATAATATTATGTTTCTTTTATCCTAATTTTTTATTATTTTATAAAAATTAATTAAAATTTATATTAAAGTATTAAGGAAATGGGTACGTGTATGGGTACAAGATTATACCCGTTACCCGGCGGGGATGGAGATGAGATAAAACTTTGATACTCGTTGGGTTTGGATATGGGGATGAATTTTTTTTTACGGGAATGGGTATGGGATAGCGAAACCCGTCCCCACCCCGCCCCGTTGCCATCCCTAGTTGCAAAGAAAGAATATGAAAAAAAAAAACTCACTTTAAGAAATGTTTTTCAAACATATTTTATTTATTTTGGAAATCTCGTTTCAGAACACAATTCATGTGAATTTCCAAAAAACTACGATGTATCGATACTTCAACTTGAGTCACGTATCCGTGTTTGACATGTATTCGTGTCCGATACTTTATTATACTTATCAATGAAGGGTGCACTACAAGAAACTTTGTGAATAATGACCAGTTTAGGTGTCAATTTAAAAATTAAAAATTATTGACAACTAAAATAGTTAAAAAAAATTATAATTGGTCTCTAAATTGATAATTAAAATAGTTTTTATTATGAATTAGTTCCTAAGATTTTGGCTACCAAAATAATTGGTCTCTAATTAGAAAACCGGTCTCTAACATATTTTTGGTTACTAAAATTAGTTTTTATTTAAGAATTTTTTTATAATAGTACTTTTATGATGACAATAACTTATATTATATTTTTTATATTGACAACTTTAGTACATATAATTTTAATTTGGATTTACACAATAACAATCATATATTTATTATGTTTTTATACATTTTTCAATATTCATATATTACGTATCTATCATGTATCGTATCCTATTATTTTAAAAATAAACGTATCAACGTATCGTATACGTGTCGTATTAGATACACGTATCGTATCCGTGTATCATAGCCAAAAACTCATTTTAGAAAGCATTATATGGATTTTGAAAAGTTTATTTCATAAATCTTATTCCTCAAAACATATTTCAAAATACATTTCATATGTTCCGAAAATTAAAAAATTCTGTTCCAAAAATTATATTATGAAAATTTTAATCCGAATTTTTTTTTTTGAAAATTTTGCTAAAAATATATTTTTTCAAAAAAAAATCAGAATATTCCAAAAGTTACTTTTCTAGGATAAAATATCATTTTGAAATTTTGAGGGACCATCGAAGAAATCGTGGGGGTGTAGGAAGTAAAAGCCCGAAGCTTAACTCTCAAATGAGATCGGCCTCTTTAGTCCAATGTAAGTGTGCAACCACTTGTGCACGAAGAGGTCACGTGTATAGATGTTAATTACCTAATAATAGCACGTGCTTGCTTTCTTGAAAGAGGAAGATTAACATATTTATTAGGATTAATTACTCTTTAGTTTTCTTTATTATTAATTTAAAATTTGATATTTGATCAAAAAATTTGTTTTTGACACTGATAGAGTTTTATTTTATTGAAATAATAAAATTTGGTAAATCTCACTCCTTATAGAGAGAAATTCATGAAATTTTAAAAAATTCAGTAAATAATAAAAAACTGTTATTTTGTTGTGAAAAAAAAAAACGGTGTGATGGTGTAGGATAATCTCGTATTAAATAACCCTATAAACTTATAGTACTATAAAGTCTTGTATCTTTTATTAGTAAAATTATCAAATGAATTAGAAATTTCTAGATTTTTTTTTTATTTCTTGTAATTTTTTACACATTTAAAAATAATTTCTGACAAAAACAATGCCAATTTTTTATGACTAAAAATATATATCAAATAAGTTTGGCCTAATAAATGAAATGCTGTCTAAAAATATTTACTGTACATTATCATCAAATTATTATTATTATTATTATTAAATGGTCTGGCAAGGTGTTTTGAATAAAATCAAGTGGTTAGAAAAAAAAAAGAGAGTTAATTTTGGAAGAAGTAAGATTCTTTTTTAATTTTTAAAATAAGTATATATAATTAATGAGTTTTAAAGACACTAGGAAATTTTTGGAACAATTTCTTTCAAGATGAATGTTTTAACAACATACCTATATTTTGACTTTTTTTCTAATATAATCTCTCCTATAATTATTACCCACGTTACTATTCCCTTTTCAATCATCATAATTTTTTTCTTGTTGTCATCATCACTATTAGTTTCACTATAATTATTATAATTAATTATCATCATTGTTGTTTAATTTATTATTATCATTTTATGACTACTACCACTTCTTTTATGACTGTGTTATTGTGGGTAGGTACAACTACCCTTACAACAAGAAAAATATATTTGAGTGGTGATAAAAGAGAAAAAAAACTATATTTATTTTTATTGATCTTTATCGACACAAAATTGATGATTAACCTTTGTTAAAAGAGCTAATTCAATGAATACCATTCAATGTTACTAAAAAGTTTGTGTGTTTGATAAAAGTTAAATTAGGAAAACTCAAAAAGAGAGAGCGAAAGTTAACTTTTTTTTTCTTGTATCATCAAGGACATGTTTGAATGTTGTTTTTTTAAGGTGAAAAAAAAATATATATAAAAAACTTATAGTTTATTCCCTTAACTCTCAGTGAATTTTGAAATTAATCCATTTCAAAACTTTGGACCAATTTAGTCATTCATCTTTCGAAATACGTGAATTTTGTTCTTTTAATCAAATTTTGTTAAGTTTATTTGACGTTTCAAGCACGTTTTATAATAGTATTTGACTTAACATTAAAGCAAAAATGTATCAAACAATATAAATAGTTTAAATACAATCCTGAAATGCGTATAAAACATAAAATAAACCTAATAAAGTTTTATTAAAATGACTAAATTCACGTATTTCGAAAGATGAAAGACTAAATTGATCTAAAGTTTTAAAATAGACTAATTTCAAAATTCACTGAAAATTAAGGGACAAAAACATATTTAATCGTAAAAAATTATAGTAGTTCTCTAATTTTTGTTAACTTACATGTAATTTAGTTATAATTTATGAAAAAACTCCTCCAAACATATTAATATTATAGTTAATTAAATATTATTATGGAATAAGTATAAAGTTTGAAGTAATGGAGCACTGATTCCCATATTTGGAATTCCATTAACAAGCAAAAAACTTTCACCTAAGCCTACTATGAGTTTTCCATTTTTATATTGTGTGCGATCCTACTCTACACTTTCTGTCATTTTCTAACATTCTTCCTTTTGCAATCTCATTAATCAACCAAATCAAAAAGTTAATTTCTATTTTACTTTTATCTCCATTTCACAATGAATGTATACAACATTACATGAAAAAATTAATTAATATCATTTTAAAGTTTAAATATTCTTTCAAAAGATTTCCAATGAAAGGGAGGGTGAAATTTTACCATTACATTATTCATTTAATTTTGAATTAATTAAGTCTTTAACCATCTCATAAATATGACAATTTAATATATATATATATATATATATATATATATTAAATATTATGCCTTTTGATTTTTGTTGTTAACGACATAATAATTAGTTTTATCTTTTGATTTTCGATTCTTTAGTTAATTTAAATTTACTCTTTTCTTTCTCAATTTCCTTTAATTCATTAGTCAACTCCCTCTTCTCTTTTTTAAGAACGAATTGTCTACTGAATTAAAAAAGAATTGAAGAAAAAAAACCGAATTGATTAGCAAGTTGGAAATGAAAAAAAAATAAAATCTATATGGTATTGTCGACAAAATCAAACAACATAACACTCAATAAAAATATAAAATACTTAAGAACAAAAATTGTTAATAAATATTCAATTAAATATCTAAATTTATAAACACCTAAACATTTAATTAAACTTTCATTTTTATAAAATAAATATCATGTCAACAAAGACAAATTCTTGGTATATGAGATTTTTTTAGTTAAATTTCCGAATCTTGCATGAAGTGTTGAAGGTGACAAGACTTACAAAAAATGAGTTGAGTGCAATACTTGGTAATCAATACTAGTTTTGCCTTCTACTTTTGGGATAGTGCGCAATGTTCATACTTACACTATATAAGCACTTAATCTCCCACTAAAAGCCACAAAAAAGTCCCTTTAAAAACCCTCACCACCACATTCTAATGTGCCAAATTCTAAGTCCAAGGTAATGAAGATTTTTTCACTCCACATTGTTCTTTCTTGTTTTCTTATGCACATGTCATGCAATTGTTTCAGAAGATTTATTCGAAAGACACGGTATGAATGTGATATGAGTTAACAAAATATAAGAGATCGATATAGATTTTAACCAATACTTCAAGATAATGAATTTATTAGTCTTTTTTCTTATATGTGTTGTATAAATTTTCTTTCATTTTTATTTAATATGAAACTTAAACTCATTAGATTTCTTGTATTTTATAACTGATACACAAATCAATTATTCATCTTTTTTTTTTCAATATCAGACTTAAACTTACACTTAAATTTTCAATATTTTATAACTGATTTATAAATCAGTTAAGAAATTATAATATAAAACAATATACTGTATTTATACATGCATTGCATTAGAAAGAAGATGAAGCTATTATTTGCGATGAATGAATTTGATGTTAATTATTTGAAACTTGTTTCACATTTCAGGGTTACCACCACTTGATTTCTAATAGCTAAACAAGAAGAAAGAAAAAAAGACACAAAAATGGAGTTTTGGAAGCTTTTCTTTGTTGCATTAATGCCAGTTTTGAAAGTGTTGCTAATTACTGCATTGGGAACAATCCTTGCAATTAATCGCTTTGACATACTCGGAGAAACTGCCAGGAAAAATCTCAACACTGTAAGTTTAATCATTTTCTTTGTATTTTTTTTTTGTTTCCAATATTTTATATTCATTCAAAGCTGCAATTTTATTGATGAATAACTGATACTAATTTTCTTTTTCTTATAACAGATGGTATATTTTGTCTTTTCTCCAACCCTAGTTTATAGCAGCCTAGCTGAAACAATAACTCTAAGAAGTGTGGTTATGCTGTAAGTTTTTATTTCTTGTTTCTTCTGCATCTTCTTATCAAGCAATATAATTCTCCATAGATGAATTATCAAAGATGGTTTCAAAAAAATTTTATAGGTGGTTCATGCCAATCAACATTCTTCTCACATTTGTTATTGGATCAGTTCTTGGATTGTTAGTTGTTAAACTAACTAGAGTTCCTCATCATCTTCAAGGACTTGTTTTAGGGTGTTGTGCAGCAGGTAGGTATTTTTAACTCTCTATTGCACTATATTTTATTATATTATACTATATATATGGAGATCCCAGTTAGCGATAATACAAGTATACAATATATAATTGAGTGTAAATCTCACATTACAAATATATTTTATAGAGTTGAGTTAGACTTAAATTTCATCTCTTAATATGATATCTCTCAGCCAATAAAAGTCTATCCTGGTAAGATTTATTGTCTGTTAGACCTATTATGTCACTTATTATCTGGTCACTATCAGACCATCTATAGTATATATAGTCTCACGCTCAACATGTATATATTTTAATATGAAAAAAAGAAATGTGTTAAAGATTTGAGATATATTGAAATAAGACAAATAAACCTATAAAAGAGGATACAAATCTTATCTTACAAGTCAATTTTGTAGGATTGAATTAGACATAAAATCTACTTCACATTAACATCATATATGTATATGTATATGTATGTGTGAGAATGTATATACCTAAGAGTTCAAATTCTCTGCTGGATTTTTTGGTATCGTCCTCTATTGAACATTAAAAATACACTAATGTTGTTACTTTAGAAATCTTTTTGATATATTTTCAAACTTCACAATTAGTGTTCATTAGTGTATTTTGAAAGCACAACAGAGGAATACAAATTTTATAAAAAAGGATTTTTTGGTATAAAAAGACAAATAAACCTATAAAAAAGGATACAAATCTTATCTTACAAATCAATTTTGTAGAATTGAATTAGATATAAAGTCCACTTCACATTAATATAATATATGTATATGTATATGTATATGTATATGTATATGTATATGTATGTGTGAGATTGTATATACTTAGAAGTTCAAATTCTCTGCTAAATTTTTTGATATCGTCATCTGTTGGACATTCAAAATACACCGATGTTGATACTTTAGAAATCTTTTTGATATATTTTCAAACTTCTTAATTAGTGTTCATTAGTGTATTTTGAAAGCACGAGGAATAATACACATAAAATTCATAAAACAGTCCAAATTTTATATTTAGTCTAATGATTTTGGATTTGAATGTTTGATATTGCAGGAAATCTTGGAAATTTGCCAATAATTATAGTTCCTGCTGTGTGTAAACAAAGTGGCAATCCTTTTGGAGATGTGAATGTTTGCTACAAAAATGCATTAGCATATGCTTCTCTATCAATGGCGGTATGATATACTAACTTCAGACAAATTTTAAAATTTAGGAACCTGAAACAAATATTTTCTGCATTTTCCTTCTTGCATTAGTTTATCACAAAATTATTGACTTTTTCAACTTAAATTTCCAAATAAATGTGAAATCATAAAGGGCATGTTGTTTTTAATATAAAAACAAATGAAAAATGTAAGCATGTCATGAGATTTCATAGCTAAATTTAAATTTGTTTTTAGTTGATTGAATTTAAGTTTGACTCAATTTTTTTTCTTTCACTTTTAAGTTGATCCTTCTAGTTGTTTCAGAAAAAAACTTATTTTAGACCTTATATTTCTTAAAGAAAACAAATATAAACATGTGATTAGACATTTAGTATTAAGAATGTAAAATTAAAATATGTTGTCATACAAATAGTTTGTAATAATTAGTTACATAAGAGAAAATTTTAACAACATTTGAGGTAAAAAGGCTAAAACATTTTTCAAAAACTGAAAATATATATCAATTTTTAAAAAACTAAACTGATCTCAAATTTAAAGAAGTAATATCATGATTAAGCTTTATAACTATTTAAACTTTTTAAGTTTTTTTTTTTCTTTTTCAGTTAGGATCAATTTACATATGGTCTTATGCATACAACCTTGTTCGATTATATGCACCAAAAATTTGCAACGAAGCCAAAATTGCAGAAAATTCCATGGTGAATCCAATGTCCATAACAAAAACTGATCCTGAGAACCCTTCAACATGTTCCAGAGGATTACCATTTCTCAGTGTTGTTGGTGATAAATCACAATCTCAAGATCATGTCAAGAACTTTGAAATCCAGTGTACAAATTGTGATGATGGAAAAAAAGAGGAGGTATGTGTAGTACATTATATATAATTAAATTTATTTATAATTCTTAAACTTGGATACGAAATTTGTCTATATTTCAAATTTTGATACAAATTTTAGAAATTAATGGATATAATCTTTCAAATTTTGATACAAATTTTAGAAATTAATGGATATAATCTTTTTAAGACAATAATATTAATTTGTCTTTACATGTTAAGTGACATTTTAAGTTTAATATTTGAGTTTAAATATATTAAACGGTGTAATTAGTTTAAATGTTAACCTAAAAAGTTGTTTAATACATTGGATTTGAGAGACTATATCTATTCATATTTTAAATTTGAGGATTACACTGTATCAACATTTAAAATATAGACAAATTTTAATTTCGTATAATACGGTTTTAAATGTTTAACAATAGTTATATATGATTACAAATTTGAAGAGTTTTACAGGCAGAAAGAGGGGAAATGATCATGAAACAGCTGAAAACATTGGTCAAAAAAATCAACCTGAAGATACTATTCACACCCTCCACAATTGGGGCTGTAAGTAATGTGTTTTTAATTGTGTTTGATTATTTGATAATCTTTCTGTTATTTTCATTCAATTCATTGCATATATATAAAAGTAACATATATATTTAGAATGAGACTTACTATAATAAAGCTTACAAGTTTTAGGTAATTTTAGTGTTTTATAAGTAACATCAAGTTATACTTACTTTTTATGTAAACTTCTATTATATAAATTACCAAAATAAAACTCCAACCTTCTTGGTTAAAGAATAACACTGAAAATACTTAAGAAAATGTATATGTCTTAGTTTTTTCTATAAATATTTCAATAATTAACATAAAAATTCGTATAAAATATGAAAAAAAAAATCTAAGAGTGAAGTTAAAACTTGCTAGTTGAGAAATTAGGTAACAATATTGAAACCTTATTAGTTGTTATTTTTTATTTTCTGTTCTTTGCATGCAGATAGTTGGTTTAATAATTGGTGTAGTTCCTCAATTTCGAAAACTTTTAATTGGTGATAAAGCTCCTCTCCATGTGGTTGAGGACTCTATAGTGATGGTGGGGTAAGTGTTTCTTTCACCCATCTTTGGCTATAAACTGAAACTCAGAGTGAAGAGGAACAACCTTATATGAATCGATACTTTTGTTTTCTCTGTTTCCTAGGTATGCATGCATTCCAGTAATGACTTTGTTGGTCGGAGCAAATCTTATCAAAGGTAATTTTTTTTTTTTTTTATCTCAAAGAGTGAGTTGAATCTAGAACATGTGTTTGGAAATTTTCAAGGTGTAATAGTTGAATTTAGAAGTTGTGTGGGAAAATTGGGATTGTTTTCTGATTGAGTCGATCACTAAAATAGAATAATCTGATTTTCATTTTCTATTCATGTAAAACTCGGATTCATAATATGTGATGCAAAAAATTCGATGTTGTTGTTGTTGTTCAGGTTTGAATGGAGTTGGAAAGCAACTTCCACTGATTGTTGGAATCACTGTGATTAGATGCATTGTGTTGCCAGGAATTGGTGTAGGCATAGTTAAAGGTGTTGTTCGTTTAGGGTTCATCCACAATGATCCATTGTATCAATTTATTCTCCTGCTTCAGTTTGCACTTCCTCCTGCAGTATCACTCAGTAAGTTCTTTATCTAACCTAAGCTTCCCTGTATAACTGTGACAGATCTAAGATTTTAAGTCAGTAGAGATAATATGTTGAAGGAGACAGTTATATAAGATTAAGGAGTAAAATAATTTTTTTTATATATTTAATAATAATTTTAACAAAAACAGGTTGTTTATCCACGTTCGTCTATACGTAGATCCCTCACTAGTTTTAGAGTTTATTTTGTCACATGTTATTGAACTATTATTAAACTACTCTAAAATACTTAGTTTTACGCTTGATATGTAAATATCTTGACGTGAAGAGTGTGTATCGATGATCTCACATCAACTAAAAATAAGACTAATTTATAGAATTTAAATGAATGCAAATTGAATCTGGAGTCTCTGTTGGATTTTTCTGTATTGTTTATCTGTTGTGTCTTCAAAATATATTGATTGTCAATGATTTTAAAATTTTATAAAGACTTTTAAAGTATTAATATAGTGTATCTTTAATGCTCAGAGGACAACACCATAACATCCAATAGAATATATGGACTTGTGCAAACCATATCTTAAGTTAATTTGAAAATATTGAATTAAATTTCTTAAAAATTATTTTGATTAGTGTTATTTTTAACTGCACATTTAAGTTCAAATACATTCATGCAATCTTCAACTTAGAAAAATGTGAACAATTATTGGTTTAGACCTTAGTCTAAAATAATTTTATGAATGTGACAGGTACAATCACTCAATTATTTGGAGCTGGTGAGGGTGAATGCTCAGTAATCATGTTTGCAACTTATTCTTGTGCTGCAGTTTCAGTAACACTTTGGTGTACATTTTATATGTGGCTTGTACTATAGTTATTTTTTACTGTCACATAAGATCTGCTTTCAAGCTTCATAAATGGCCCCCATTATAAAAAAAAAAAAATCTCTTACTGATAAGTGTCCTGAGATTATTGCTTAAAAAATATTCAAAATTATATGAAAATGCATTAAAATATAGAAAAATGTATCTTTTCTATATATATATTTCGATCTCTCGGAAAATAGCTAAAATTTACACAAAACTGCAAGTAATATCTAAATCTATGCAAAGTTAACTAAATTAGAAGTTGTTTAAGGTAAATCGAGCATACTTGTTTAATTCATATAAGTATTTTTATTTTTATTTTCATTCCTAAAAAATTTCATGGAAAGGTTTTCTTCAAACACTCCCTTGAAGTTTAGGCTATAATATTAATTTGTATCAAATAACAAAATGGAAAATGAAAAAGAAATAGTGGCAAATATTACTAGGGTTTTTTTTTCTTGCACCCCCAATTTTTCTTCCTACAACCCCAAATGTTTTATAATTCCACTGCTACCCTTTTGGTTTTTTGGTTTGTAGTTACCGGCTTTTAGAAACTGGAGTTACCGGCTTTCAGAACCCGGTGTTATCGACTTTCAGAATCCGGTGTTACCAACTTTCGGAATTCGGTTTTATCGATTTTCAAGAAACGAACAGTGGTGAAACATGAATAAAAATTTTAGGGGTGTTAAATTTAATTTTTTTATATATAAATTAATTTTCTAGTTAAATAAAAAATTCTTCATTTTCTTTACTTAAACCATTTTCATAAAGTGATTCACGTATTCACTTTTCAATTTCTAATATTTCTAAATCATTGAATTCACGTAACAGAGGTATTCTAATTTCTATTTAAAAGTAAGGTTATCCAAGTAATTCATTATGTGTAGCAGAATTTGTAATGCAACCCCAGATATATCCATAAATTTTACTATTTCAGCAGAAAACACAACAACATTTAAATTTCATAATTTAAGGTTGTACTAATTTGGGTAAAAATATAATTAAGGTTAATGTTAATTTGATAAAAGAATTCCTAAAATCATAATTAGGGTTCCTAATAATTTGGGTAAAACTTAATTTGGAATAAACATCATAGGAGAATCATAAATTTAAGATACATAAATCATAAATTTATCAGCTTTCAAAATCCGGTGTTACCGGCTTTCAGAATCCGGTGTTACCGACTTTCAGAATTCGGTGTTACCAGCTTTCAAAATTCGGTGTTACCGGATTTCATTCTTAGGATGTGGGCTACAAAGATATTTAGTTTATAATTTTTTTTTAAATTTTTCTGAAGGATATAATGGTCTTCACAGTCAAACTTGAAGATGTAGGAAGAAAAATTGGGAGTGTAGGAAGAAAAATCCATATTACTATTGGGCCAATCTAGCACTATATAGCCCTGTCCTTTTTGGGCAATTGCTTTTTGCATTATATATTATATGTTTTCTTCTTGCACGTCTACAATTATCCTCCATAATTATTGGAAAAGTCTAAGATGTTCATATTTTTAGATTGCACTATTCGAAATTATATTTTAGATTACATAATTTAAAATATATTTTCAGATTAAAAATAGATTTTTTAGCATAATTTAAAAATGTATTTAAGTCGTATAATATTACTTTATATGATAAAGAATAAAACAATAAATAAAAATTTAAAAATAAATTATATATCTTAAAAATGAATTGATTTGATGATATTAAGGATTTCATTTTCCGAAATGTAATATACTGAAAAAAATATATAAAGGAAAATAATGTATAATTAATGGTTGTTAGAAGAAAAAAAATCTCTTAAAAATACAAGCAAATTTGATAGATATTGAACGAGTTAAAATATTAAAAAAGAATAAAAAAGTTGTATAGATTATGATAAAAGAAAAAGTATTTTAGAAATATAGTCAATTTGATAGATATCAAATGAATTGAACCATTGAAAAAAGAAACTAAACTCTAAATGTTTATGCGATTAAACACTTTAAAATAGAAAGTTAAATATTATTATGTAAAAAAATAAATAATAAATAAAATATTAAAGTTGAGTAAAAATAGTAAAATTTGTGTCCTAGACATTATTTTATTTAATAGAATTGAGGTTTGTGTTTCTTAAAATACAATTCTATCATTTGAACAAAATTACTCAAATAAAAAATATGTAATTAAAGTTGTGATAAGGACAAAAGTACATTAAGCTTGTGAATGAATTTTGTGAATATTTGACAAGTCAAACCATTGAGATAGAGAATAAAATATTGTGTAGGAAAAGAAAGAAGGGTTTTGCCAAATGAAGCAAACCAATGTCCAACCAGTGTAATGAATATAAGTTTCTTAAATTATCTAATAAATTATTATTTTAATCATTTAAACAAAAATATGAATGACAATAAGACAAATATGTATATATTTATCTTCGTACTCACACTCTATTTAAAAAATTAGATATTATTCATACCCGTACTTATATATGGTCAATGTATAGATTCTCCTTCATAATCAAGATGAATTTAAACAATGTGTATGAGGACAAATTTATTTATCATTCGTAACCTAGTTTGGCTTATATTGGGCCTAATCTGACCTAACTTTTCATGACTTGAGCCTAATTCTGCTCGACCTTGTATGAGTCAGGTCTAATTCAATCCAATATAATCTTTCTTTACCTGGATTGACATGACCTAACCTTTCACAACTTAAGCAAACCTAAATTCACATGTATTTGGATTTTCAAAATTTAGAAAAGTTCTTTAACAAGGGCAAATCCATAAATTCAAGAAAGGTAGGTCGAAAGGAAATAAAATTAAATCAAACTAAATATATACATGACACATCTTGTTTAAGTCATGCACATCGTCCTTTCATGTCATAAAATTTATCAATGATAGAATATGTATCACACTTCTCAGCAATCCTTCTCTCAGTGTAGGTAATCAAACAATCAACTAGAAATTCATCTTTCATCTTGTTTCTGAGTCTATTTTTCACAATATTCATAGCTAAAAGATATCTCTTAGTTGTAGCAGTTGAAACAGGTAGAGTTAATACTAATTGAATTAAACGATCAATCAAGGGATACGTCAGATATTTTCCTGTTTTCACCATTCCTTGACATAGTCAAAAATTGTTAATAGATTTCTCATTTTAGAATGAAATGGAATATCAAGTTCATAATGTTGAGCTTGTATTCTTAGGTACAACTTTATGTAAAATCATTAGGATCAAACTTTATTGCCAATTCATAAATTTTCTCCGCATTGAATGATTTGTAAAGTCCTCTTGGATCTAGAGTTGTACTCAAAGAAGTAACTCCACCATATTATCAAAAAATCTACTATTAAGCTTCAATAACTAGGTATCAAGTGTAGCAATGAACAAATTAATACGATAATAATGTTCAACTGTAATGTTATCACATCTTTCCGAGCTCGACCTTTTATAGGAATATACAAGGTAGTCATCTCAGAACATTAATTTCATGCTTCTCACAAAATGATATGACTTCCTTGAAAAAAATTTCCTAACTTGATTCTCTCATTCTTTGAATCAAAGTTTTTGTTATGGAAACCAAGGATATTGCATTCAATATACCTTGATTCTTACATTGCAAAGCATGATAAAGCTCATGGGTAATTGCCAAGATATCTCTCATTAGATGAAGCAAAAAAAAAAAAAAAAACGAATTCAAAAGATGTGAGAATATCATAGGCACTATTAGCATCACCATGGAGGGAACAAATTACCTTCTTATATAACTTTTGAAGAACTTCACAAGTAGTCTTATACATGCATAACAAGCTATGACCTGAATTCAAATGAGATCTCCATCGAGTATCTATAACTCTTTGTCAAGTGCCTATTTGATTGAGTCCACTACTAGTTTCAATATCATCACTAGCAATCGAATTTGAAATGATTGTTGCTTGAGTAGTTTATAATGGATCATGTCTCTTAGGAGAAACTGTCACAACATTTACAATCAATGTTGAATTTGAGAAAAAATGATGAACATCACCCACTTCTGTAGCAGCTACAACAAGTGCTAGTTGTAAACAATGAGCAAGACAACACCTTGTTAGGAATCCAAGTGTGAGTCTAAGTCCCACATTGACCAGAAATGAGAAAGTAGAGCACCATATAAGGATCAAGGCCCATAAACCCATTGCCTTAAGGTTTTGGGTTGAGAGTGGTGTCAATATCTTATGTGGTTGGGCTCAGGTCTCATTGGTGTTGTGTCTCCCCAGTGATACCCCCTCCTTAAAATCCTAACAAGTGGTATCAAAGCCGATGGTTAAAATCGGTTCAGACGAGTGCAGTAAGGTCCCTGTATCGAAAGTCTTCCTGGCAAAGGGTTGCAGGTAAGCGTGTCCCGTTAAGATGAACGGCGGTACGAGAAAGGGTACTCGTGATTGTGAATGCTTCCGCTGGAGGGGGAGTGTACCAATGTGGTTGAAGGGACTCACCCTTGAGGGGGAGATTGTTAGGAATCCAAGTGTGAGTCTAAGTCCCACATTGACCAGAAATGAGAAAGTAGAGCACCATATAAGGATCAAGGCCCATAAATCCATTGCCTTAAGGTTTTGGGTTGAGAGTGGTGTCAGTATCTTATGTGGTTGGGCTTAGGTCTCATTGGTGTTGTGTCTCCCCAGTGATACCCCCTCCTTAAAATCCTAACACACCTATAATATGCATTGTGACAATTTTAAAGAACAAAGCTTGTAAACCATTCCATTCACCATGCATGCTGCTAGCCCCATTGTACCCTTGACCACAAAGATTTTGAATATCAAGGCAATGATGAAAAAAAAAGACAGCTGGAATTTCTCTTTTCAATGTTAAAGAAGTAGTGTCATTAACATGGATGAGATAAAAAAATCTCTCCAACATGCCCACCTCTATCCACAAATCTCCAAACAATAGACATTTGTTCTTTTTTTATTCATTCCTAGCTTCATCAATAATAAAACAAAATTTAGAATCATTGATCTCTTCACCTATTGCAACATGTACCCTTCTACCAAAACTATATAATATTTCTTTTCGAATATTTGCTGAGATATATTGAGAATTTTCAAGAACAACATTAGGATTGTGAGAAGCTAAAAGCTTTATAAGTTCAATAAAATTTCCTCTATTTAACGAGTGAAAACTTTTATCATTACCTCTAAAAGCACATGCTTGAAATGTGAACCATTAAACCGTATCAATGGAGGCCTTTAGGTGTAAGCAATTGTTTGCAATCATTTAAGCACTCTGGCTCATACCATCTCAATATGTTAAGATTGAGCCATTAAATCATGACAAAATTTTAAAATTTTATGAAGTGAATTAGGGTCAACCCCTTCATGACATAAAAATGCACAATTCTTTCCATCATTGATTTTTTCTTTCTCCAATTTCTAAATTTCACCACAGCAAAATAATTTCTTCCATCATATTGATCATCATGATTATTATTGAACAAGTAGCAATGTAAACAAAATGCAACATCCTTGTGGGGTGAATATTTTAACCAACTAAGAAACTTTTTAAACCATGAAGGTTGTAAGTGTTGACAATGATTTGCAATATTAGAAGTTACTAGCTTTAAGAGTTTTAATAACTTTTCTTTTAAAATATTAGTTATAAATTATTTTTCCATAATAATGAATATGTCTTCGCTCTTTATAAAAATAAATTGAAAGAATAAGTTAAAGGTTAAGATAAGAATATTAACATATTAATAAGACAATAATTTTTTTATATGTGTAAGTCATAGTATATTAACTAAGAAAAGTTGGTAAAAGATTTTGGTGTGTACCAGCTCCATTAGCTTTTTCTTTGCAGAAGTTACTGTTTGAAAAGTACAGACACTGAACAGAAAGATGAAAGTTATAACTTGTAAATCACTTGAAATTGAAAGTCTGACAGACACAATAACTTTTTGACAAAAAAGTTGTATTTAACTTCTCAGATAAGTTTTGACTTTTTTATTTTAATATTATATAATTTATATATATTTTTTAAAGAGGGGAATCAGGGCCACTTCTACCCCCCAATGTGAATTTTTTTTTTCATCCCTTTTTCTAATATTGGTCGATGCCAAGAATATTCTTGTAAAGATGCGGAATCATAAGGGGCACACATATTCACAAACATTTATTGGGTTCTCAAACCTACCTTTTTCTTCACTACCTAGATTTGCTCAAAAATCTGTGAAAGCCCGTGCTAATAAATCATGTTGGTTGAACTGTGTAATTATTGAGTTTGGTAAAATAAACAAAATGTTAAGAAACTTCTTTTACTACTCTTAGATATCCATGTTTGTAATTACAAATATACAGTTTTATATTAGTATAAATTATACAGATTTCATCAGTTTTTTTTACTACATTTTAGTAAACTAATTCATGACAATCTCTTTTAACATTTTTTTTATGAAATATTATTGAACACAATTGCGAAATAGTTATTATAATCCTTTTATTATGTTTCAAAATGATGTTAAAATATCTAATTGATTACCACTGTTCCCAGTGGACCTAAAAGTGTTTTTGTCTGACTCATGTCTCTTTGACTACCATTGTTTCTCCTGTTTAGATATCTGAGTAGGGTTTTCAAAAGATTAAGAAGATTCCATGTTAGGTAAATGGTGGAAAAAAGGATCCTAATTTTCCTTTTTTTGTTTTTAATAATAACACCAAAATCTTGGTCATGTCATACGTATTGTACTTTTATTTTTTTTAGTTGTTTCCCAAGATACAAAAGTTGTGTTTGTCTTTTAGTTTTGGATAAAACTAAGTCAACTTTGTGAAGTGATTAATTTGGGTTGGAAGAAAAAAATTGGAACACTTGTTTAAAATCTTCTTGTGCATTATATATAATGTTAACATCATTTTGATCATCAATGTATCAAAAGAAAAGAAAAAGCTTCAATAAAACAAAAGATTTGTTTACATTTCTTAAATAAAAATATATTCACTACATAGGAAAAATCAATTATGCATGTGTTTATTTGAAGTATATAGAATACTCATTAACCTTAAAACATTTCATGAAAAAGAGAAAAAGCTAATAACAACTCTCAAATGATGTCTTTATTTGAGCTAATTAATAAGGTTTAAGCTTAGAATTATAAGAAGAAATAATGTGAGAACTCACATAATCATTGAACTATGAAGAAAAATCAGTTCTTCTTTCTTCAAAACTCACTTCCCTATGCAAGAAGATCACCAACCACTGCATGCTGTTTAATTATTTCTGAATTTTCTGATATAATGAAATCCACGACACTTGGAAGCATCCAAGGTAATGGTAACATGCATCCAATGAAGGAAAATCACATGTGAATATGAGAAACAGGTTCAACACTGAGAACATGGAAAACCGTGATTGATTCACACAACAACATAGATGAAAACAACATTGAAAGAAGTATATAAATACCAGACACCATGAAGAAAGTGAAACACAGAACAAAGGAAGAAGAAGAAGAAGAAGGATTGTGAAGGAAGGTGAGTTCATTCTTTTCATGAATATTTGCTCATCAAATTTATGTTTATTTCCAATATATTTATTGTTTTCATTCTTATGTAACTTTTTCTTATTACACAAGTCTCTACACAGTACTGTAAAAAAATGCAGATTCTGATTATTATTATTTTTTTTATCAGCAAAAACTATATGTTTCTGATGCAACCTAACCCTAACGCAGATTCTGATTACATTAAAGATGGATTATTTGAATATTGTTGCTCATTTTTCAACTGTTCCATCCTTGTGAACAACATTAAAAGATTAAATTAATACTTTTTTTTGGAGGGAAAGTTCATATATCAGTAAAAAAAACAGAACTTTTTGTTGCATTAAGATTAATGTTTACTTTTATTGTTTTTTTTTCTGATAGCTTGATTTGTAGTTGTGGAAGAGAAAAGAAAGTGCAGAGGATCAACATGGAGATATTGAAGCTTTTTGTGATAGCATTAATGCCGAATCTGAAAGTACTGTTGCTCACTGTTCTTGGTTCTTTCCTTGCTATGAATCGTTTCAACATTCTCAGTGAATCTGCTATCAACAACATGAACACTGTAAGATTCTTCTAACTCAAACACTGTCATCAATGTCATTTTTTCTGTCTTTAAACCTTAAAAATTTGATTTTGATATATTTTTTGAATTTAGATCACAATAAAGTTAAAAATAAATAAATCTTCTTGAAAATGACATATAATTATGGTTGAGTTTCTTCACAGATGGTGTATTTTGTGTTTTCTCCTGCTCTTGCTTGTAGCAGTCTGGCAAGTACTATAACTCTAAGGAGTTTGATTGCACTGTGAGTAATTTCTTTTCTGTTTTGAGATTAATAATTTTGAAGATTAATAAAATTTATGTAATTTTTTTTTTGGGATTTAATAAATAAACATGTTTATTTTTTGATGAATAATTATGCAGGTGGTTCATGCCATTCTGCATTGTTCTTACAGTTGTTGTTGGAACAGCACTTGGATGGTTACTTGTTAAGATAACAAGAGTTCCTTATCATCTCAGAGGCCTTGTGTTGGGATGTTGTGCTGTAGGTATGAATAAAAAAAATCTATTTTAAATTTTTTCTATTTTTTTTTTATTAAAAAGGATATATATATATATATATATATATATATATATATATATATATATATATATGCATATACAAAACATAAATAGGTCTGCATCATGTCATATAATAAAGTAAATGAGAAAATGTTTTATGAAGTAAAATAATTAAGTGATGAGAAAAAGTAATCCATAAAAGAAATAAAAATAGGATGATTTGTTTCAAAATTAACAATTTCATCTTTAAAAATATCTTAATTATTTAATTAAAAAAATCACTTCAAATAAAGCTAAATTTGAATTTATAAAATATATCACTAAATTTAAGTTTTGTAAATTGAGAAGCTATACGTTTAAAAATCATTAAACATAGTATATATGTTTTTTTTTAATTATTGCAATTTTATTCTTTTATATAACTATGATATTTATATTGAATACAATACTGATTTTTTTTATTACATATTATAGTTGAATCCATGTATCTAATAGTTTTAAAATTTATATAATATATTTACATAAAAAGATATAATTTTATTAAATAAACAGACCCATTTTTTCAAGTTTAACTGAATTTATTTGAAGACTAAAAGGTAATATTTTTATTAGCTGGAAAAAAAATCTTTTCAAGAAATAGACCCTGTAAGATAAAGTCATAGACTATACACATATTTGATAATATATATATATATATATATATAAGTAACTATTAAAATTGACCATTACAAAGAAACAAATTCTGAATAGTCTTACCTAAATGAACAAAGATAACTAGAATGATAGATAAGGTCTATGATATGAACACATTTATACTTGTTATGCAAAAAATGTTTTAGATTTTTATTTTTCTGAGTGAGCAAAGTGACAATATCAAAAGGTTAAATAAAAGATATTAATTATTGATGAGAAAGTTAATAGGAAATATTGCTCACTTTCAACACTCAAATTAAAAACTTAATCATTAATTGAAAATAAATAAAAATATTAATTTTCATACTTTGAAAATGTTTTGTTTGATTTGTGCAGGAAATCTTGGAAATTTGCCTCTAATGGTGGTTCCAGCCATTTGTGAGGAGAAAAGCAATCCATTTGGAGATAAAAATCTTTGTTACAAAAATGGAATGGCATATGCATCACTCTCATTAGCAGTATGATATTTCAAAATTAATTTAGTTTCTTAAATGCTATATAATTTAACTAATTAATTATCTTTTCCATGTTCCTCCAACTTAATTAATTATAAGCAAAAATAATCAATATTGGTTGCCTATATAAAAATTCATTTAGTTACCAAATTCATGTAAAAGAATAATTTTTTTCATCTAAAATGACCTTGATTGCAAAATAAAACAGTTCAAATATAATTTTGGAATTCAAATAGTCAAAATTTGTTTATAGTGAAAATTTTCAATTTTTTTTATCGTTTATAATTATGTCGGGGGAGTATATATTATTAGTTATTATTTAATGATGTTGAGACTCTTTAAACAAGTGAGTTACATCTACGAGTTTCATTTAATAATTAAAATTAAGTAAAAAAAAAATGCTTGTTTCTAATTCTTAATATATTTTATGAAATAATAAATTAATTAGATTTTTTAAAATATTTTAACCTTTTCAGCTAGCATCGATCTTAGTGTGGTCTTTTGCATACAACATTGTACGCATGTATTCAACAACTAAGAACATTTCCAATGAGAAAGTTGCATCAGAAAGTGATGCAAAAACCCTACCAAAATGTTCTGCACAAACAATGGCCATTGAAACTGATGAAACATCACACAACAATAATTCTGAGGATCACCATGAAATTGAAACCTATGTAGTACCAGATGCTAAAAAAAAGGTATGTACATAACTACTTTTTACCCTTTTATTTGTACACAAATATTGATTCATGTTCTCAATTTTTAATAAAATATTAATTTTTATTTCTAATTTATATCAGTATTTAAATGAAATAGAAAGAATATATTTATTGAATGGAATCAAACTTAATGATTGGTATTACATATTTTTCAGATGGTTAATATATGCAATATATTAGAGAAGGAGAAGGTAATAAAATACCTAAAGATGTTATGTAAATGGAGCAACTTGAAGCAACTTTTTCCTCCAACATTGATCGGAGCGGTATGTCAATAATTCTCTCTTTCTCAATACATTTATTATTTTTCATTGATTAATTGTTTAAATATAATTACTTAGTTGTTCTAATATATAAGTTAGAGGTGACAAAACAGATCGATTTAATTCGTTAAAAATGAGTCGGATGTCTGTAAAAAGAATAGAAAAATAGTTTTTTTTTTAATAATTTTTTTATAAATTATTTATATATATAAATAAAAATAAATTTAACAATACAAATATTTATAAAAAAATTAATTAAATAATTAATATTTTTAATTTGATAAATTAAAGTAATTATTACATATTAAATTATTATATTATAACTAATATTTAAATTTAATTCATAAATATTAATGGTTTAGATTATGATATTATTATATATTAACAACTTTAGAAAAATATGTAATATAGAAAAAATGATTTTTTAAATTAATTTTATTTCAATTATTAAATTAAAGAAGAAAAATGTGTTAACGGGTTGGAAAAAATAGATTAACGGATTAATAATTTTAGTCCAACCCACATTTTTTTTCGGGCTAACGGATCGGTCCGAAAGGTATAGAACCAAGATAAATTCATGAAGTTAATAAAAATATGAAAATTTCTTAACATTTCTCTTTTTTGACAAAACATATACAAAAGTCACGTAATGTTCTCCTATTAAGATGAAACTCTAAATTAATTAAGAACATAATCTATTCTACTTATATCAAGATTTTTGTTCTTTCCTTTAATCAATTGTAGACAAAGTATTTGAAGAAATATATATATGAGATAGTGTGTTTACTATCATTTTTTTTTTTCACTAACTTATTTATGAAATTTACTTCATATATTCTTCATAATTTTTAGTTTCTCTTTTGAATTATGCAGCTGGTTGGTTTGATAATTGGAGTAGTTCCTCAATTTAGACATTTAATAGTAGGTGTAAGTGCTCCTCTCTTTGTGCTTCAAGACTCTATAATTATGATAGGGTAAGCATCATCATATACTTTTACATATATACTATATTGAAAAAAAAAATGAAGAAAAAAAATACCTTATTTAATTTACTTCCTCTTTTACTTTCCTTCATTTATAGGAATGCATGTCTACCAGCTATGACCATGTTAGTAGGGGCAAATCTTCTTGAAGGTATATACATTTAGGAAAATTATTTTTCTACTAATAAATATTGACAACTTTCTCTTACAACTTTAGGTGTCATCTTTTAAATGATTTTCCATTTTTTTCTTTTTTCTTATTCTCAATATTTTAAAACCATTTAGAAGATGATACATCATGTTATAAGAAAAAGTTGTTAAAATTTAGTAGTTAAAATATCATTATCCATACATTTATATAATCATTTTCTTTTTATCAGCAATAACTATAATATATATAAATAAAAGTATCCAAATATATAAATTTGGTAAATACTAAATTTTCTTTTCAAATTATGTTAGAGATCTAACATAGATAAGATATAAGACAAATCTAATATATAAATGAATATAAACTTCGTCTTATAAATCAGCTTTGTAAATTGAATTATACTTAAAATCGACTTCTTAATAAACAGATAAAATAATATCCCTCAGACAGAATAGAAATGTAATGCATTTTATGATTTACATTAGTAAGAAAAAAGAAAGTATTAATAGATTTTGGATGATTGTTGTTAGGTTTGAAGGGAGAAAGAGTGAAGTTTTCAGTTCTTTTTGGCATCATTGTGGTTAGAAACATTGCCTTGCCAGTTCTAGGAGTAGCCACTGTTAAAGGTGCTGTTCATTTTGGCATCATCCATCATGATCCATTGTATGAGTTTGTTTTACTTCTTCAATTTGCTCTTCCACCAGCAGTGGCTATAAGTAAGTTCTTTTTTTCATCAAATTTAATTATTATTTAATTATTATATATTATTCATCAAATAATAATTTATATTGGTTTTTTTTCAGGTACATCTATTCAATTGTTTGGAATTGGAAAGGGTGAATGCTCAATTATCATGCTTGCAACTTATTCCTTTGCTGCAGTGTCCCTTACTCTGTGGTGCACACTCTTCATATGGCTTGTCTTATAGTTCCATTATTTGTTATTAGAGACAAAATAATTTGTAATAGACATATTAATAATTACTTATGTTTTCTATTTCTTCTTCCATGTATCATCATACATGCCTCATTTGTCATAACAGATGCATGTGTACCAATAAAAATTTTGATATAATATATTATGAGTGTTTTATGAATGTCAAATGTTTCATTCTTGAATTGATTTAGTTTTTGTGTTCTTATCATCTTCTAGTTATAATTCATTAAAGTTCAACAAGATTGTGTTTATGTTAATTATTGAGTAAGTTACAAGTAGGTGAGTTTTGACGTAATTTTAAGTATGTAATTCATAGGATTGACGTGAATTTTGAATTTTACATAAATGTATATAATTATTACACATATTAATCTAAAATTATTACACATCTATATATGTTAAATGTATAATTAAATAAATTACACACTAAATTTAATCATCACTTTGTAATGTATAATTAATAACAAAAAACAAGATCATAAAATATCATAATTAATTAAACCACATTTAACAAAATTCTTATCAATTATCTTTTTCAAATATTGAACCCCCCACATCATTAGTGACCAATTTTCATTTTTAATTTTTTTTTTATGAAATTCATGTTACTTTCATGAAATGGACATAGATTTTATCCAATAATTAATAAAATTATTATTAAAACACACAATGTTCCTATAGTATTTCTGTGAAATATTTTTATTCACCCAATAATCCATAGTTGTCCATTTGTACAAGTATAGAAATTAATTTATACAAAGATTTCTATGTTTGTTTTTATTATACTAATTTATTGTTAGTTAGTTTTCATGTAATTGAACAGCCAATACTATATTTTCTTAGTCAAAAAAATTGGCTTTAAATGGCTCTATAATTCGAAGTAATCAAAATAATATATGGCAATGAACATCTTCTGAAAATAAAATAATACCTTTTTTTAGTAGTTAAATGTTCTTAGATTATAAAAACACTAAAATTATTCTTTATAATGTTTTGGAGATATTTTAAATGTAAATAAATTATCAACAAATAGCCCAATTTATCACTCAGCAGTCATTGTATTAAGAAAACTATGATTTTTCAGCTTAGAGAAAGATGAAAATGATGTTCATTCACATATATGAGTATTACAAATAGTTAGAATTTTCATAATAAGTTGAAGACAATTTTTTTTTCCACAAAATGCATTTCTTCAAGCTTTTCTCTGTTGCACTTGCATCAATTATGAAACTTTTGTTGATCACTGTTCTTGGGGCATTCCTTGCACATGATCGATTTGATATACTCAGAGAGAATGCAAGAAAACATGTCAATGCTGTAAGTATACTTTGTTTGGGTTTCATAATTTCAAAAGTGATATATATATATATATATATATATATATATATATATATATATATATATATATATTTTATTTTT
>Ga0209589_1000935_pt1 | contig 44965 bp, 17 predicted proteins | sample CowpeawhiteBW_FD_187525 | JGI IMG/M metagenome (GOLD analysis project Ga0209589, IMG submission 187525) | Root nodule microbial communities of legume samples collected from California USA - Cow pea white BW (SPAdes) (version 2) | ecosystem: Host-associated > Plants > Roots > Nodule | place: USA...
GACAGGTGGAGTAGGAGTTGATCACATGATTCAAAAGATTGAACGCAAGGAGTACATGGGATTTGGAAACCTTTGCATGTACACTGCTAAAAATTAGAAATCATCAGGCCTAATATTTTAGGTGCAGTTTTGTATTGTCTTTGGTTACATTGGTGACACATTTTTGTATTTTTTTTGTTGGTTTATACTTTTAGTTCACTTGAAACACAAAAATTCCTTGTATTAGTCCTCAAATTCCAACAATTGATCCTGTAGAAATATTTTAAGTTCATATTTTCTCAGGGAGCCAGGGTTTTGGCCAGAAGAATAGTTGTTTTCTCTGTTTTTGTATATGTATTTCATTTCTTTATCCTTCAAATTCAATCGAAGCAATCTTTGGTTTCTGTATTTTTAAGAGGCTGCATGTAATCAATATCTCGTCCCTTAGTGCATGTTAATTTCTTAGAAATGTATGTGTTTAAGTGAAATCTAAATTCCCAGAATTTGAAAACAATAAAAGAAGAAACTGTATGAAAAAAGAATAAAAAAGTTGCATTGCATGCGAGGGTTATTCATATTTTATTATTGCGACAAAGGTGCAGTGTATGAGTCCTACTATAGGCAATGAAAAAGGATTTTTGACAATTGAACGTTAATAATTTTATAAGAGTAAAATAGTATTAGAAAAAGTTAACTTTAATATTTTTGGAAAGAAGAGTAACTAAATATTAAGAAGAGAAAATATCAAATGCTAATAAAAAAATGTGCCGTCAAAGTACAAGTGTCCGGTAAGGAGAAAGGATTTCTGAACTTTTTATATTAATCAAGTTTGTGGTGTTTTATGACCGCAAAATCAAATCGTGACATCACCCTCCCCAATTGACGGTAATTGAAATTGGATAATGATATAATGTCTCAGTTATTTGACCTTAATTTTACTCGCCTACGTGGCATCCATTATTTTAATATTTTTTAATATGAGAAGAGCAGTGACGTGTGAGAGAAACTCGAGTGAATGTTGAGGTTGGGATACACGCGCTGTAGAGGAAAAGTAAGAAAAAAAGAACTGAACGTTGCGGTTTAAACTAAAGGCGAGAGTGCGGTTTAGGGAAAAGCGAGAGCGAGAGTGCGATTTTGGGAAAGAATAACAGAGGTGGATCACTGCCATAGCTTCGTCGACAATTGGAAGCCCTAATTTTGGTGTTCTTATTCTCCAAATCAAAGGGCAATTTGGTATGTTTTACTACCCCTATCTTGGTCGAGCGGGGTGAATCTGAAATTAGAAGTTTGCATACTACCACAGTATTAGGACCACTAAGAACGACTTGATTGATATGCTTGCTCCTGATCAAGGTACCAAATTTGGTGTTAAGGTCCTGATTGGCAAAAAACAAAAAAAATAAGTATTAGGTTTCCTAATTTATGTGAGGTTAACGTGTGCTTAATGAATATTTAAAACTTGACATATACCAGATGAGACCCTCGAGTTTGATATTTGGTCAACCTCACACAAAATATTGTGTCATGAAACTCAGTGGCGGCATGACGCAAATACCTCTGCATGCTAAGTGTCCTTTTGTAATTCCATAAATGTCTTTTTACGCTGAACTTTTTGTACAGACAGTACTGGAACTGCTTTTCAAGTGTATTATAACATGAAATCTGGTTTGGACACAATCCAAAAGCCATACAAATATTTCCATCACCATGAATCATCACCGAACAACTTAAATAACTAATTGGAATTGAAGATTGAAACAAAAACCAAATTTTATGGTTCCTGAATCAAGTGTCCTTTTGTAATTCCATAAGTGTTTTTTTACATTATACTTTTTGTACAGGCAGTACTGCAACTGCTTTTCAAGTGTATTTTTACATAATTTCTGGTTTGGACACAATCCAAAGGCCATCCAAATAATTTCATCACCATGAATCATCGCCACACATCTCAAACAAGTCATTAGAATTGAACATTGAAATAAAAACCAACTTTTTTGGTTCGAGAATCAAATGTCCTTTTATGATTCCATAAGTGTCTTTTCACATTGTACTTTTTGTACAGGCAGTACTGCAACTGCTTTTCAAGTGTATTTTTACATAATTTCTAGTTTGGATACAATCCAAAGGCCATCCAAATAATTCCATGAGACCATGAATCATCACCACACAACTTAAATAACTAATTGGAATTGAAGATTGAGTTAAAAACCAACTTTTCTGGTTAGACAATCAAGTGTCCTTTTATGATTTCATAAGTGTCTTTTTACATTGTACTTTTTGTACAGGCAGTACTGCAACTGCTTTTCAAGTGTATTTTTACATAATTTCTGGTTTGGACACAATCCAAAGGCCATCCAAATAATTCCATCACCATGAATCATCACCACACATCTCAAACAAGTCATTGGAATTGAACATTGAAATAAAAACCAACTTTTCTGGTTCGAGAATCAAGTGTCCTTTTATGATTCCATAAGTGTCTTTTTAGATTGTACTTTTTGTACAGACAGTACTGCAACTGCTTTTCAAGTGTATTTTTACATAATTTGTGGTTTGGACACAATCCAGAGGCCATACAAATATTTCCATCACCATGAATCATCACCAAACCACTTAAATAACTAATTGAAATTGAAGATTAAATTAAAAACCAACTTTTCTGGTTCGAGAATCAAGTGTCCTTTTATGATTCCATAAGTGTCTTTTTACACTCAACTTTTTGTACAGGCAGTACTGCAACTGCTTTTCAAGTGTATTTTTACATGACATCTGGTTTGGACACAATCCAAAGGCCATCCAAATAATTCCATCTCCATGAATCATCACCAAACCACATAAATAACTAATTGGAATTGAAGATTGAATTAAAAACCAACATTTCTGGTTCCAGAATCAAGTGTCCTTTTGTAATTCCATAAGTGTCTTTTTACACTCAACTTTTTGTACAGGCAGTACTGCAACTGCTTTTCCAGTGTATTTTTACATGACATCTGGTTTGGACACAATCCAAAGGCCATCCAAATAATTTCATCTCCATGAATCATCACCAAACAACTTAAATAACTAATTGGAATTGAAGATTGAAATAAAAACTAACTTTTCTGGTTCCAGAATCAAGTTTCCTTTTGTAATTCCATAAGTGTCTTTTTACACTTAACTTTTTGTACTGGCAGTATTGCAACTTCTTTTCAAGTGTATTTTCACATGAAATCTGGTTTGGACACAATCAAAAGGCCATCCAAATAATTTCATCTCCATGAATCATCACCAAACAACTTAAATAACTAATTGGAATTGAAGATTGAATTAAAAACCAACTTTTCTGGTTCCAGAATCAAGTGTCCTTTTGTAATTCCATAAGTGTCTTTTTACATTGTACTTTTTGTACAGACAGTACTGCAACTGCTTTTCAAGTGTATTTTTACATAATTTCTGGTTTGGACACAATTCAAAGGCCATACAAATATTTCCATCACCATGAATCATCACCAAACAACTTTAACAAGCTATTGGAACTGAAGATTGAAAATAAAAACCAATTTTTCTGGTAGGATAATGAAGTCTACTTTTCTAATTCCATAACTGTCTTTTTATACTCAACTTTTTGTACAGGCAGTACTGGAACACCTTTTCAAGTTTACTAATACAATCAAAAATAACACAATTGCCTTCCTAAAATTAAGTATATTGATGGTTAGATTACCATTAAATCATGAATATATCTATCAATGTACAAACTACATATTAACTCCAACAAATGATTCAACAATATATACAATTGTGCCAACATAAGTGGCTTTTTCAATCACACTTTTACTTCTAAGACTGCATAACACATTGCAAGTTAAATAACATATTCCAATGTATCAATTCCTATTTCATTCAACTTTCCAAAATACATATACAATGACTATTCATTATCCTTCGTCTACCTCAATCTAAGTATCCCTATCTAAAATTATCTCAAAAATCATGTTATGGCAATGTTTGTTGTGTGAATGGCCTTTAATAAACCAACAACTACGCCAACAAGAGTGCGTCCAAGCAATGCACCGAACGGTACCCACCACTTTCCGCCGAACCCATCGCCTCCAACAACCCAAACCACTCTCGAGAACTCCGCTATCTGTTTCCACTACGACCCACAACACCAACCTTTATGGAAGGATAGCCTTTTGGGGAAGAAAAAACTCTTGCGATACAAATGCCTCTGTGCTTGTGTGACCTGCTCGAAGAAGAAACTTGCGAGGAAGGAGAAGGACGAGGGAAAACGAACCAACGCACTGTGTTTTTTTGAAATGTTTCTCCAATTCACCGCGCGTGCACATGACGCAAACTTACCTGGGACGCTGCCTCCAATTACCGTTTCATTTAAAAATATTAAAATAATGGATACCACGTAGGCGGGTAAGATTGGAGTCAAATAACTGAGGCATTGTATCATTATCCATTGAAATATAAGAATATTTTGAATATAGAAAAAAAAAACTCACTTAAAAATTTATATATTTATGAAATGCTTAAAACTTAATCAATCGGTTTTGTTATTTTTCATGTAAGTATGCAAAAACAATAACAATGCAAAGTAACCCTATATCACCCAAGAATTCAATTGAAAAAATATATTAATATTGAGTATTCGATAAAAGGAAATTTGTTAATAAAGATTTAATTCAGAATACTCAAATTTATCAAAGATTTAAAATTTAATCAGGCTAAAATTATATTAAAAAATTCTATATAATTTTTTTAAGATCTAATTTTTTTAAGATTTTAATATTTAAAAAAAATAAAAAAAATGTTTATTGTATTGTGAGTTTGTTTTATAAATTTAGTTTTAATATTAATAGGAAATAACATTCAAATGAAATTCGTATTAAGCTATTTATATATGTATGTTTAATTTAATTTAATTTTATGAAATCTATTTTTTCTATTAGAAGATCAACCCAATAGAACTTGACCTGTTTTCATAGTTTTGGATTAATTTTGTATCGACTTTCATAAATTTCTATAGCTTTTTATTAACTAAACATATAGTTCTACAATAAATACCATCCATCAGGAACCTTAGAACATTGATATATCAACATTTTATCATTGTAAACATTCATTTGACGCTCTCAAATTCTCTTCATCCCTCTCTCTCTTTTCACATTAATCATTTATTACATTCTTCATTTCTCTCTCTTCTAATCTGGTCTTTGTAGATAGATATGAGATTCTGAATGTTCACAAACCTTTCCCTGAACATCATTTGTGGACCCTGTACGTGCAAAGGTCTCCAAATCCCATGTACTCGTTATGTTCAATCTTTTGAATCATGTGTACAACTCCTACTCCACCTGTGACCAAACAAAACCATTTTACACTTTCCTCATAAAACTGCACTATCACACTCTGCGAACAAAACCATCTTACACTTACCTAGTAAAACTGCACTAACAGAGAGTGTCAAGGTTAGGATGAAAATGATCACAGATGCTCTTCCTAGTATGGCAATGGCCTTTTTCACTAAATGCTGTCCAACTAGTGCTGCACCAGTGGCTATGCTTACGAAGAAAAGAGCTGCAACATGATATTCAAAGTTCAACATCAAAATTTTCTCTGTAACAAGTTAGTGTTTCCTTAACTCAATAATAAACTATTTTATGTTATAGAGAAATTGATTAAGTTTTTTTCTAATTATCCGGTAAAAATCTTATGGAAATGAGTGGTGTTTGTTCATCCAAACTTACCATAAGGAACGGGGAAACGTTTAAGAAGGTAATATTCCACCACTGCCATAGATGCAGAAAAAGCCATTACCAAAGTGGATGTAGCACTTGCAACCTGTGTGGAAAACTCCTCAGTTAGAGTGAATTCCATGTAAAATCTGCATAGAGTTTAAGGCAAAAAAAGGGTACCTGAGGAGGAATTCCTAGACCAAGGAAAAGGGGTCCCAAGATGAATCCTCCACCAAGGCCTAGCAAACCAGCAATCATGCCAGCAAGTGTGCCACAAGCACAGAATAGAACCAACTGCAGCACACAAAAATGTGTTTGTTGATCTCCCTTGGATGCTATGATTCTCTTCCCTTTGTATAGACGCACAGCTTCATATGAACTCGTTCCTACAGCTATGGGAACCTGAAAGTACATAAATAAGTAAAATGATCAGCAATCACCATGATAATGATTGTAATGGCTCATTAAATTCTCCTAGAGTAGTTTATACCTGAAGTAGATTCATTAACCAATATAACCTTGAGCAAGTTGTTGTGTGTTTCTGTTGATTTCAAAACAGAGGCATCTGTTATCATCACATTATGTTTAACAGAAAATGAAAAACTCAAATTTTGAGTCATGGATACCAACTTTTGCAATCTCTAATCCAAGAATCATGATCCAGCCAGAAAAAAGAAGTCCAAGTTCCTTCCAACGAATGTTCTCAACTAGAGAAACCTGCATGACAGTTTTAGATTTCATTAGAAAGAATAGATGTTGCACATATATGGAATCAATAACTTTCAGTATTTTGTACAACCTTTTTCTTTGGTTCATTAATATCTTTGGCAGGATCTTCTGTTTGAATATAATGTGCAGCATCTTCAGGAGTTCCAATATCTGATTACATAAAAAATAAAAATAGCATAACATGTCTGATAAACACTTTTATATGCAAAAAGGTGGAATGGAAATATTATCAAACAGCTCACCGTCAATTCGTGAATTCTTCTTAGCTTCCTGGAATCATAACATGGATGCAAGCACTAGCATCAGAATGCAAAACTTGAAAGAAATTTAAATCATAAAAGAGGGTGATGTTTAAGGAAGCAATTAATTAACCTTCTTCATAATGGTTTCTTTCTTCCATGTATCAACACCCTTCAGGAAGGATTTAATTGAAATGCCTGTTTAACATTCAGATCACATCAGAGGAAAGAAATTAACTGAGCAAATCAAGAGTGTCTAAATTTTGAAGCTTGACCAGTAATTCTTACCAACGAAAAATATAATCAGCAAAACTGTTAGCATCCACTCAGGAAAAATGACATTGAAAGCAACTCCAATACTGATTCCAAGCATCAACATTGGTTGGAAAAGAAGTGCTAAGTCATAATCAATCACGGGCAAATCAAGTGTGGGGTGTCTTTGCCTCAAATTGTAGAAAACTGTTGCTGTTGCTCCACCAGTAATCATGCCTAATTCATCAAACAGATTCCATTCATGTGTAAATTTCCAAAGAAGAACATTCAATTCAAAACAAAGCTTGATAATGTGAAGTATGACTCTAATCTAACTCAAAAAGAGAATGATGTATCACTGTTTAGTTAAAGTTAAATCACATTTAATTTAATAAGAGTAATCGGTGACTTGTATAAGCACATCAAGAACAAAATTGTCATAATCATAACCAAGACACCACCAAGTATTACTATTAAAAAAGGGATTATATATTCCTTAAGTACTAAATTTTGTTGCTAAAACAGTTAACATGTAGATTAAAAGTTGGTTGATTTTTTATATTGATGTAATCTATATTTATAATAAGAAAATACCAAAAAAGCATAATTAAAATTGTTGTCTTATTATTTATTTATTTTATTTTAATATATAATTTATGATTTATTTGTTAAAAAATGTATCTCTTTATTTAATTTGTTTAATTATATTTTGTGTACAATTAGATTTTGCTGATATATTACATCAAAATGCGATGGTGAATTATTTGCAGCGTAAAGTTACTTTTAGTATAAAAGAAGTTTATATTTATTTTTGTATAACTTTAAAGTATAGTTAAAAATAAAATAGAAATAAGAGATGTGTATATAAATATAAAAAAAATGTTATTATATATTGAAATAAATTATTGATAATTCAATTATTTCTTTTTTTTCTTACACGTTACTGTTTTCTCTTTCATGTTCATGATACTCACTCTTGCCTCACAAATTATATTCTGATTAGAATAAATTTTTTCATACGTTGTTTTTTTTTCCTGATAATATTATATTTATATTAAATTAATTAAGTGTACAATTGACTTCTAAAATACGGAAAAAAATTCCATTACATATCCATAAAAACTACTAATGAAAAATATTAACATATAAACTATATGAATATACGATTATATGAAAAAAAAAATCAAGTTATATTTTAAAAAATAAATTTAAATTATTTCCATAGTTTATTTTCTTTTAATCAAACTATCAAATATAAATTACCTATTACGATCGTCAAAACATGAGATTGGATTAGATGAAGAAAAAAAAATTCTTACAAAACCATTTGCAAATATATCTAGTGTTATTATTGGAAAAATAAAAAGTTCAAATTTAAATATTTTTAACAACTAAACCAAAAAAATATAACTTTTTTAAATATTCCTAGGAAGTAGTCATGTATGTATATGTTAAAAGAATACAGAGTCATAACAGATGAAAAGAAAACTGGGAAAACGATATTTTGATTAAAAATGTATGCATTCGTAAGGTCTAAAAGAAAAATAAATTATTCAGAATACTATAAAGAACATGTTTCATTAAAATATTGGCACTGAGATTTGGACAATGAAATCAACCTAGTACCACTCCCACATGTTTGGTATCAATGTCCCACACAGATCTAGTAATTAACCCATCCCAAATGCTATATTAATTTTTTTTATACCAATCGTACCTTTATAATTATACATTTTCAACCAAAAATTGTTCTTTCTTATCTATATTTTTTAAATTTTCAAAGTAACATAACTTTTTTTAATTACACTCTTAATGTAATCAATATGGAAAAAGAAAAATTAAAAATATAACGACATGAAAAAAAGAATCTTAAACCTCTATTATCAAGGAAAAGAAGATGGAATGTTAATTTGTTAGAGAAAATAATATATATATATATATATATATATATATATATATGTTGAGAATAATGTAAGTGTGAGTCAAAAATTTGATATTTGATAGAATAGACAAAGTTAAACACTATATAAAAATAAAAACACATCACATCATTGTCTTAAGATTTTGATGTAAAAGTGGTGTCAAGTATATCTTATATGTATAAGACTCATATCATATAAATATATAGAATCATACTCTCTCGATGACTATAATCATATATGTAAAATATATAAACCCAACAATAAATATATATATATATATATATATATATATATATATATATATATATATATATATATATATATATATATATATATAAGTTCTTACATTTTGAAATTGCTGTTGCTGATTTTTGATCAAATCCAACAATAAGAGTAAGCATGGGCACAAAGATGCCACCACCACCAACACCTCCAACAGTTCCAAATGCTGATCCTAGAAATCCAACTATGCTTCCTACTATTAGTCTCCACCCAAATTTCATACTCTGCACACAACACCAAAACAAAAATGAAAAAGCTTTATCCATGTAATCCAACTTAACGCAAAAAAAAAATATCCACACATCCATGCACGCATGCATGGACTGAAAAATTTTGGAGTATAACAGAACTTTGTTCATTGAAACTTTTCTTTTTTTTATTTGTGATGAAAAGTTACTGTAAAATGAACATTATTTCTTACCGGCCAATGGTGCTTGTAAAACACTTTGGCATGATAATCAACCCCTACAGTTCCATTTGATGGTGTTTTGTTGTCTGCATTATTCTGATGAGAAGAAGGAGTTGCTGCTGAGACCGAAACAAGAAGAACAAAAGCAATGAAAGCCTTTGCAGCAACCCATTTCACAGCCATTGATAATGTTACTCTCTTCAGAAACAGACCAGTTTTTCTGAGCTGAAAATCTTAGTCCTTTCAGAACTAAGATGCTGTACTTTGCTTCAAAATGAAACCATGAGGACCATATATATAGAAATTTTAAGAAAGTGTTGTTCATCACTTCAAAGTGTACACTTGTACGGTAATATTGTTGATAATGGGTTTTAGTATTCAATCAAAATTTAGGTACAAGAAAACAACATGTTCGGTCAGAGTAGTATTGATAACAACATGGTCTCTATTCTCTGTGTTCATTGGTTTCATTCATCTTTTATATCTTTTATACAATTACACATACTTTTTTGGCTGTTTGTGGACAGTGTACACCCACTTACTTTGGCCTAATAAACTGATTAGTGCTTCAAATATGCCACATGCACTACGCTTTGTGGAGCTTCCAAAACCAAATGTTCTAATCTTTAAAATCTCTCAAATTCAGATCAACATTTCAAAATATTATACTTTTAGGAATTAAAAATTATATGTATTTATGTAAATGACCATTGTTTGTACGAATTTGGATTCTTTGCTCGATTTTTTTGTGTTGTTTTTTGACTGTGTCTCCATAATATACTGATTACCACTAATTTTAACGTTTTAAAATATATGAAAAAAATATTTAAAATGTCAACACAGTGTATTTTTAATGCTCAACAAAGAACCGTAAAAAAAATCAGTAGAAGATCTGGTTTTGTATTCTTGTGTTCGTACGTGCGCAGCCTCTTTTTGAATATTCCTTTCATTTAATTAATTAATTGCGGAAAACATATATAACATATCTATGGAAAACGTGTGTGTGATTTTATTTAAAAACTCGTACTTCAGAATATAGCATGATCACAAAGAATTTATTCTGTCTGTGCAGAAAAAGAAACATTTTATTTTGTCAATACTGAAACGTTTTACACAAACATTAATTGTACATAAACTATTCAAATGCTGATGCAGCTTTTAAATTAAATAGTTGTATTCTTAACACACAACCCATAAAAGGATAATATTGTGAAGAGCTTCACATTTTTCTATCTTTAACTTCTAACCCTGTAAGAGCAAAGATCTCCAAAATCCATGTTCTCCTTTTTTTCAATCCTCTTAATCAGGTTTGCTATGCCTACTCCTCCTGCAGTAAAAGAAAACGTTAAGTCATTTGTAATTTGTAATTTATTACTAATTTGAAATGTCAAAGCATAATCATATGAATAAAGTTTCTGTAATTTTTCTAAACTATATATATTGATTGAATATAAAAATGCATTGTATTGACTGTTTAAATAATAAAAGTGTATCTTTATGAGAATCCACTGTCATATGGTGTAAACACTTTCATCTTATCAGGATATTCCAACTGATTCCAACTTTTGAATGAATAAATAAGCATATCTTTTACTCTCTCTGCAACTTAAAGCACGACAAGTTGTTGATACATGTGTTAATAAAATAAGATATGGGTGAACAAGAACCACTAGTTATTACTAACATTAGTATAGTGTGTGTGGTACTGATATGGTACTACTCTCCTAAAAAGGAAGAAGAATAAAAAAGAGCGAAAATGATTTTTTGACTATTAAATTTTTGACAACTTTCTCTTACAACCTTAGGTGTCATCTTCTAAGTGATTTTTCATTTTTACATTTTTTCATTCTCAATATTCAAAAATCACTTAGAAGATGACACATCATATTGTAAGAGAAAGTTATTAAAATTTAGTAGTCAAAATATCATTGTTGTTTAAAAAGGAATGGTGCAAAATGCACTTGCCTAGTGATATTCCACTCACGAAAACAGTGAGTGCAAGGATGAAAATTATCAGAGACGTTCTCCCAAGTATAGCAATAACCTTTCTCACCAAATGCTGCCCAACCAGTGCAGCAGCAGTGGCTACTGCTACAAAGTAAAGTGCTGCACAAAAATCAGACATTAAACATTGAAAGCTGCATATTATCAAGTAACTTTGTACTTTTAGGTAAGAAAAGTTATCTTTTACTCTTAGTTAAATATACTATGTAGATATTGATAAACAATTAATTGTTAAATACAAAGCTGTATACGTACGCTCCACTTCTTATTTCATATTCATATAACTTTTAATATAAATTTTTTATGTTACATAGTGTTTTGGTTATGCATGTTCTTTTTAGGGTTAAATATCTTATGTTAAATTTACTAATTATTTAGAGTTATGTTAAATAGTATTTCTAGCACTCTTCTACTTAGATCAGCAACCCTTTCTCTCGATTTATGCATTCACTTGTACTATAGAGAAAGTTTTTATCTATACCTGCCTATTTGAGAAAGTAATTTCATCACTCAAGAAATGAAACACTTTTTATCCGTTGGGAAAAAAAATGTACATAATATGTACAAAGACAAAATCAACACTCCTCCTCATGTCAAAGTATATACATCATAAGTGTAACATGTTATTTGGTTCAAAATCAAATAACCTGATAAGTCCAATAAATAACAAATATCTCACTATGAAATAGATTTTGGATAACTTGAATTCTATCTTAAAAAGAAGGGTTAAATATGTTTTTGATCCTTCAAGTCTCAGCGAAATTTGGAATTAGTCCCTTATCAAAAATTTTGACCAATTTAGTCATTCATCTTTCAAAATGCGTGAATTTAGTCCTTTTAACTAAATTTTGTTAAGTTTATCTGACATTTCAAGCGCATTTCATGATAGTATTTAAATTATTTACACTATTTGACACATTTTTGCTTCAATGTTAACTTAAATACTATTATAAAATGCGCTTGAAATGTCAGATAAACTTAAAAAAATTTGGTTAAAAGGACTAAATTCACGCATTTTGAAAGATTAAGGACTAAATTGGTATAAAGTTTTGATGAGGGACTAATTCCAAAATTCATTGAAACTTGAGGGACCAAAAACATATTTAACCCATAAAATAATCATCTATCTAATCATATTATTAATGGTAAGGGTGAGAGTCTTAGAGAAGATTGTATCGTTTTCTAATTTTTTTAGGTTTAAGGATATGGTTTGAAATAGCTTAAATTCTTTTATATTGATTATTTCATTAAGTATTTCTCTAAGGTGGTGTTCAAATCGTCGTGCGGGTTAAAATTTGTGTTTACCAGAGTTTCAATCATCATTTCTCGTGTCATCAAGTCACTAATTTCGTTGATGTTTCAGTCTTGGACAAGTGTCAATCTCATATATGGTCTTATGATTTTGTATTGACTTGTATTTTTTTTATAATCCAAGATGTTTCAACATTTACATATTATTTTGTAGATAAGAAAAATTTTATCTTAGATTAATGGTTGACAATATACAATTAGGATTTACAATCTTCTTATTCAACTATCTTAATCCATAATTCTTCACAATCATACGCCGTAGACTATAAATCAAAGATAATGAAATTTCAGAGAAAGCAAAGAGTAAGATATCTTTGTGATGTGATGCAACCACCTCAAGATATTTGAAAACAAACTTATCTCAAGAGTAACATGAAATCTCGTAGTGATTTGAAGTCTCAATGAGAAACATAAAAAATTGTAAATATTTTTTGTAAAATAATTAAAACACTCCAAGTACTCTATTCTTAATATATAAAAAAATACTTAGAAAGAAATTTTAATAAGAAAACTTATAAGAATAATAAACATTATTTATTGAATTTCTAATGGCAGACCAAAATTAAAAGAAGCTTAAATCATTTTTTGTCATTAAAAATCATTATTGTCTTTACATGATTAGGAGATTGACAGATGTTTGATACATTGTGATTTAATGAATTAATTTAAAGAATTAAATAACTAAAATGACGAGATTGAAATGAGACAAATATAAGTATAAATTGGTGGAACTTGGTAAACATTAATTAGAAATATTATAAAATTCACTTAATATTTTGTAGTATTTAATTAATAAACAGTATTATTGTCATCAACATGGATGTGTTCGATCAATAATGGAATACCCAACTTACTACGTTCTACAAGGGTAGTATAAGAGACTGAACCATTAAAGTTACAATGAGAGCCGATGATGGAATCTTCATCCAACAAGGAATCTAAAAGGTAAGCTTATCTTACATGTTTGCTTTTTCATTTGTGCAAAAGTGATTCAAATAAAAAAGAAGGTAACAATTGGGGATGATAACATGTTAGGTCGGTTTGGGTACGAATAATGCTTATTGACTATCTGATTGCAACAAAAAATTCAATAGGTTATCTATTCTATTATCCGTCAGATACCTGCTTAATGAAAATCTCCAAATTTTTTAATCCTTGTAGTATGTTGGATATTCGTGAATATTTTTAAAAAATTAAAATGAAATCTAAATAAAACTACAACAAGTATAAAATATGATGTAAATTAAATTAAATATAGATTACATTTTAATTTTTATTAAATTTAACGTAATAAAATGTAAATTAAATTTTAATTTTAATTAAATTAACCAAATAAAATATAAATTAAATTTTAATTTACTTTTTTACATGTAATGAATACTTGTGGGAACAAATAGTATGATACTCACATTTATTCATTTGTAAGTGGATATTAAATTATCCATTACTCTTTACTCGCGAGTATCCACTTACTACATCTAACAAATTTTACAGATTTTATCTGTGAATACATACAAATATAAGTATCTTTGTTATCCCTAGTAATGATAATAACTTTTGTATATTTCATGTACCAAACATGGAAAAAATAGTAATGATCATAACTTTTGTGTATTTGGTGTATCAAACAAGAAAAAAAGAATGTTATATATATATATATATATATATATATATATATATATATATTATAATCTATTCCATGTACTTAGTTAATAATGAAGGAAGAGTAACAACAAATTCTTATTAAGTTTTTCTTATGTTATTCGTTTATTGAATTTTCATAATATATTAACGTTGATATATTAAAAGAAGACTTAACATATTTTAAAACATAAAAACAAGTTTCTATAAATATATTAGAAAACATAACAAAGGGAAAGGGATAGTAAAATAAACTTTTGCAAAATTTTGTAAAAAATTTAAATTTGAAAAAAAGTCATATGCACCTATAAATTAGTTAACTTTTGTAGTTATATCTTTAAGAAGTTCATCATTTACATTTATCTACTTTCTCATATTTTCTCTGTTTTTATAAGTTGTTAATGCAAGAGTAAGTGACACATGTGAGTTTGGATTCTTGAATGCGAAACTGAATTACATTCGTTGGTATCTTTCTCATGTCACTATCCTTGTTAAATAATTGTTTAAGAATATTTAAGAGTTAATTACTTAAAAGTCGAACTCAAAGAAAATTTATAATACATTATGCATTATGCAAAATACCCGAGTTTTTCTTTTATAATAAAATTATGACAAAATTGTTAAATTTCAAAGTGAACTATATATACATTATGCAAACTGACTTATAATGATAATATAAATTTCGTTATTATCGTATAAATCATTCAATTCTATTTTGATTTCATGTTGCTATTCGTTCTTTTTCTTTGTGCTTATTGTCTTTAATGTGATGAAAAATCAATTAATTGATCCTAAATCCAAGTATCTTATAACTATATTTTCAATCACCACTATGTGGAGACTATAATCATGACAATTATTTGATTCAATTGACTTGTTTTTAATGAAGTCTTTGAGAGAGGTTAATTTTCTTCATTGTTTTTTTAACTATCTTTTCTTCACTTTTCCTTTTTCTTTTTCTTGTCATGATGTGAATTTTGATCAAAATTAATTTTAATACATAAATCTAAGTCAAACCACACTAATCACACAAACAAATTCGCATTTGGTTCCCACATAATGTAACAACAAGCGTAAAGAAAAAAAAAATATAAACCCATATAAATAAATTTATCTTTAATAAATCGTTGTGGGTATACATGAAATAAATTATTTGGGTTGTAATCAAACTTTGGCTAGGTCCATTTTAATGAAAACAAAACCTAAATGGAAAGCATAGCCTTAAATCTCAAAATCCGTACTTAACTTGATAAAGAAACTAGCAATGGACGAACACTATTGGTCGTACAAGTGGAAAAACAAGCTATCGATTTCAATCATTTATGAAGATGATGGCAATGCAAAAGGAAAAATTAAGTTTTAACAACAAAGTGTATGATCGTCAAATTAGGCAAAAAAAAAAAAAAATAGCTTATGTGGGTCATGAATTCATTGAACAACGACCAATAAAAAAAAGTAAATAATCAAATCAAGCTCTTAATATATTATCATTATTTCATTTGAAAAGTTGTTAATTAGTGTAAGCATGCATGCTATATATAATTATTTCTATTATTATTGCATGTCTTTTTCACAACAAATTTCTTCCAACAACGTCATAATCATCATGTGGTGACATCGACTTTTGAGGGTTTTAAAAACTTAACCACGAGTAGATTTGAGTTGGTGCTAATTTCACGATCATGAACATGATTATCTAGCTATTGTGTTTCCCTATTCACAACACATGTGTTGGCACACACATATGATCTCATCACATTCTTGAAAGAAAAAAAAAATTAGGGTTTTCTAGGGTTCAATCATTCATCTTTTAGGTGTTCCTCAAATATGTCCATCCTAATGAGGGAGCAACTTTTTGAATGTCACCCACAAAATTGTGTTTTGGTGATAGAGTGATTGCAACACATAACTTTAATTTGGTTAAGTTGTTTTAGCTTGAATAGGAAAGAGAATCCATTAAACTCATTTGAGTGTTGTGGTACATTTTGTTTAGTCTTTATGTTAATGTAAAGTGGTGATGACTTATGAGAACCCTTTTGGATTAAACATTTTATTCCTACCAAAGTGAGGCAAGATCCTATGGATATGAAAGTTTAGGTAAATTTTCCAAGTACCTTGGAGAAGCTCCTTGCTTAGGTCAAATCCAATATTAGAAGCCATCTTGGAAAAATACATCATATAGACATCAATTTCATCCCATGGCTACAAAAGTAGGTAGCTTTAGTATAACCCACTCTCTTTTCTATTTAATAAAGTGCATAAAGTATACTTCATTTTTCTTTCATGCCCTAGATTCAAACCACATAGACCATTCAACTACTACTTATAAGTATTATAAATGAAAACAAACTCTCCAAAAGAGAAAGGTGTAATACAATGATAACCATAGTGTTTTTATTGCTAGCTTTAATTTTTCTTTTTTTTGAAAAAATATGCCTAGTATCTCTCTTTATTGAAATCTTCCCATTCAATCATATATATTTTATGGATAATAATACTATAGCTTCCATATTTCGACTCTTATCTTTTACTTCTTGACATGACTTAGTGTGAATTATTGATTATTGTACTATTATCTTTTCTTTTGAAATAATCAATAACCCACACTAAATCATGTTAGGAAGTGAAAGATGAGAGTCAAAAGATAGGAGTCATAATATAATTTTTCATTTTTTTTTCGTATAATGTCATTCAATTAACTATTTGTTAGTAAGTAAATTGATATTTGAGTGTCTTAATTACCTTAATCGAGAGATTTTGGATTTGAGAATAGTGAAGTTGTTAGTGAAAAAATTACTTTATCTCTAAATCGGTAAAACTGGTTTATGATTAAACAAATCATGAGATCACGAGAAAACTCGTAGTTGTAAATAAAATAAAATATCACCCATATTTAATTATGGCGGATTTAATTAAATCATATATTACTCATGTAAAAAAAGGGTTATATACCTTTTTTTTTTGGTGCAATTTAATTTCATCTTGATCAAATTTAACTATGAATTCAAGCCACCAATTTTCTCATAATTATACTTTCTTTCCAAGCAAAATTCCTTGTAAGAGTATTTTGTTCAAATATTCCGCATCGATAGATGAATAATCATCGTGAAAATATATATAAAAAAAATGACAAATTAAATGAATAATCCCTCTCCTGAAAAATGGAAAATTAAAATTAAAATAAAAATGGACCCAAAACGTAGATAAAGGTGCATTAAATAGCTTCGTTGTTTATTTTGTCCTGTTTGATGCTTTGAGCCTAATATTAGATCACACACCACCCTATTGGAAGCACATCATGCCAACCTTAGAAAAAAAATTGTCATTGACCAAAAATAAAAACTTAGTAAAATAGTCAAATTAATTTCATGTTTGTTTAATTAATTAATTTTAGTTTGGCAAGTGCATGTGCAAGGAACTTTTACTTCAATTAGTATGTTAACCCATGCAATACGCATGATAAATGTTTATTGTATGTATCTAAAATTTATAATAAATAAATATTGGTTTAATTCATAAATTATATTATAGTTAAAAAATTTAATAGATGAATTTTGTAATAAATAAATTATATTTTAGATTTATCATAACATAATTTTGAGTTGTTAAAATTCAATTTAAAATAAGTGAAAATGATATATTAAAAATATTAAAATGTTAGATAATATCTAAAAGTAATATTTTTATTAAACCATAACAAAAATTCCACTGTGAAAAATAACATCTAAAAACACTTTAATTCAATACAAGTATCTTATTTATGTAGTCTTGTTTCTTTGATAAATGATAAAAGAGACCATGGTGGGGGTCTCACTTTTGAGATTTTGAATTTATTGTTAAATGGGTTTCTGGCTTTTTTTAAAATGTCCCAATGTAAACTGAGTCCCCGTTTTTGGTACTCTTTCAGGCCTTTTCTTTTTGCACTCACATAATTTCTAGCTGTACATCTATTATTTTCAAAATGACAATTTTACCCTTTGAAAAATGGTTAAATATGATTTTTTATATTAATTCCCTGTGAAAATTGAAATTAGTTATTCATCAAAATTTATTTATAAAAAATTAATAACTGAAAATTTTCTGCAATATAGTTAAATATAAAAAAATACATTTATTTAATTAAGATAAACATTTTTCAATTGAAACAAACTAAATTATCTCGTTTATGTTAAAATAGGTTAGATTGGACCGTTAGCCCAACTCATCTTAACCTACACTATAATAGTTAATTTAATTTGATTAATTTCACACTAATTCCAGAATATTTGGAGGGACTTAAGCATGAGTTAGTAGGTTAAATAAATTGAATTACCTAAAATTAAAATAACTATATAAAAAATAAACTTTTAAGATAATTTTTCTGATACATAATAAAATATATAACGTATGAAAATTATAATTTCATAATTAAGAATTAAAATTTTACTTAGTAATTAAAGACGAAATATGACATTAATACACTATTCAATCCTCATCAACTGGTTTTCAAAACTTCAATATTATTTTTTCATCAACTTCAAATTTTTATATAATACATAATGAATTAAAGTTTTAATATAATTTCAGCAATTAGGTAGATTTTTATTTTTAGGTGGGCTCATCGATTAATTTGACCTACCTTAAGGTCATAATAAATAAATCATAAATATTTTTAATTATTATTTTGTTATATTCAAACATAATTAATCATCTTAAAATAACTTTTCAATGAACTTGCATAGATAAAAAAATAATAGTCTATCTAATCATTGAAAGAATCTATTTTGCTTACTGTTCTCTCAAAACTTATGAATACTTGGATAAAATTATAAAGATGCCTCTATAAGAAACTTGGCGACAAATTAAAATTGTAAAAAGAAATTAATAACTAATATATTTAGAGATGAACTAAAATAAATAAAAAGTAATATATTACAGGTGCATTGATTAAGGGAAAATATGATTCGTTAATAGTACGGTACAATCAATATAAATGAATAACTAAAACATATAGATCGAAATAGTCTTGGTAGTAAATTACAATTAGGTTCCCAAATCGATATTTAATTTTATTTTTATTTTTTGAAATGTTCAATAATTATATCATTTTCTTTAATATTAAATGTATCTATGTTAATTCCTAATTTTTCTTTTTAATATTTTTAATTTTTAAAATTATTTAAAAAAATTTATTATATATCATGTCAATATTGTGTCATACGTTAAGTAATTATTTGAATCTCAAATAATGACTATGATTTATTTAAAAAATTGATTAATTTCGTCTATCTTTAAATTTATATCAAATTTAAAATTTTAACTTTCATATAGATGGTATAATGACATTTTTAATAAAATTGATATTTTTATTAAATATTTTTAATAATATAAAATTTATTTAAAGTTTTATTATACATTAAACTTGATTTCAATTTTGTTTTAAAATTTAAATATATTTATTTTAAATTGTTTGATAATAGTTTTAAAATTTTATATTTGAATGTATAAAATTTTCATTTTCAAATTAACTCTAAAATTTGGATAGAAATTATTGATATATAATATTATACATGTATTTAAATATAAATTTTAGAACCAATATAAATTTATATACAATTATTTAAAATATAAATTTAAATAAAAAAATATTAAAATTTGATGTAATAAAATATATATCGACACATATACATTTATGTACAAAATAAATCTAAATAAATTTAATAATATTAAAAATATTTAATAAAAATATTAATATAATATTTAAAAATTAAATGTGATCTTAATTTAAAAAAAATAAAATTATTTCATTTTAATTAAAAATTAGGACCGAATTAAATCAAAATAATAAATATAATGTCCAAACTAAAATACAATAACTTAACCCTTGACATTAACAACTTGACTAAAATAGTTTTTATGGCCAGTTGACATATGCATACAACAACTTAGCACAAATCCATTAAGGATAGCTTCCGCTTTACTAACATGTCCATTTAAAAATAGAAAAAGTAATAATAAATAAATAAAGACAATAAAATAAAAATTTAAAAGAAAATTAATTGGTTAGGTTAATTAAAAATAAAAAAAAAGTCATTTTAGACCTATCTTTTACCCAACTTTTGTTTAAAAGTAATATAAATTCATTTTCCTTTTATCACACACTTTTTCTTCTTAATTTTACCACCCATATTTGTTTTTTTAGAAGTCAAAACTCATTTCATTGCTTACACCGCCCAATACTCACTTCACTACTTACACTCCTGCTTCCCGTGTCCGTTTCGGCTACGGAATCCCACGCGGAGGCGCCATTTTTTTTGCGTGTCGGAGCTGCTTATCGTTGTCACTGGCCACCGCCAAACCCACGTCGAGCTAGGTCTCCGACAACAGGAGCCGCCGCAGCCAATCGTCTAACCCTCATCGGAGAGGTTTTCCTTCAACAGAAGTCATCACGCGCTGCCCACCGAAGACCGCCATTGACGAGAAACCCTGAGTTGCGGCGCGTCCCTGGAGTCATCTTGAACTTGCGCCCTAAGATCCCGCTGCTGGCGCCACTGAGGTTTTCACACTTTTCCCCTCTTCATCTGTTTTTCCGATTTGGGTTGAATTATGAAATTGTCGGGGTTTGGTTGAATGTTGTCACAAGTTGTTGACACCAAATCGTGGGGGTGAAGTTATTGATTAGCTTGGCATTGAAGTCTGAGTTTCTGGTGTTGAATGGAGGACGTGATTTATGTGCTTGTTTTACGTGCCTGTTTTACGATTAGCCTATGTTTGGAATGAAATTGATTCTGTTTGGGGTGGGGTTTAAATGCACTACGTGGTTGATGTTCTGATTTTGTGATTGAAGGTGTTGTGAGTTTGTTTATATCTGAGTGTTGTGTCTAGGTTGGTGCTTGTGTCTCCTTTGTATTGTGACTGAATTTGCAGAGGACTTATGACATTTCAAATGGAGCCTGTGGTGATACCATTAGGTTTTGGAACGGAATTGATGAAATTGTGTGATCTGTTTAAATATTTGATGGTTGTTAGGAAATTGGATTCTGACTGATACGTTTGAGTCTATAACCATTTTACCGTCCTGACTTATTTGAATCTAAAGCTTAATTGAAATCATAGTTTAGTTAGTGGCAGAATTCACGTATTGTATGTAGTGTTTACCATATATGTTAAAGCATGCATAAGTGTGGGTTCATGGCGAAGTGATTAGTTTGCCTCATTCATTAGGTGAACTTTCTTATTCGATATTTTCCTTGATGTTGAGGTTTATGCCTACGGTGATATGTTACAGGGGTATGTAATTGAGTGCGAGTAACTAATTGTTGATTGCTGTGTACGCGTATTATTGTTGGTTGTGGTTGAGATTGAAGTATTCAGGGTGAGACAAGGAATCACAGGGTTGAATTCAAATTAAGAAATGGTGTGGTTTCTTGGAACAGGGATTGTAAGGCCCTGGTTGCTTGGTCTGCGGGGATAATTTAAATTGGGATGTATGGTTTATAAAGTCCTGATAGTTTGTTAGTTATCTAAAGAAGTACGATTTGGTATTATTTTAAGCCCGTTTTGTTAGTAAAACGATGTCACTTTGAAGCAGTGAGACATACCATGGTTTACTTTATATTCCTGCAACCAGTCTATTCATTTGATAAATTGGAATGAGATGCATTTGATAAATTTTGATAAATAACTTGAGCACTTGTTAAATATGAGCTAGTCATAATATGCACTTCATTTTTTTTTTTGTATTACTGAAGAAATCAGTTTGAATTATTTTCACGTAAGATATAAGCTATTTTTATTAGTTATCCAAGAAAGCTTATTAAATAAGTTGAAAACTTCTTATGGACGTATCATAAGCTCTTTTCATAAGTTTTTCCCAACACTTACAAATGTGAAGATGAGTGCAAATAGACATTGAATAAGCTCTTCCTAACTGATGTTATTTGATCATGGCTTAGGAATGTGAGTTCATGGTTCCAGCTTGAGTATATTTAAATGCTGATAAATGTGATTATTTTCGTTGGGATTAGGTACCAAACCCAATCTTTTCTGTCTATAGATTCTATATTAATGATGGTGGAAACCTTTTTGGAGCAAATAAAAATTGCTTCTTAAGTTTGATCATGGCTTACATAATTTCTGTATTGGAGGTGGAATCCACAGACTATGAATTGCCTCAGTTTAAAGGTTTCTCTGCATGATGTGGTTGAAGTGTCACCTCTATTAAATTCCATTTTGTTGACTTATTTAGTTTCTCAAAGTGGGAGATTGTGAATAGGGAAACCAAGTTGTTATATTTTGTGATTATATAGTTGCCGACTTATTATAGATATGTTTAAATGTGTAAACTGCCAATGTCTCACATTATTAAATGTTTAAATATAAATCTGTGTGAATGTAATTGACTTATTGATATTAACATAAAGTAAGCCTTCTTTCTTGAATGTTATCTGCATTTGATATGTTGTCATGTCCTTTGTCGCTTTTTTCAATTGTCTTGTCATTCTCTCTCAACCGGTTGTGTTTCTTTCTAGGTTGATTGGTGCATTTCTTAACTGACATTTCTAATCTTGTTAAGTTTGGCATGCTGGCAGATTCCATATGGTTTTTTATGATAGCATTATTAATTATTAATCATAGGAAGCTTGCTATGACTATTGTGATTGCTAGTTCAATTTCACATTATAAAACTTCTCTGTAGAGGCAAATTTATGGGTTTTACTTAATAGACATTGCTTTCTCAAGACACAATTTTTATATCACGTTCTATTTTAGGACAAATTAATTTGTTTGGTTAGGTGTCATCTGCTTATTCTTTTTAATATAGGTGGGAATCAAATTCTTTCTCTCTTTTCCCCTTTTTATGGTTTTGTATACATGTTAAATTTGCACTCTTTATTAATAAAATAATATTTATATAATTTATATTATCTTAAGGAAAATTAGAGCTTTTCTTGGGAAGATTTAGCCTAATAAATAATATTTATATAATTTATATTTTCTTAAGGAAAATCAGAGCTTTTCTTTGGAAGACTTAGCATCATCCGGGAACCAACTTTGTGCAACTGAAAAACTGATGGCGAAGAAATCTGAGGAGGAATGTCAAATCATGATTCAGAAGAGTTTCCGAAGTATGTCACATTTCCTACTACATTTTCTTTCTTACATATCGGTGTGTTTATCATGTTAATTTTCTTTTCTTTGACAGCTCCAATGGTGAGGTTTTTGAGGGAACGTTTGGAGAAAGCGGGATGTATAGTTGAAGACAATTTTTTCAAAGCTATTACTTGTAATCAAGAAGTGGCTGGTTCTTATGTTCGTGGTGAAGGGGTACCTATTTCCTTTCTCAATTCTATTACTGCTTCGTTGTTTTGTTCAAGGTAGTCAAAATCGTGTGAGATATAAAGAGTGATCTTGCCTGGGAGTTGCAATTTTGGTGGATTGCTTTGAATCCACATTCAAAATCGCAACTCGCGATACAGTCCCTCCTAGTGGCGAGGGAGAAGAAGTTGACATATCTTGCGGTGGCGCTTCTCATGGAGTATGTTACACACGCCATGGCAGCTCTTAGGTCAGATAAATTTTTAGGGTTTTCGATGGGTTGGGAAAAGTAAAGCCCATCTCTTTATTTTAAATCCCAATCACATAACCTTTTTTGTTTTCTTAAAATCCAATTGCATTACTACAACAACCATGACTCTCAAAACTTAAGCCCATCTTTGTTTTTCTTTTTTTCAAAACCCAATTGCATTTCTTTTCCATAACTGAAAAACTAGGATGACCTATTTTTTGGGTGCTTCTTCCTGCACCTTCCTATTTTTCTTCTTGTACCCTCATAAAATCTTATATCCCTATCCTATCCTATCATTCAATTAAATTATATTAAAAAACCTAATTGCCTAATCTTCACCATTGTTCCTCTTTCTTCTTCCATGCTCCACCATTAACAGCTCACCATTCTCCCTCTCCATTCTCCTTCTCCTTCTTCCACCACCATTCTCCTTCTTCCATTACCATTTGAGTACGACGAGCTCTCTCACCATCTATGAAGCCCGAACATGCCTCATCAATGGCGTTTCCTGTGTCTGACACGTATCGGACACTGACACTTGTACGACACTCGTACGCCATGTATCAGTAAAGTATCCAATTTGAAACACATTTTTTTTGTCTTTAACATGATTTTAATATGACACCAACACAATGTTAATAACAACAAATGCAATGATTTTCTAAAAACCCATAAACTTGTAAATTTATCACATAAGTTTCTATTATAAGTATAAAAATAAGGAAAAAGTATTATATGATCACTACTTTTCACTTTTTTGGATATTAGATAGATAAATTAGATTCATTTCTGTGTTAGTTGACAATGTGTTAGTTGAAAGTTTGAAAATAATATGTATATACATGCCGTGTCTTGTGTCCTATAGTTTTCAATTTAGCCGTATCTCCGTGTTGTATCTGTGTCCGTATCCAGGCTTCATAGCTCACCATTCTCCTTCTTCTCCTCCTTCTTCCATCACTGTGCTTGTATCCTTGCATCTCTCGTCTTCTTCCACTTTTTGTAGATTCGTTTTTCAGAAAAGAAAAAAAAAAGATATAAAACAATCCTTCTCTTTATTGAATTTAACTTACATTTTTAATTTAAAAATAAAAATAAAAAGGTTATAGAGCAACAAAAGGAGAATAAGAAGAAAAAAGCGCAAGTCATGTATTTATAAAAAAATTTTGGGGAGAGATACATTTGAGAACACCTAATCCGTTAGGTATTTTCAGATTTGGAAATAACTTTGGAAACTCATTTTGGAATTTTTTTGTATTCCGGAATACTGATTTGGAAGGTATTTATAGATCTAGAAATAGATTCCGAACTCAGAAATACATTTTAGGATACAAAGTCATTTTTGGAACAAGATACAAGGTCATTTTTGGAACAAGTGTTCAGGAAGTCATTTCAAGGTCCGGAAATACATTCTGAGGTGACTGTTTCGGCCAGAAATACCTTCTATAACCCCTCTCGTACTAGGGTTGGCTCCTCGCAGCTCTCCTTTTAACACCAACGGTAGATAGGAACCGAACTGTCTCACGATATTCTAAACCCAATTCACGTACCACTTGAATCGGCGAACAACCGAACCCTTGGGACCTTCTTCAACCCCAAGATGTGATGAGTCGACATTGAGGTGCCAAACGACTCCGTCAATAAGAGCTCCTGGGAGTCATCAGTCTGTTATCCCCGGCATACCTTTGATCCGTTGTGGGATACAGTTTTTTTTTTTTTTCTTTTTTCAGAACGACGGTTCTGGAATATATTTTCGGATCCCTAAATAACTTTTGAACACCTATTCTATTTTTTTTTTGTATTTTGTTTTGATTGTTTTGAAATGTATTTCTTAATTTGGAAATACCTCTTAGAACCGTCAATCCATAATGTATTATTTCATACTTCCCGGATTGTGTGTTCCGGTGACATATTTCCGATCCGAAAATACCAATCCTGAAAATATAAAAAATAAGGTGTTGGGATTTTATTACAATTTGAATAAGGGGTAGTTCGGAAATTTAAACTTTTATGGGGGTACATGAAGAAAAGAGGGAAGAAAGACCCATATTTTTTTCTTTCAAAGACCATTTTTCTCTTTCAAAGTAGAGTGAGATATAATGATTCTTGTGTGTATGAATTTAAATTTCATTAAGTGTGATTTTTAGTTTATGCTTCATACTTTCCTTTCCATCTAGGGTAAAATCTCAATTTTGACTATCATGGTTTTGTGGGTTGAATTAGTGTTGTGATCAGTGCTTTTACTTTGGCTGAACGGCAATGTTTTCCTTTCTCCCAGATAAAAGTGTGCAGTAACTATGTACGAATTCAAGATGATGTCAACCAGGTGGTAATTCGTGAATTAATTCATGCATTTGATGATTGTCGTGGTGCCAACTTGGATTGGTCGGATTGTGCTCACCATGCTTGTACCGAGGTTCGTATCTTACAATGTTTTCCTACCCTTGATTATGTTGGTTTTTCAACCCCTAATTGATATTTTTTATGGCATCGTAAAACAGATACGAACTAATCATCTAAGTGGCGATTGCCATTATAAGCGGGAACTACTACGAGGTTTCTTGAAACTACGAGGGCATGAACAGGTAAACTTTCACTTTCCCTCATTCAATAAGGCAGCCCATTTATTTTAGTTGAATCCTTTCCTATATTAAACTTAGCAAGTATCAGTTGAACTATATAAAAAAAAATAAAGAGTTGTTTTATTTGTATCGATCACAACAGTTACATTCCCATCATCTCTATTAGTAATGATAAAAATCTTGAAAAAATAAAATAAAAATATGTTGAAAGATTTTGAAGATATTTTTTCCTAATACTGTGGTGAAGATATTGAGAATTTTTTTTATCCAAAGAATTTGTTATTTACAACACTTTTCCTCAAATTAGTGAATGAATATCAATGGTTCCCAACTTACCTACAAGATCCTAGAATCTGGCTTGAGAAATCTGCTGTATGAAAATCCTGTATGGGTATGAGTTGTAGTTACTAGGTCCCTGTCAAGATTATCTTTGATGAAGTGTCGGTCTATGCAACCCACTTTACTCCTTAGCAATCAAAATTGTCTTCCTTGTGGTGCAGTCATGAAATACAATAAGAATAGAAAAAATGTACTGAACAGTCCAAATATTTTGTATAGAAACAAGGCTATTGGTCAATTATGGGACATAAAATATCTTTTAATAGAATAGTCGATTCTGAAGTTACATTTCGAATTCACGAGTGTGTATTTTATACATCTAATCTATAAAACTAATATTTTTATGGTGATAGTAATTCGTAATTTTTTATTTTGATAATGTTTAATATATGTAATTTTAGTTTGGATTCACACTATTTCAATCATATATATATATATATATATATATATATATTATTTTTAAAAATTGTTTTGTACATTTTTCAATATGTGTATATCATGTATCATATTCTATTATTTTCTAAATAAGTGTATCATTGTATCATATATTCATGGTATCCGACACATGTAACCGTGCATCATAAAGTCACACCAATTACATTCTCATCATGCCTATTTGTAATAATCAAGATTTTTAAAACAAAGGAAATAAAAATATGTTTAAATGATATAGGAAAATTTCAAAGATACTTTTTCTTCATTAATACTTTATATCCTAATAATATGTTATTTAAAGCATATCATGGTTACTTTTCAAATTTACAATATCTAGTTATCAATTGGAGAAAGAGAAAGTATAAAGTTTAACTAAATTTGCCATTCCATAGAAGCATTATTCTCATCTGAAGTTTTAAAATTGGTATGAGATACATACATTGGTAATATCAAGCATCTCACAGTCTTTTGTTGCGTTCAAATTACATCTGTTGATATTCTGTTGCTAATGTCATGCATTTCTCTCTTTGCTTAAGTATATTTAATTTGATATTTTAAACTTTTTTTTTTGGCTTTGATTTGTTCAATACTGAATCAATGTAATGGTACTTGAAGGAATGTGTGAGAAGAAAAGTTTTGAAATCTTTGTCTGCAAACCCCAATTGCTCTGGTTTTGCCGCCGAGGATTCCCTGGAAGCTGTATGGGATGTTTGTTACAATGATACACAACCCTTTGACAGAGCTCCTTAAAATTACATTACATGGTTGGTACCAACATATAGTATAGTCACCATTGGTGCTATACTATCCTTGCGGAGCACTACATTGAATGCTTAACTTTTGTTAGAATTCTCACAAACTTAGTCTGTGGCAATGGCAACTCCACCCGGAAGATCGCACCGTCTTGACTTCCACTTATTTTGCATGTTACATTATTCACTTAAATTGTTATAACCACATTTAATTTTGCGGGCATGTCAATGGGTGAGTAATTCTTTTATGTTTTATGATTTTAGATAGAAGCCTTCATTTTCAGGGTTTTCGGGAGCTGGCTGAATCCTGAGTTTTGTTCTTTAGACCATACAGAAATAAATAAGACGGGGACGCTTTATACATTGATGAGAACGCCATTTATTTCTCAAACTACCAAGCAGAGTAAGTAAAATAAATTGGAAAAGTAGATTAAAGAATTAAGAATTAGCAAAAGTCAGCCAAACTTAGTGACCTAAATAAATAGGCTTTTTTTAGTCTAACCCCTTTGGCACGTTGCTCTTATAGGCCAAGGTTGGGCTTGCTTTCAGGTTAATGGGCTGACTTGTTTCACCTTTCACCTTATTAAAACTTCCTGAAAAATGATTTCCCAAAATTTCTTTTTGAAATTGTTTATTATATTCCAAAAAATAATTTTTGGAAGTGATAGGAGAGTAATAGGATGTAAGAAGAAAACAATAGGATACATGAACTATTTGCCTTGCCTTGTTCTTTTATGATAATTTTTTTGTTCTTAATTCTTCTGCTATCATATTAAAGAAAGAACTCTTATCAATTTTATAGTGATATGACCTCCTGTCTACTTTTATGCATCTTTACTTATTTTAGTTACATGTTATAGATATTGGATACATTAATAGAATTGTTTGATAAAGATGCAAGATGTTGTATGTTGCATCTTGTTGAATATTAAATTTTGAACTTTCAGACAATGATATATCATGATTTTTGTTGTATGGACAAGTTGTAATGTTTTTTAATATTCAATTATGTATACTGTATGTATAGTTTAATTTGAATGTACTTTGCCAAAATCTTATTGAATATTAAATTTATTATATTCTTTTTTATATTTATCTTTATTAATTTTATTTTTAAAAAAGATCCTGTTTTCCTTTTCGTTTTTAATTTTTAAAAGTTTTCTATTAAATTATTAATGAAATAAGTGTTATAAACTTAAATTGGAAGCCTAAAGTACAATGTAGTGTATAGTGAACATGGGGTGCAATGAAAAATACAAAAAACATACCCAACAACAAATTAAAATAAATGGGTGTGTGCAATGTAGATGTGGATTGCATGAAGTAATACTACAATCCAAACAATAAGCAGTGGGATGTGTGTGGTGAGGTGGGGTGATGAGATGAATGAAAATGGTATTGGGCTTGGGTATGATGGAATCATTAAAGAGAAAAAAAATGAAAATATATACACGCATTGAATGGGATAACAACATATCACAACTAAGGATATTCAGCCAACATCATCATATATTACATTCTATACTTTTCACATATCAACTGTAGATCAAACGAGAGCCAAGGAAAATAAATACGTTGAAGCTAATTTTGTTGACAAATTTTCTTGTAGGTGAGTTATGGTAATGGAAAAGAAAAGGAGAAATGTAGCCTTTCTTTTATGATAGATGTTTGTGTTTATATACACACATTGCAATATAAATGTAATTTTGTTATAAAGTCAGTCTTGATTCAATGACGGTGTTATTGATATTGGATAATGGAAAATATCCAAAAAACCTTTATAAAGTTATAACGGAAATCATAACGGGTTATGACGGAAGTATTGCGGTAAAAAAAATATAATACCACCACATATAATTTTAATGAAAAAGTAATGATATTATGTATAAAAATCCAATTAATAATAACATCATATCAAAACACTACAAATTTAAAGTTCAAAACATAAAATAACAACAAATCATTAAATGTATGTATTAAGTTTGTTTCTAATCATCATATTCTTCTTCAACTCCAACATAATTGTCTTCAATGTCATCATCCAATGGGGATATCCCTTCTCCTCTTCCTCTTCTGAGAGACTCTTTCCAAAGTTAAGTACTCTTTCAAATTCGGAATTAGAGCTATTATGCAATTCATTTTGAACTTGAATTTGAGTCCTTTCTTTACCCTTTTTAGGTTGTGTTGGGGTTGGAGTTGAAGTTGCACTTGGACCTTTCTTAGAAGAATGGGAAGATCCAATAACAATACCATCACTTGATGGTTGCTTTCTTTTATTAGTTGCTTGTCTCCTTGTATAAGCTACTGGTTCTCCAATATCTGAAGCTTCATAAATAATTGCCCAATTAAGAGTGGGATCATCATGAAAAACCAAATCATTACCTCTCTCTTCATTATCGTTATTATCATCAACTTCTCCCACTAACCACTCATTACATTCATCAATGTCATTCAATAGAATATGGTCTATTTCATCCCTAATATTGTATTTTTGATCAAGTTGTTGATTATACTTATGTAAACCAAATCATGCAACCTTTTGTGGTCCATTCTATTTCTTTTCTTTGAATGAATCTGCAATGTGAATAAGTAATATGTAAATTAATTTCTTTCTACAACTTACAAACTAATATAATAATGAAATGAGTCATGTCTTATTACATGCTCAAAAACACTCCAATTGCGCTCACATCCCGATGAACTACATGTCAAGCTTAAAATCTTGATTACTAGCTTTTGTAAGTTGGGAGTTGCATGCCCATAATTCTTCCACCATTGAGCTACACAAGCAACGAAAGTAGATTAGAATGTAACCATTATATCTTAGCACAATTTAAAAAGTGTTTAAGTGTCTCATTTGGGGCTGTGGTTTTCCTTGATTCTTTGGCAAAATCATCACCAAAGAGTCCATTTGTACTTTTATAAAGAGGCAACTCAGTTAAAATTTTTTACTGCACATCTTTACTTGGCACCAACCTCCTGATGCAATCATATAATCCATTTGTAACTTCCAAATCATATTCCATGTCTAGGTTGGAATAAAAGAACTTTGGGTTTAAAAAGTGATCATCAACATGCAAGGGGCGATGAAGTTGACATGTCCATCTATTATCAATGATTGTAAATACATCATTGTATTTACTTTCATCGTTGTTGAATGACTTCATTATTGCTTCCTTGGCTTTCTCCATTGCTTCATATATATAACCCATAGCTGTTTTTCTTTCCCCATCCACTAGAAGAAGCACATGAACAAGAGGAGCCATGACTTTGATAGTAAACACTACTTGATTCCAAAATGAAGGCATAAGAACAATTTTTGTAGCCTCCCGCCCCTTGGCTTCCTTAGATAGCTTGTTATTGCTCCATTCATCAGAGGTGAACATTTTTCTCAAATTTTCCTTATCTTGATGCAACCTTTGTAATGATAAATAAGAGGTAGCAAACCTTGTAACGACATGTTTTACTAATTCCCTTTTATTTGTAAATTGTCTTAACAAACTCAAGGTACTAAAATGACTATAAATTAAGCCAACAAGACTAACTCCTCTTTGAATTGTCTTCTTTATCAAAGGAAGCTTTCCGATGTCTTCAAGCATCAAATCTATACAATGGGCAGCACAAGGAGTCCAATAAAGATGAGATCTTTTCTCTTCTAACAACTTACCAGCCAACACATAATTGTTATAACTTAAACAACATTTTCTTCCCCAATCTCCTCCACAAGGGAATCAAGCATCTCAAATATTTTTTCTCCTGTCTTCAAAAAGTTTGAACCATCAATGGACTTGACAAACATTAACCTTGTAGGGGAGTTCACCAAAATGTTAATTAAGCATCGTTGCTTTCGATCAGTCCATGCATCTGACATAATAGAACAACCATGTTTACTCCATTGCAATTTATGATCTTGCAACAACTTTTCCGTGTACTCAACTTCCTTGTTGAGAAGTGGAACTCTGATTTCATGATAACTAGGAATGGGTAAATTAGGTCCATATGCACTTATGGCATCAATCATATCTTGAAAACTTTTCAACTTCACAAGGTTGAATGACAAGCCTGCTTGGTACCAAAATCGAGCAATATATTGATGAATCGAGGCCTTTAAATTTTTGTCACTTGCCTCTTTGATGTTAGCTTGCCTTAATTTTTCATTTTTTCTCTTCCCTATTGCAACAGTTGGATTTCTACAAAACATATCCATTGGTCCTTTTCTTCCACCACTATTTCTTCCTTTATCATTACTAGCCGTGAAAATTTCAACCTCATATTCACTCTCATGGTTATCATTGGTTGTAGTATATCTAGGATTGACGGAGGAGCTGTCTGCTTTTTCTTTGTATAATTTCCAAAGTTATTTTCTCACATTTTTCGAAGTCTTGGTGCAAGTAACAACATTGCCCTTCTTTGCCATGAGATGTTCTTTTGTTCTAGTAACTCCTCCTTTCATAATTTTCCCACAATAATTGCAAATAATTGTATTTAAATTTGATTCATCCATCGGATGACAATGTTTCCATCTCGGGTCACTCCTATGGGATGTTCTTGAAAAGGATCATTATCATTGGTCATTATTATTGCTGAAAAATAAGTATATTTTTTACAAAATAATTATAGTGAAATTAGACAAATAGAAAAGATAAACAAAAAAATTGAAAAAAAATAACTTGGTGGTGACGGCTAGCGACGGTGGCGGTTGCTAGTGATGGTGGTAGCTGGTGGCAGTGGCCGGTCGGAAAGCTTTAGAAATTTTTGGTTTTGAATAGAATAAAATAATGAAGAATGAAGAAAGTTTTATAGATAGACTAGGTTAAATATGTGTTTAATGGGCCAGGCTTAGGTTTTAAAGAATAAAAATGGTAACTGAAATTAGGGTAAAAAAGTAAAATAATAGGAGAAGAGAAATTGAAACTAGGGTAGAAAAGTAAAATAAGAGAAGAGGTTTCTGTATTAAGGTACAAATGTAAAATAATAAGTAATATGGACGTAATCAAATTTTTAAATTTATTAATTGACAACAGGATAAAAACATAATCAGTGGCTGAATGGCTGAAATGACGCTGTAGTGAAGAAATTTGGAAGTGGTTGAATATTAAATGGCTGAAATAAGGGTGGAATGAAGAAATTTGGATGTTGGAGGAAATGGGCCAAGCCCAATTTCAAATGTATCAGACCAATTAGGTTTAGGTTTTCGCTATCTTCTCCTTCTTCCTCCAACCAACACGCCGCACAACTCCTTTCTTCTCTTCTCCTTCTTTCTTCTCTTCTCTTTCTTTCTTATCTCCTCTTCTCTTCTCCTATTGTCCGAGATTTTCGCCACGAGTGCTCCGCCACCGTCACCCGCCAAACGCAAAGCGGCTGTCATGAGCCTCTACGAAAATTTTGATTCGCCCCCGCCTTGTTATGGCGGCTGGCCGAAAAACCGCTATCGGTTTTTGCCATATCGGCACCATGGCCGATATTAAACAATATTGTTCAATGAACCATATAAGTCAGCCTTAATCCAGTAAAGGCTCAACATCTTTTATCCAATAGAGAAACCAAATCCGCCCTTGGTCCTAACCTTGTTCTATTTTTGGTTATGTGGTTGGGGCCTTTAAGCCCTTCCATTAAGGGGGCTAAACTAAATGGGGCTTTTATGACTCATTATCTTGACTTAATAACAAATGAAGTGGGAAAGTAACTAAGAAGCAAATTCACAAGGCCCTCCGCCATGGGACCCATGTGGGAACTTATAGGATCAAGAACGTCCTATCTCCAAGACTCCACATCCTTCAGTTTGAGACTCAATCTTGACCCTTTCTTGCATCCCATTCAACAAAACAAGACGAATGTGCTTGATCTTAGGGTTTAGGGTTCATGGTTCATTGTTTAAGGCTCATTGCTCAAGGTTCAGTGGTTAGTGTTCAACTATCATAGTTCAAGATTTAGGGTTAAAGGTTCAAGATTCAAGGTTCAAGGTTTAAGGTTCAAGAATTGGGGTTTAGGGCTCACTGCTCAAGGTGTAGAGTTTGTTAGGTTTATAAGGAGGGGGTATCACTAGGGAGATACAACACCAATGAGACTTGAGCCCAACCACATAAGGCATTAGCATCACTCTCAACCCAAAACCTTAAGACACTGGATTTATGGGTATTTATTCTTATATAGTGCTCTACTTTCTCATTTCTGGTCAATGTGGGACTTGGGCTCACACTTGGATTCCTAACAATCTCCCCCTCAAGGGTGAGTCCCTTCAACCACATTGGTACACTCCCCCTCCAACGGAAGCATTCCCAACCACGAGTACTCTTTTTCTGTCCTTTTCTGTACCGTCGTTATTTCTTAACGGGACACGCTTTACCTGAACCACACTATCAGGAAGACTTTCGATACTAGGACCATACCGATACTCACTCTTCTGAGCCAGTATTAACCATCGACTTTGATACCACTTGTTAGGTTTATAAGGAGGGAGTATCACTAGGGAGATACAAAACCAATGAGACCTGGGTCCAACCACATAAGGCATTGACACCACTCTCAACCCAAAACCTTAAGGCAATGGGTTTATGGGTCTTTATTCTTATATAGTGCTCTACTTTCTCATTTCTGGTCAATGTGGGACTTAAACTCACACTTGGATTTCTTACAGAGTTTAGGGTTTATGGCTCATTGCCCAGGGTTCATGGTTCAAGGTTCAGGATTCAAGGTTCAAAGTTTAGGGTTCAAGGTTTAGTGGTTAGGGTTTAATGTTCAGATTTTAGGGTTTGGGGTTCATGGTTCAAGATTTAGGATTCAAGGTTCAAGGTTCATGGATCAATGTTCAAGATTAGGGGTTAGGGGTTAGGGGTTAGAGGTCAGGGTTCAACGTTAAATGTTCAAGGTTAATGGTTCACAATTCACGGTTCAAGGGCCAGGCTTTAGAGTTAAGAATTCATGAGTCAGGGTAAGCGTTCAGGGTTCATGGGTCAGGGTTCAGTGTTCAATGTTAAGGGATTAGTGGTCAGGGGTCAGGGGTCAAGGGTCAATGGTCATGGGTCATCGTTCAAGGGTCACAGGTCAGGGTTTAAAGGTTAGGGTTAGGGGTCAGGGTTAAGGGTTAAGGGCTCATGGTTTAGCGTTCTAGGGTTATGGGTCAGGGGTCAGAAATCAAGGGTCAAAGGTCAGGGATTAGTGGTCTAGGGTCAAAGGTCTGGATGAAGGGTCTGGGTCAGGGGTCAGGGTTCATGTGTCATAAGTCAATGTTTAGGGGTTAAGGTTCAAGGGTCAAGGATCAGGGGCCAAGGTTCGGGGGTTGATGTTCAAGGTTCTAGGTTCATGGTCAGGGGTAAGGGGTCAGGGGTCAAGGGTCAAAGGTCAAGGATCAGGGGTCATGGATCAGGGGTAAGGGGTTAGGGGTCAAAGATCAAGGATCAAGGGTCAGGGGTTAGGGGTCTAGAGTCAGGGTCAGAGGTTAGGGGTCTAGGGTCAGGGGTCAAGGGTCAAGGGTCAAGGGTCAGGTGTCTGGGGTCAAGGTTTAAGGGTTAGGGTTCAAGGTTCAAAGATCAAGGGCCAGGGGTCGGGGGTTAGGGTTCAAGGTTTAGGGTCAACGACAAAGGGTCAGGGGTTAGGGTTTAGGTGTCACAAGTCAAGGTTCAAGCATCAGGGTTTAGAGTTTAAGTGGTAGGGATCAATGGTTAAGGGTAGGGGGTTGGAGTTTAGGGTCAAGGGTCAAAAGTAAGGGGTCAAGGGTCAAGGGTCTAAGCTTAGTGGTTAGGGGTCAGGGTCTAGGATCAAGGATTAGGGATTAGGTGTTTGGAGGTTTATGGGTTTGGGGTTAGGGTTTGGAGGTTGGGGTTTGGGTGCTAAGTGCTGGGTGTTTAGGATTTTTAGGGTAAAGGCTTAGGGCTTTGGGGTTTGGTTTAGGGGTTTAGAGGGTCAAGAGTTAAGGTTCATGATTCCAGATTCATGGTTTAAGGTTTACGGTTTAGGATTCCGAGTTTAAGACTCATTGCTCAAGGTTTAGGGTTCATGGTTCATGATTCAAGATTCAATGGGTAAGGTTCATCGTTAGTGTAACAAACGTAATTGTTGCACACTTTTAAAAATAGGAACCGATCGAAACCAATCAAAACATAGAAATTTAATTAAGATTCTCGTACAAATACGAAGATCAAAACATTAATATTTTAATATTATTTATATCATATGAAAAATTTTCATAGGAAGAAAAAAACTTTCTCATACCTATAACATTCTTATGCATGCCCCTAATCATCATAACCTAGTAAAGAAAATATAACTAGAACACTGCAAAGGTATTATTACCTGATAGCATAAATTTAACTTATTTTTTGTCTTACTAAATCTAATTTCATTATCTCTTTTAATAAGATATGATATAGTAAATAAATTGCTATTCATGTATATTATTAAAATCTATAACGATGATGGAGAATATAAGATTTGAGAAGACGTCAATATTAATTTGAATAAGATTATTGATATATAGATGTCCAAGAAAACTACTTTACAATTGTATTTTTTATTAAAAAATATTTACTTAATGAATGATATCCAAATTTTTAAATCAGGTAGAATAATAATATTATGTGTTCATAGATTTATTTTAATTTATATATATATATATATATATATATATATATATTTATATATTCATAGATTTATTTTAATTTTTATTTAATATTTAAAATGAAAAAAATGTGTTCTGAATTTTTAATAATATTATGTGTATTTTTATAAAATAAATTATTACAGAAATATTTGAGTGGATATAAATGTTGTTACAGATATACCCTTATTACTAAATCAAAATAAGACATGAAATTTATATTAATAGATATTAAGAACATATATGTAAATATTAATTATTAGCCAAAAGCAATAATGTTAGATATACTTAAACCTGCGATTAGTATATAAGAATTTTCTTTGGACAAAAGGAAATTATCCATACGATGTTGTGATAGAGAGGAATATATTCTTAAATTTTGTCTTTTTTTCATGTATGGCGACAGATTAATTTAATAACAATTATAATAAGATACAACAGTGTGACTTATAATGCACGAAATTCTCCATTGCTTTGATGTATATGACAAAAATACCCTCCTTTGATTACTAAATTCTGAAATGAAAATGTTTTGTCACTTCAAACTTAGTGGCGATAAAAGAATCACATATTATTGTAAATAGATTTAATTTTTAATTCAATATATTGAAAAAAAAAATCATTGACAAAAAAAATCTTAATGTAACCTTATTCACACTGTTATTTTTTACTTTAATTTTATCAAAGAAAAACATAAGTAAACACATTTTTTACATAGTTGAAAAAAACTTCGTGAAAAAAGTTATTGTATTGATAAGTTAATTAATCTAACTTTTATTTATAAGGAATCATATAAATAATTTATGTATTTATTTAGGTTTTGTCATAATAAATATAATTTGTCTATATTTTGTAAAGTATAAAATTTGGTGTGATCCTCTTGCTTTGTATTCATTTATTTTATTTTAATAAATTTTTATTTGATAATGAATAATAGATAAATGTCAACATAATTAAAATGTCAAGATTCATAATTATACCTATCATGAATATATTTTGACAGAAGAGAAAAAGAAAAAAGATTATATATATATATATATATATATATATATATGAGATAAAAAAAAAATATTAAAAAATAATAAAGAAGAATATTGTTTAATTTAAGGAAAGAAATAGTTGTTTGATTTGAAAATACAACTATGTTTTATGTTGAAGATCACACATTAACTATAAATAAGATAAATTTATAGTTTATAAGTGTGTGCAAATTCTACTTTATAAACAAAATTTGTAAAGTTCGATTAACCTTAAAGTTCACTTTTTTCTATGATATTATAATCATGTTAGAACAAATTCTAGTGAAGATTTGTTGTTTATGTGGGACTTATCGTGCCTCCTTCTATTGGACCATTAATTAATATCTAATTTTACGCTAGCAATATATGTCACAACGTATCATACCACCCATAAAATTTAATCCCATTTCAAAATATGTATGTCTCAACATGAAGGGAGTTAGAGAATCAAATTTCGCAAAGTGGATTCATTGAGTGCTTCACATTTTGTTAATCAAATCAAATGGTTATTAGAGTAATCAAATTTCGTTAAGCAAACTAAATTGATAAATATTCTAATTGTGCTTGGGTTGAAATTCATTGCCCGAAATATCATTCATTGGATGAATTAATTAAATTCAATAAGTAAATTACTATTTAGTGGACGAAATTAACTTGGAAATTAGTCTTGTACTCTTTAGATGAGATTTGTGGAGAGAATTTTCACGTGTTGGGTGAATTATGCAAAATCAAAAGAATTTGGATAATTAACAACACAAATACAATCCAAAATTTATTATTTTTACTAGGGATGACAATAATGCCTATATTCTCATTCCCATCATTATATTCAACAGGTATGAAAATTTTTGTCTCCAACCTATCTCTACTGGAGATGTATACCAGATCCTAGCTTATACCTTCCCCTTTACTATTACAAATATTAATTAAATAATTATTTTGCAAACAATAAAATTACAATAAAGAAAAGTAGATATTATCAAGTATTCAATATTAAAAGGATACATATTTTCTTTTTTTCACTACCAAAAATTAAGAAAAAAATTGTAATTATATAAATAAATATCAAATAACAATTGAATAAAGATCGAATAATTATATAAAATAGTAAAAAGCGATTAAATGTATGTCTTTAAAATTAGTCGATATAATTTTTTTAGATTACTTAGAAATTTAAAGATGTTTTAGTAATTTAAGATATAAGATGAATATACAAACGAGAAAAGATATTAAAACATATATGAAGACAGAACATAACATATATGTACATTTTTATTCACATCTTCCTACCCAATTTTAAAACAAGTATTATTTATGCATATGTCCATACTTAGTCGATTCACTTTTAATAATTTAAAACTTCCAGCTATGCCCTGAAACCTTTTCATTCAATTCTGCTAAATTTCAATTGCATCCTTATACTTTCTTTTCCACGTCATTTTAGTATAACAATAAAAGTGGGTCGTAATAAATTTTGCTTTTTATAAAACCCTAATATTTATATCTTTAAAATCTAGCATCATCATCATGCGAAACAAAAATCACTTCAACAGTAAACAAATCCACGATATTTTTTGTGTTTTGTTACACATCAATCATACATAAATATTCATGTCACCACACCATGCGTTGCTTCATCTCAAAGTTTTGCTTCATCTCAAAGTTTTGCTCCAAAAGTTTAAGACAACGAGAACCCTAGCACGAGAGAGCATGCAAGAGAAAACCATAACTAGTAAAAAAAAAAATATCAAAAGTGTGGCACACATTGACTCAACACAAAGAAAAAGAGTGAAGAGAAATAACACAGTTGAATACGGTGTATCTATCTATATCTATCTATTTTTTCACAATGTATGAAAAGGAGAACAAAGGCCAAATTCATACATACTATATAAGGAAACTTAGCTTCTTTTTTTTTTTTCTAAGTGGCTTTGGGATAACCAAAGATAAGATTGGAAGCACTTTATCCATATACAAATTATTGTGGAAGCTAGTTTTAGGGCAAATGCATGTATCTGAAATTATCAGAACCCGACAAGGTGATCCTAAATGGAGAGTTAGAATGATAAAGAGGGTTAGTGAAGGAAGGGTCATTCTCATACCTAACGTTTCTACAAAACCATTCTTCAATTCACAATGCAAACACACATATTAGTTCCCTTTCTATTATAAAACAATATATAGTATCTTAATACACACTATTTTTTGGAACTATTTAATTCATAGAAATTTGGTAGAGATATTTTTGACTTTCAATATTTTAAAATATCTTAAAAGTAGCTATTCCCAATTAAATGTAAAGATATTTTTAAAAAAATATAATTCTGAAATAAATTGAAAAGATTAACACTACTAAAAAAGCTCATATTTCCTGTCAATTTTGTTTTAATTTTTTTCGTAAGAAATACTTACAAATTTTGTTGAGAAATTTTTTTTGCAAGAAATTGTTACCAATTTTCTTGTAAAATATTTTGTATAAAACACTTTTCGCAACAAATTTTATAAAAAATACTTGCAAATTTTATAATTTTGTAGGAAATGATTACCCACGAAGAAATTACATGCCAATTAAAATTCTTAACAAAAATGATAAAAAAGTCTTTTCTTGCAAATTTTTTTAACAAATTTACAAGAAAAATCATATATAATATGAAAATTTTTAGTAGTGTAAAATGCAGATTATGTGGTATATAAGTTTCTCTAACTTTTAACTTCCTCATGCGGTTGAACAGTCCTCAAGGTTTTACTTCATTATTATACATTTCGATTTGTGAGGAGAAAAACAAAATACGGAAGTGACAAATGGAAAAAGGTGAAAATATAAATTATTTGATTTAAGACAAATAGATAAAGGAATGAAATGGAAATACGGAATTTTTATGAGACATCAAAGAAAGAAATAATGTAAAAGGTAATTTTTTGAGATTTTTTTATTATTTAAAAATGTGTATTATAAAATATTGATATTTAATTTTGTTATTTGTATTATTATTTATTATTTATTGATATTGATATTGATATTATTTATTTCATTATAAATATTTTTATTTATTTATTGATTTTTTTTATTATTATTGCATTTATTTGGTATAACAAGAAGAAAATTTAAAGAAAACAATTATCGCCTAATGGTCTACGTAGTCCCTTTTGAAAATGTAATTTAACATTATAGGATTTTTAATGAGAAATATTTGTGTTTCTTAAGGACTAGTTTTTTTTTTCTTTTTTTGTCAATAAATATGTGAGTTTATTTGAAAAGTAAGAATTAAATTTAATTTTTGTTTAAACTTTAATCTATTTATGGTGGTGTTTTAGGTAGAGTATATGTTTTATATAGTTAGTGTAACTAAAATGTTGAACCTAGAGTTGGTCGGTTCTTTATATGGATATAAAGCAAATAGATAGGGTGAACTTGGTACTATAGGGCGAGAGTAGTAATTTGAAGTGACGAGTAAATTTAGAACAATTTGGGTTGAAATGACAGATACTAAAACAAAAATAAAGCAAAAGGGTGTAAGTAGTAAATAACAGAGGTGTAGGTAGTGGGAAAAGAATAATTTTTTTTTACATTTCTTTCTCTCCTAGAGATTTTGGAGTTTACATGCTTGTGAGATCAATATTATAGTATTAATTTAGAGATGTAGTTTTTTGTCTATATTTATTACCTTTTAGTGTTTTTTTTTTTTTTAATTCTCGTATAATTTAGTTCTATGAAAAGTGCATTCTGATTTTATAAAAGGTTTTTAACAAAGTCCATCTCCTTTTTCTAACATATATAAGACAATATAATAAAAAATATCAAATTTTAGTTGATGTCTTATTGACAATAAATTTTAGTGATAAAAAAGTGTTAATCACTATCCTAATCAATTTATAAAATAAAAAATTATTGGTTACTAAAATAATCATTATTATAAATAAAAAATTTCTAAGTTTAATTGATTACTAAAACATTAGTTATTAAGATTTTTGTTATCAAAGAAATACATTTTTAAATAAATTTTTAATTTATTAGTGATCAATTTAGTAAGATCAACTATAATTTTTTATTCATAATTAATAATGATTATTTTAATAATTAATAATTTTTATTTTTTTAAATTATATTTAAATTAGTCATTAAAATTATTAATAAGTAATTAATAAGGTCACTAAAATTGATCGTAATTTGTAGTGGTAGTGACGAAATCTTTAATTTCAGAACAGGAAAAAGAGAAGAAAAAAGTAAAGAAAATAAAAGTGAAAATATATTGGAAGTATAGAGATCTGAGTTAACCAACCGGAAATTGATATATAGACTTAGGAGGACATGTTAATGATTAGACAGGACGTGGAACTAATCTGGTATGGATTAATCCACTGCACCAATTCAAAATTAATGATCTAATTAACCCCATTCAAAATTATATTTTAATTATTATTTCAAGTTTGTGCGATCATGTTGTTAAAAAAATCATCTTACTATAACGATGCTCTGAAATTTAAATTATCAAATTGTAGTCTTATATTTTATTTTTTATTTTATATATGAATATTTTTATTACGATAAAAAGTCTAAACTTAAGTTAGATTTATTAAATGGTTAAAATATCTTTTTTGTCCCAATTTTTGTCAAGTTTTTTCAAATAAATTCTAATTTTAGTTTTGTGTTCAAATATGTCTCAATTTTCGTCAATTTGGTTCGATTGGGTCCTTTTTTGTTAACACCGTTTAAGTCATTAACGGCCATGAACGGTTACTGTCACGTGTCACTTCGTGGTTTTTTTGAATTTTTTTTATTATTATTTTTTATTTATTATTATAATTTATTTTAATTCTTTTCAATGTACACGTGTCAACTCAGCGTTCCATGTGTCACTTCATGATTTTTTTGAATTTTTTTTTAAAAAAATTTTAAATGTCCACGTATCAACCCAGTAGCGTGCCGCGTGTCAAAGTCAATGTTTTATATTCAATTTGGTCCCTATATTTGTTATTTTTGTTCAATTTAATCTCAATTTTTGTTAACATTAATCAATTTGGTTCCTTTTCAAATTGACAAATTGAAACCAAATTTAATTTTTATATTAAAATTCACATTTTTTTTATTAAATATTTTTATATAATATGTTAAAATTCACATCATTATAACTTGGATATAGAAATTAAATTTGATTACATCTTCGATAGGAACAGAATTAGTCCATTTTAAACAAAATTTGGACTAAATTAAACAAAAATAACAAAAATAGGAACCAAATTGAATATAGAACATTGACTTTGACATGTGGCACGCTACAGGGTTGACACGTGCACATTTAAATTTTTTTTTAAAAAGAATTCAAAAAAATCACGAAGTGACACGTGACACACTACTGGATTAACACATGGACATTTAAAAAAATTAAAAAAATATAAAGAAAATAAAATAAAAAATCAAAAAACTACGAAGTGACACGTGGTAGTCACTATTCATGATCGTTAATGATTTAAACGGTATTAGCAAAAAAGGACCCAATTGAACAAAATTTATTAAAATTGAGACTTATTTGAACACAAAACTAAAATTAGGACTTATTTGAAAAAACTAGACGAAAATTGAGACCAAAAAGATATTTTAACCTTATTAAATTATGTTAGATATATTTATAAAATATGTTTTTAATATAAATATGACCAATCAATAATTTAATAGTTAAATTATCGATGTATTAATATAGTATCTTAATGAAGCCAATGATCAAATTGATTTTTGCAAAACTAATTAAATTATATAAAAAATGGAGAAATAGAAGATAATAAGAAACACTACTAAAAATTCTTATATTACATGCGATTTGTCTTGCAAATTTGTTAAAAAAAATGCAAGAAAATACTTTTAACAAATTTGCAAGAAAATATTTTTTTCTACAATTTTTAAAAAAATTTTATTTAGCAGGTAATTTCTTCGTGGGTAATCATTTCTTACAAAGTTATTAAATTTGTATATATTTCATACAAAATTTGTTGTAGAAAATGTTTTATACAAAATATTTTGCAAGAAAATTGGTAAGAATTTCTTATAAATTTTTTTTCACAACAAAATTTGTAAGTATTTTTTACGAAAAATTTTTCAAAATAAAATTGGTAGGAAATATGAGTTTTTTTAGTAGTGCAACGAGAGGTGGAAATAATTTTATACACGTATATATGATTATTATATTAAAGCATGGTTCATTAATTTGTCCAATTTTGAAAATAGTAGGACAAAAACTTTATAACTCACACATCATATTCATCCACTCTTTTTCAACTTCAAGACAACTTTCTATAAACTGTATTCTCCATACAGGAAAATTTTCTTCTGATTTTTAGTAGAGTATTTTTTTATTAATAAAATTCAAACTTCAAAGCTTACTTCAAAAAAATAGTTAAACTATTTAATAACAATATATTCAATATGAATGCTTATGCTGAATAAAAAAATAATAAAAATTAATTTTGAAAAAAGTATTTAAGTGATATTTTTTTTAAATCTTTCTTAAGAATGCTTACTTATATTTAATGTAAAATGTCTGATCAATATTTAAAGTACCTAAGAATCTGAATCTAAGTTTTCTCTTCAAATAAATTCATAAATCACCACCATAGGGCACTATCTATTATAATCCTTGGCATCAATTAACAAATTCATAAAATGTTTGCAATGTCGGTGGCAATAGTTAAAATTGTTAAAAAGCATATAAAGTTATTTTCTGCAATTAGATTTCTTAATCAAAATTTAAGATTTAATTTCTGGTTTTTGCATAGAGTTGTAATTGGAAGAAGTTAGTGTTTTTGTGGCTCTGACTTTTGCGTTTGGCTTCTTCCGAAGCAAAAAGTTAAAGTGTTTCCAATGATTTTCATTTGTTTTCCTTAATAATCCTTGTAAGTACCAATTAGGAGCCTGATATGCATAATTCTGCAAACCATTACTTTCTTCCAAATAAGTTAATATTCCAATTTATTGGGGAAAATTACTAATTTCAGTCCTATTACCCTAATTGAATTTCACATGAAACGAAACAAAAGTTTGGTCCTGACTAATAACCTCGTAAAAGTAATCATCCTTGAAAAGATTAATTATATGTTTACAAAAATGATTTATGAGATAAGTTTTGTAATTATATATATATATATATATATATATATATATATATATTATATTATATATTTTTTTTTATTTTTTTTATATAAAAATTTTTTT
>Ga0209589_1000936_pt1 | contig 44961 bp, 18 predicted proteins | sample CowpeawhiteBW_FD_187525 | JGI IMG/M metagenome (GOLD analysis project Ga0209589, IMG submission 187525) | Root nodule microbial communities of legume samples collected from California USA - Cow pea white BW (SPAdes) (version 2) | ecosystem: Host-associated > Plants > Roots > Nodule | place: USA...
AAATTCTTATATTTAATTGCTAAATAGAATATAATTATTTAAAATATTATAAGAATATAATTATTAATTTTTTTTCTAATATTTATATTCTAAAATATTTTTAAAATTGATATATAAAAATATTTTAGAAAAATAAACTAATATTTGTAAAATTAACATTTACATATAAAATATTTTAGATTTTAATATCTAAAATGCAATAAAAATATTAAATATTTTAAATTTAAATGTGAATTTTATAAATGTTAATATATATTTTTAAAATTTTAATAATATTTAAATAATTATATTTTGTTTAACAATTGAATCTAAGAATTATATTCAATTAATAATTAAATATTATAATTTATAATTAAATTTAAAAAATAACTAATAATAATGTCAATTTTAAAAATTGAATGGTTTTATTTTGGCAAAATTTGGGACTAAATTAAACAAAAATAACGAATATAGGGACTAAATTGAATAAAAATAACAAATATAGGGACTAAATTGAACAAAAAAAATAATACTACCACAAACTGACACGTGGCACTAACATTGACACGTGGCACAACTGTGACTTGACACGTGGACTATTTTTTCAAATTAAAAAAAATTTTACAAAAAAATTAAAAATTTAAAAAAATTTTAAAAAAAATCAAAAAAACCAGGAGCTGACACGTGGCATGTACTGTTCAAAAACGTTAACTATTTAAACACCGTTAGTGAAAAGGACCAAATTAACCACAATTTGACGAAAATGAGGACCTAATTGAACATAAAACGAAAATAGGGACCAAATTGAATAAAATCAACAAAAATAGGGATCAAATGTATATTTAAGCCTTTAATTTACTTATAAGTGCGACAAATTTTTTCATAAAAATTGTATTTGAAAATGAATATCTAATTTCAATTTTGAATAAACTAAATGTATCTTTCAATTAAATCTTTGCTGTTAACTTTTTTGTCAACTTAATATTTAATTTCAATTCAATTTGTTGTATTTGGGTTGGACTTGAATTTAATTCATTTACAATTATTTAAATTGCCATAAGATTTTTCAAAACCAAATTTATGGCTGTCTTAATTAAATACTAAACTTGAATGATGAAATTATATAAAATATTAAATGTTTTTTAACGTCATTTTAAGCGAAGATCATAAACAATAAAAAATTCCCCACGGGTTTCTAATGAGACAAAAACTAGTTAGGAATATATCGTGTCTTCTTGGGAGAACTTTAAAAATTCCGATTATTATTCGGTTTATTATTCATCAAATATTTTTAAAATAGTGATAAACAACCCATAACTAAAATTTTATCAAAATTTTATTTTTCCTTTTCCTTTTTTTTAAAATATTCATCCGCAAAACTTTAAGATTAATCGTTAGATTAGGTAAAAATCTCCCAGAGGGAGAGATAATGTCAAATTTATATCATTTTAAAATTTTGTTTTGTCGACTGATTGTATAAAATTAATTTTAAAATTTTATGGCAATTTTCAAGATCGGGTGGTTTCTATTCTTCAAAAGAAATCGACGGCTTTGAGATTTTCAGAAAACAATTTATTTCCTCTACATCTTTCTCATGCATCTTCAAATTTAAGTGAGAAATTTATTATAATTTAAAAATATCTGCAAATGATTTTAATACATTAATGTTTAATTTTTATTTACATAAAATTAATGTCAAATTATTAAATATAATTAAACTGGTAGGTAGTTTAGTTTATGTGTTATATAATTAAAATCACGACAAATGCTCTTCTAAACGCAAACATAACTCTATGATGCTTCCGATTTATATATTTATCCACAATTGAGCTAGTGCAAGAGATGTTTACAACATGGTTAGATTTTGCGCCTAATGTTAGACAATAATAAAATAATTTAAAAAAATAGATCAATAATATATAAATAGTAATCTTTTTAATCTAGAAAATAATATTTTAAGAGTGATAATATTCAATAATGAAATTCTATTATTTTAATAATAAAGCGCTAAATTATAAATAGAAATTTTATAAAGTGATATCTTTACTTAAATATATTACATTTCTTTATAAATCTCCTTCTTGAAGCTATTCTCCTCTTTCTAAACTATCTAACCTTTTGATCATATTTTTGGAGATTAAAGACCGCTTGTGTGATTCTCGCACTAACATCTTCAAGTCCATCAAATCAATTTCTCCAGGTGAAAAAGTTAATTTCCAACTCTTCTTTTATGTAATTTTGTTAATATTTGCATGCATCTCTTTTTAAGGTTGCACGTGCTCCTATGGTCTTCTTTTTGGTTTTCTGTTGATCTATGGTCATGCTGATATGATATGATCATTCTTGTGCTATTTCTATTATGTAGATAGAGTACCTTATGGTTTGGGAAAGGTTTTGGTGTTGTTATAGTTAGTTGAGCTTTTCTCCAAATAAGGGAAGCTAGCTTTTCTTGTCTGTGTGAGTGAGTGTGATAAAGATTAATATTGGCACGTGTGTAATTGATTGAATTTGGTAATTATCATTTTTGTATGTATGATTTGAGTATGTGAAATTTTTAATGAATTTTGTTTGATTGGATGATTGATTGTGAGGCAATTGGGGAAATGTAGGATGTGAGTCATTGAGCAAATTGATACCAACTCCTATGATATAAAGATTGTTTAGACCAATGCCTAACAGAGGATTACCAATCTGAGCTATAAAACAGGTCCTGATTTCTCAAAAACCTTGAATTGAATTTTTTGATATATGATACAACGCTAAGCCTCACCACGACACCTGTGAGCACCAATTTTTATGAGTTGATTCGCGTTGAGCGTCAAATGTCATGTTTTGCCTATTTTTCATTGTTTGACTACTTTTGAGTATTTTGTGGTTGATGTGAAGCATGTTTATGGTTCTTATTGTGATGAATTGATTATAACATGTTATGGTGAGCATGTATGATGAAGATTGAAGGATTTCAAGGAAAAATCTTAGTGAGGGTATTAAGTGTATGCCTTGATATAGGAGATGTCTAGAAGGAGGTATCCTGAAATCTAATAATCATTCACACTAAAATAGAGTTGAATGAGTTATGTGGTGGGAGTAGCGAGAGATCCTAACATTTGGATTTGTTTTTTGGTCCTTGGCACGAAGGGGATTAACCTTGTGCAGTTGGGTGATGACCCCTTGTGATAATGTATCCGATAATTGAGTTTAGTGTTAACTGTTATGTGTGTATAATCATTTATTGTATTCATATTGATGCTCAAGTGATGTGACTCATGTTTTCTTATGAATAACTTATTTTGTGTGTTAGCTTACCCTTTGATTTTCTATGTTGTTTGATTTTCCTTTATTCTTCTTTTGCAATAATCACTTAATTGTGTGAACTGAAGAAGACACATGTGAGGATGCTCCTTTGATGGACAATAGTGAGTCTGCTGAATAGAGTTATAGCTTGTTGATGTCATGAACAATTCTTTTGAAAAACTTAGAACATTCTACTGTAGTTGTGTGTGTGTGTGTGTGTGTGTGTATATATATATATAAACCCGGCTTGATCCACCACAGGTTGGTGGGTTAAATGGGTTGACTCACGCAATAAAAAAAATACAATTTTTTTTCAACCCTAAAAAAACTAAATTATAATTTTGATTAAAATATAAATAAAGTTATGACATATTATAGGTTCATAGATTCACTAAAACTACGCTCAATAGAAATAAAAAGTACTAAAAAAAGTGGCATTAACTTGATAAATATGACTTTGGTGTGTTATTTTAATTTTTGAATTTTTATTTTATACATTTTTACACAATTGTATTTGTTCTAAATATCTATATAAAGTTGTATAATCTATTTTACACCAAAAATGGATAAGTTATAGTAGTTTAGAAAAAAAAAAGAATTAGAGAGGGAAGAACATTTAGGTTTTTTTATTTTTTTAATATAATTTAATATTTAAAATTTGTGGGTGGATTGGAGAGTCAACCCAACTCACCATGAATTCAGCCAGGGTAAGTCGAGTTCTTAGTAGATCAGTACAAACCTTTTATGTCAAAGGAATCAACAAAAGCAAGTTCAAATTATATATCCTGAGGTAAGATATCATTTAATTCTTAAATTAATTATTGTGAGTATAAGTTGTATGATATCAATTTTTCTTTCTTTTATTAAAATGCAATAGGCAATTTAGTTCGTGGGAATGTGGCTACAACGTGATGTATTGGATAAAAGCTATAACATTGGAATTCTAAATTTTAACCACATTAAGAAAAATTAAATTCGAACAAAAAAAATCAATACAGAAACAAAAATAAACTAGTAGTCCATAACTATCGATGAACTTTACCGACGAATATTTTTGTCGATAATTATTGACGAAATTATTATCTGTCGGTAAAATTTATCGACAAAGATATTACCGAAAGATTTTTGCTGTCGAAAATCTGTTGATAATTTTAATTTAATGACAAATTTTAAGCATTACTGACAGATTATGTTTGTTGGTAATATAATTTTTTCTTGTAGTATTCAAAGTAAATTATGTATCCACTTTGTGATATTTTGATGCATAAATTTATCATCAGAATATATATATATATATATATATATATATATATATCCTCATCATCACTAAAAATAGGATATATCATTATATTCAATAATATGACTCTTGGACCATGATACCAACCCAAATATCTCACATTACTCACTCAAAGGTCAAAATATCATGAACATATATAACATATAAAAATATGCAATACCAATATATCATCCAAGAGTATATATTTTATCTAATAAACCATTTCCCACGTTTTCACATTTATATTTATATATAGTTACATGCTCACCATCAATATCCTATCACACTATTTACAACAAATGAAGTTGTTTTCACTTAGATTATAAATTAGTCACTAAACATTACATACTAAAAGAATTAACTTTTAAATTAGTCTCTAATTAATTAGTGACCAATTTAAGGATCAATTATATTTTTTATTCATAATAATGACTATTTTAGTACTTAATAATTTTTTATTTTATAAATTAGTTATTATAGTGACTAATAACTTTTAATTACTTAAATTGATTATTATTTAATAGCTTTTTTATAGTGTAAACACTTATACTCTAATAAAAAATTTGATCACTTTATCTTATTCTTCACCTTGTACCTTTTCAAATTATATTCCATGTATTCTATCATTACAATAGTACCTTGTTTACAATTTAATCTTAAAAGAAACTTGAAAAGAAAATATAATTTGAAAGAATTGATATCTTTACTAAAATAAAAGTAATTCTTTATAATTTAAATATTATAGTATTTATCTATTTAAATACATCATTGCCAAGATTTCAATTCTTCCCATATATGATATTTATATATTTTTCCTACAAACCATATGCATAATAGAAATGGATGCATATGTATTTCAAGGCAAAGCATTGTATGTGATTTTTTTTTTTTTGTTTAAGGGGTTATCATTATATAGAGATCGATATAAAAAATTAATACTACTTTTAAACAAAAATCTTGAGACATTAGATTTACAAGTCTTTATTCTTATATGGTGTTTAACTTTTTCATTTCTAACCAATATAAAATTTTAACTCATACTTGAATTATTCTCAACAATTTGACATGTATATGAGGGAGTGAACAGTTGAGAATAATCCAAGTGTGAGTCAAAATCTCACATTAAGTAAAAATGACCAAATTAAACACCTCATAAGATAAAAGACCGGTGAACACATTACCTTTAAGTTAAGATTTTGGATTAGAAGTGGTGTTAAATATCTTATGTAAGTTAGACTAAAAGCCACATATATATGACATCTCCTTAATAACACCTTCAGATAAAAGATAAAGAATAAACTCATGAGTGTTATCAGAACCAGTTTGTCACGGTGACTGCTTACGTTATAACAACAATCACAACAACAAAGTATATAAGTATGTCACCGTATACTCGTCGAGAATAATTCAAATATGAGTAAAAAATTTCCATTGAGTAAAATTAACAAAGTTAAATACCATATAACAAGAATATTGAATTAAAAATAATATCAATTTTTTATGAGAATTTAGCTTAATGTGAAATATATGTAATACCTATTTGATAACAACCTTTATACAAAAACAAAAGAAAAAAAGAAGAAGAAAACCATGATAACCAGAAGTTATATGAATTAAGAAAATTCCCCTAAAATGTTATTAGAATCTGGAAGTAGTTTAATGTCTTGGTGCGTAGGTTGAGTGTAGGTATAGCCATAGGATAAGTGGTATAAGGATAGGATAAGTGGAATAAGGATGGATAGATAAGAGTGAGAGTGAAGGAGAAGATGTTGACTTCTTAGAGTGTTGAAAAATGTGCAAAGAGGAAATAGGAGAAAGAAATTAATGTTTGGTGCTCGGACACGACAAGCCAGAGTTAGAGACGTACGAGGTTGGAACATATGCGAAGGCCTTTCTGATTGTGACACAATCACTCGCTGGTCGCTTCATTTATGATAAGGAAAGCAAATCAAACCCCCATTATTTCAATACACACAACACAACACAACAATTACTTAACAACTTCTACCACACACACACAAAGATAAACTTATTTCCTTTACCATTATCATTATTATTATTATTATTATTATTATTATTATTATAATTTTTAAATCACCATCTTTTTAATTATCTTTATTGTTATTAGTTTCTGAATATATATTTTTTTCTTTCACCTTTTTGTTTAATTAATAAGATCTGAATTTTGCATTTATTGTTTTGATTGAGGTGACATATAAACTAAAAAAAATACCTATTATTTTGGACCTCTAACAAGATCAATTATTTCATATTCTCTTTTAAACCTCAATATTGTATACTTGTATATCAACTTTTAATCAAAATATAAGATAGGAGTCAATATAAATAAAAAACAACAACCATAATAATTAAATAATTTAAAATTATATGAAAAGAATGCCAAGTTGACAAGTCATGTGATGTAAATAAAATAAGAGACGTTTTGAGATTGAGAACTTAAATTTCTAATCTTTGTTTTAAAGAAAAAAAATGCTTAAATCAAAGAAAAAAAAGCTGCGCACAGAACGTAAATTGACTAATATGATTTGATGCTTTTCATATGTGTTTTTCTTAATATCAACATAAAATTAATTTTTATCCACATTTAATACCTTGAAAAGAAGAAAAATGAAACACGTAAAGCTATCAAAATTTTCGATTTTTTAATCAACTTCTATTCTACGGCTCTATAAATTGAGAATTCTGGATATATTAATTACAAGTTAGGACCATAACTTGTAAAAAGGATATTTTTTGTGTGGTGAAAATGACAAACTAATTCACAGCCAACAGAATGTGGTCATCATAAGATAAAAGCTGAAGCATTTCCATGATCAAGAATTGAGAATCTGAAAACCTGGACCGAGGTAATTAATGGTTGTTAATTAATGCCGACAAAAGAAAATGGTTATATGTATTGATACAACTTGGGTGTGATTAAGACCTTTCACCACACTCTTTAACTTAATCGAATAAACCATAAGGTGGTGTGCCAACAATTCCATCACAACTTTCATAATCATTCTTTAAAAATAAAATCTAAATTATTTAAAATGCAATTACCACAAAACACATAAGTGATCGTACAAAGCAATTATTATATTGTTATTGTACGAAAACTATATATATAAAAGATAGTTATATTGAAAATGTATCATATTTGAATACCGGTATAAATTTCTATATATTTTTTTATATATATTTCTTTAATTTTATATATATCAAAATTATGAATTGTGATTTATTTTAGTGAAATTTATTATTTGTTGGATCTATTGTTTTATATTATAAGATTATTATCAAATCGCTATTATATTTTCTATTAATTTCTAGTTTTATTATTGAGATGTAGATTAATTAGTGCGAGGAGTATGTATTAAGAGTCTTACATAAATTATAAATAAGGAGGGATTAAGGGACCTCGTTATCGATTCCATGGTGGATGTCATTGTTCTAATCCCAAGTCCGTAAAGTGACATCGTTAGGATCAATCATCATGTATCCGAAGTATTGTCTGTTTTGGAACGTGATTCTGTCACGGTTTTATTCTTAAAAGACGTCTCAGAAGGTGAAAACAAAAAGAGATAATTAAACTATCTTAGACATCAACTTTTAAACGATGTAGGACTATTAGGTGCGATAAGAACAACGATATATAAATGAATATAAACATCATCTTATAATCTAATTTTATGAAGTTAAATTAACCATACTTAAGTAAATTTGTGTGTATCAAAATAATTTGTCGATAACTCATGATAACTAGCTTTTGTATTCCATCGTAATCAAAAAGCTTTTGACTTTTCAACTCCAGCACATGCTTGTGAATGAAAGAAACTAATGAGACAACGATGATATTGTTAAACAAAAAATAGACATGTTGGAACGTTGATTTATATGTGGAGTATACGTGGCCCGTTGTCACATTTCACTAGATGATTCTCCTAGAATTGTGAGAGGTATCTCCAAGAAGAAGATGTTTGGTGTGTATTATCTCCAAAACTTTGAGTGAAAGACTAGTTTTATAACCCTAATTATAACTTTCTTTTATTAACAACAAATATAAATTATTTATTACTAAAAAAACTACCAACATAATTTTAATAAATAGAAAATAAGTTTGGCATTCACTTGTTATAGAATAAATATTAAGTTTAATTTAATTTTATAAAATTAGTTTATAAAATTAGTTTATAAAATAATTTTCATTTAACTAACTAAAATCATGTTTTTCCCCTTTATAAATAAGACAATCCTTTCGAAATCCAAAGGCGATAATGTGGAATTTGATGCTAACATATTTTTTCGTCTTCATCAGAAATCTTATTATAATTGACATAAAACAATGAAAGAAATTTTTTTGGTGCTAAATAACCATCGTTCACTTAAGTAATAGGACCAATGAAAGCGAATGATATTATTTGACGGCTAAAATTTTCTGTTTTTTTCGACATCTGAATCGCAATCTTGAAAACGGAACCAAATTGATTGTGTTTGATATATAAAGTTGGTTTTATTTAGTTTTTATGTGATAAATATAATTAATTTTGTGACAAATAATTTTTTATTAAAAATTTGATTATAAATCTAGAGCTTGTAAAAGCCTATATTTATATTTTATACCTCAAAAACTTGCCACCACATTTTTCAACTAAAATATTTCTTTCCTTTCCCTCTTGTTTAGGAAAGATCTCGAACGTGAATTGATACTGTGTTTAGGTGACAAATAAATTAAACAAGCTTATTATTTGATCCTCTAACAAAACCAATTACTTTATACTTTTAAAATATTATAATTGTAATCTAAGTATTGCATCATCAATTTTTTTTTTAAATTCATGAAAATATAATACAGCGAGTTAATTTTCACAAACTATTCGTGTAATAAGAAATTACTTTTTGTATAAGTATTTAAGTAATCATTATGAAAATAAAGAGTTTTATAATAATAATAATAATATGTGGAAGACACACAAGCATACATGAAAGGCACACAAGCATACACATGGAAGACTCTTACTACATGACATCTCCTTAAACCTAACTTACAGTTAGATTACGACCAACAACCATAAGTTTATGTTTGATTATCTTAAAAGAAGTTCTTGAGAGTGGTTTGGTTAGAGATCCACAACTTTGAAAATGAATTAGTTGAATGTGTTTATCACGAACATATCAAATTCAAAGTGTTTTGACTTGAAGTGCATGGTGGGGTTTGCAACAAGAAAAACCGCTCCAACATTGTTTATATAACCTTAGGCGTAGTAGTGAGAATACGAAGTTTTAGAAGAAAAAACCGCAACAATATTTCTATGTTTTGCTTCTGTTGTAATTCGTGAAACCATTTTCTGCTTTTAAGACTTCCAAGAAACCATATTTCAACCAGGAAAAACACTGTAACCTGAGGTTAACTTCTGATCATCCATGTCATGTCGCCCAATCAGAATCCGCAAAGTTAGTGACATTGAGACAAGATGAAGGTTGAAGAAGTAGGCCATGATCTTTGGACTAAAATAACAAAGAAATTGTATCATGTTTATTAACCGGAGGAAACTTGTTTCTATATACACCAAAGAAGATAAAAAAAGAAAAGAAAATAATATGTGAAAGGTACACAAACACACGTATGCATGCACATGAAAGACTTACTATGTAATAATTTTGTGTCTCTCGCTTAAGCAATTGGTTAGTCAGTTCAAATTCAAAACAAAACTCATTAACTATGCATAATATGATAATATGATACGTGTATTGGATGTTACACGTATGTCGATTTGTTTATTTTAAAAATAATATGATATGATACATGATAAATACTTAATATATAAATATTGAAAAATGTGCGATAATTCTTAAAAAAATAATAAATATATGATTATTATTGTGTGAATCCAAATTAAAACTATATGTGCTAAAGTTGTTAACATAAAAAATATAAATTATTGTCATCATAAAAATACTACTACAAAAAAACTCTTAAATAATAAACAATGTTAATAACTAAAAATACGTTAGAGATCAATTTCTTAATTAGAAGCCAATTTAGAGACCAATTATTTTGGTAGCCAAAACCTTGATAACTAATGTTAATGATTAATTTAGAAACCAATTATTTTGATAATCAAGACCTTAGTAGCTAATGTTAGTGGCCAATTTAAAAACAAATTTATAATATAAACTATTTTAATTATCAATTTAGAGACAAATTATAATTTTTTGGAATTATTTTAGCTGTCAATAATTTTTATTTTAATAAATTGGTACATGAAGTATATAGTGACTAATTATTTTTTGTCACTAAAATTGATCATTATTTAAAGTTTTTTCTTATAGTATATTACAATTTTACAAAGTATAATAAAGTATCGGATACGAATATGTATTGAATACAAATATACGATCCAACTTGAAGTATTAATGTATGATAATAATTTCCTCGTAACTATATCAACCTCGTAACTCCTAACTCAATGATATACTTCAAACCTTAGCGACAATTCAAAGACCCATATCTCACTATCCATAGTACATACTAGGACCACTCAATACCATGATTAGCAGCAATACATGTTTTCATTTCAACCAGTACATAACAAGTTTTCATATTATCAACTTAAACCAAAAGTTTAAATATAATAAACTGAAATTAAGTAAATATATTAACTACCCTTACTTCTATTATAGTGCTCTATAAGTAAGTAAACCAAAGATTAATCAAACTTAGAGAAATTATAACTTAATTTCAAGAAATATAATTTGCAAACAAAACAAATCACTATATAATAAAAAAATTATCTAGCTAACTACAAATATCACTTACAATAATCTACACATGTTATTTTCTAAGCTCTGTTATCTTATATATAATAATTTCTATTTGAGGAAAAAAAACAAGTAACAGTCTCAGAAGAGAAAAATTAGAAAAAATGTGAAAGGAAAAGGGAAGATAAAAAAGATGACAAAATTTATAAAATAAAATGTTAAATAACTAAAATTTAATTTGTATACTAAATAAAATTTATCATTCATATAAACATAAAAATCGAGTTTTTTATTTCTCATTATTAGTTGAGTTTTGTAATTCAAGAGAAAATATACTTGCATCACAAACCAAGACGATTCAATCATATATATATATATATATATATATATATATATATATATATATATATATATATATATATATATATATAAAAATTCACTTCAACTAACAATAAGTATATAATAAGTTTCCATGTTACAAATTTATACCAAAAATTTAAATAACCTGAAATTTAGTAAAAATATTAATACACTTACTTTGTGCTTCCCAACGAAACAGTCAAAGTAAGAGAAGTCTCATCTTATTCCAAGAAAACATAATTTACGAACAAAACATATCAAGTCCCGATTTTTTTTTTTTGTGATGTTATGGGTTAAACATTTAAAATATATTAATGTTGGTATTTTAAAGGTTTTTTTTTTGTATATATTTTGAAATATTAAAATAAGTTCATCAATGCATTTTAAATAACAGGAAAATTAACAAAGAATTCAAATTTCAAACTTAAATTAGTGAAAGTTGATTTAATTAACTTCAAATCTCACATGTGGACTCAACATCCTGCACATATAATTACAGAGAAAATTAAAAATAAGATAAAACAAGAGCTTATTTAGCTAAAAATTGTGGTAACTGATTCAAGTGTCTAGTTGTATGTTACTTTGTTACAGTTAATAATTGACTCTATAAATAAAATAATATCTGAAGTAATAAACATGAGTTTCATTCAGTATATACACTGTCCATTATCTTGTTTCATATAATACTAATAAGTTGTATCAGAGTTTCTATCTAGATGATGATTCTAAACTTTGTTAACTTGTACATGGTGATTCTCTATTTAACATAAAAAAGAAGAAGTAAAAGTCTCAAAATTTTAGAGAAAAGTTAGTAAAAAGATGGGAAAGGAAAATTTAAAGAGATGATAAGATTTATAAAATAAAACACTAAATAATTAAAATTGTAACTTATATTATGACTTATTATTATTCATAATAAACATAAATTCTCTTTTTTATTTTAATTTATGCCGTACTATTTGACAATCTTAAAATCCCTTTTTCAACTTATTCATGTTGGGCCTGGCTTTTTCGTAGGTCTAAGGTCAGCCCACCAGGAGATCCCTCAATATTCTGTCCAACCCCCTCACACTCTCACTTGTCTCCAGAAAAGGGCTCTGCTAGGGCATCGGTTCTTTTCCATATTGGCTAGCTAAACTGTTAAGTCCTTTCGGGTAAGTTGAACTCAAACTCTGTTCTTTTTCTTCTCCAATTCAGAAGCTCTAGCTCTGTCTTGGATTCTCCCTAGTGCCTCATTTAAGTTTTGTATGTGTGTTTCAGCTACGTAGCTTGCTCCAGTGCCTATTGCTCTTTCTTGTGTCACCACTCTATTTTGCTAGCGTCTAAAAAGGTAAGGGAAGCTAGGTTTTCGTTTGTTTTGAGCATGCTACTTCTTTCACTATTGTTTTATGCATAAAAATGATTTGAAAAATGCTTGTACTCGTGTGAGAATAAACTATAATGCTTGGTTGGATTGTTTCTGGTGTTGCATGCGTGGAACAGTAGGGGAGAACTGATATTCTCGTCCAAGCGAGCTCGCCTCGCCTAGGCGAGAATAGCAAAAGCTTGCCAAAGGTTCTGCCTCGAGTGCTCGCCCAGGTGGCCAGTTCACGTTTTGAGCGACACCTTGTCTCGCTCATGCGAGAAGGTCTCGCCTAAGCGAGAGCTTGTGAAATCTCCCAGTGGCCACTATTGCAGTCTCGCCTAAGCGAGGGCTCCTAACTTGAGCGAGGCTAATGTTGAGGAGTGTTCTAACACTATTTTCTTGTATGTTTGGATGATTTATGGCATGATTGGTTTAAATTACCCTTTTTAAACGAGGAGTATGTGAATATGCTTGACTGTTTGATTCCTATGAACTGAAATTGGCATGCTTGGTATGAAATTGATCATGGATTTGTTGGTTGGTAGTGTTTTGGCATGAGAATTGGATGTTTGAGATAAAAGTGGTGGCTATGGTATAAAAGACATGAATCTGGTGTGAGATAGGCGTAACTATGAGTCTCGTGGGGGAGATCTCATGGTGGTGTGTAGTGTATATATTAAGATAAGGATTCAAGTAAGGATCGCATCCCGAAGCTCTAGAGGGTCAGTTAGTCTCATGTAGAGCAAACTGACCCAAGTGGTGAGAGTAGCGGGTGACCCTAGTCTTTGGCAGGATAATGGCCTTAGATGCTTCAAAGCTAACCTTGTGGGTGGTAGGGTGAAACCCATTGGCAATGGTTCTGCAGAGCAGTAGAGGCCACCACAAGTGCAAGCGTCCAGTGAATCCGATCTTATTATATGTATCCAGATAATTGAGTCATAGTGTCCTGCTTGTTTGCTATAACATGAATTTATGCCTACTTTGTTACATGCTTGAGAACTGTTTTAAGTATCTGTTTGCTATAATATGATAAATTTGTTTTACACTAGTTTACCCTTTCATTTTTGTGTATGTTCTTGTCTTGCTTTCTCTTTTATGATGATCACCTTATTGGTGGGAGCATATGGGGAAAACACCGAAGGTAGACCTGATGGTGGCAACGATGTTGTGTAGTTTGAACCCGTTCTTTGTGGCTCTTCGAAGTAGTTTATGGCCTTAGTGCCTTTTTGTAATTCCTTGTTTCAGGAACACTCTTTTGCAGACTGTAAAACTCTTGTCTAGCACGATTTGTATGACATCTTTGGTGTGCCTTGTATCTTTTACATACTTTCTTGGATGACTGTAATAGTGAATCCTCATGCATACTATTCATCTGATTGTTCTTTTATTATTATAATTATGCGATGTTGTTATTTAGTAGATTTAATCTATTTAAATGGAATGTCACACAATCTTTGATATATTTTTTAAATATTTAATTATTAATTTTAAAAAATGTTTAATTTAATGTTCTTTTTATTTCAATATTATCTTTAATTGGCCTTTTTGAAAAATATTTTATTTTTATTTTCACCCTTCCCCCACAAAACTCAGTTTTCTGTGTAACTCCATTTTTTTTTTTTAAATTTGCTACCTTTCTCTTAAATCTAAACTACCTATATATATATATATATATTTTATTTGAAATTTGTATACATATTTGTTATATTTTTTAATATATGTTTAAGATTGAGAATTTAAATCTATATTATAACAACATACATACTAACACTGTTACTTGCTTGAATATCATTTTCTGCGTTTAAATTACAATAAATTTTTCCCATGCACATTTAATAACATGAAAAGAAAAAACCAAAGAGGAAAACTTATCAAATATTTTCAAACATTTTTTAACAAAATAGACCAATATGGTTCTATAAATGCTCGATATTACGATTTAGGGTAATATTGAATGTGATTTTTTTTTTTTATGGTGAAAAAGGCAGAATCTAATTCATAGTCCAGATAAGGTTGTCCACTGCGCAAACAAGGCTGAAACTAATGTCAAAGGAACGGAATGAACTAGAAATTCAACATAGCTTTCATCACTGATCCATCTGTCTTTTTTCTTTTAATCTTTACCAGAATTCTAATTTCTATTGGCATAACAAAAAAAAGTTTGTGCAGTACTAAATAACGAAAAGCTTTTTTCTTTTTGTCTTATAATAGCAGCGAAAGCGAGTGAGTGAAATCGAAAGTGGTGCAGCTGGAGTGTGGACACGTTCTTATCCGTAAGAGAAATTGAGCATGCAAATAAATAATAAAGAAAAAAAAATACCATAAAAAACTGAACGTATAAAGTGTTTGACACCTTTTCCTTGTTAAAATTGCAATAAATATAGTAAAAGGAAATAGCGGTGGTTGAGTGTAGCCAAAAAAGGGCCATAAAGATATAAATGACACTGCTCGAGATTTTAGTTCGTAGAATGATTCTATGGTATTTGAGCGACCAACATGATCCTTGGACAGCTTTGTCGAAATTAGGTGTTGTGTCACTTCTGCAGTGAAAAGAAAAGAAAAAAAAAGCTTAAAGCACAGTAAGAAATAATAGTAAAGGGTGTTTGTGTGGAAACGGTGCGTGGTCCATTACATGATATTGTGTCTATCTGTGGTGCCCACATCATCTGCAGCAGATGTGGATACTCATACAATTGGTGCTTCAGGATTTGGGTGAAATGGGAGGCTTTAACTTTGGATATCTTCTGCACTGCATTCGTAAACATCGCCTCAACAAACAATTATAATAACGATTCCGTTGATATACCGTAGATAAGTCTTTAAAAACAGTGAATTTATCGCCCGCTGTAAAGACAAACAACCATAATAACGATTTTATCAATCTAAAATGAATGGGACCAAGTTAATTGTGTTTGTTGTTTCAGGATTTGTGTTTGTTTCAGTGTTATTCGGTACAGACACATGATGATTTCAGAACTTTCTTTTACCTTGTTCCTCTCCACTTGCACTTGCACCATCAAAATTCAATTGTTAAGCACTGCACATATTTATAAGAAGGAAAATGATAGTTTCACACTATCGTTTCACAATGTTTATAGAAGTAAAATGATCTTAACAAAATTATTAGTCCTACACCACTTTCCAAATAACTAGTTATCACGCTACCTAAATTATTTTTCAATTGATCAAGAAACATATTTTTGCAGAGGAAGGAGCAATATTTATCACCTGAAGCTTGAGGGAATGCAGTCTATAATGTGTTTTTTGAATGTGTTTTTAAATCCAAAAATACTTTCCAAAATATATATTCTTAAATATGTTCAAAAAGTGGAGATGCACAGATAATGTTTAGTTTTTTTATTATGATTTTGATGAGGTTTATTTATTTTATGGGAGTGCACTAAGAAAAAAAAAAGAAAAGACGTGGAAAAGAAACAGAGAGAGGGAAATAAAAAGGAAGAAAGAAAAGAAGTGGGCCTTTGGCCCATGTGTACATCGATACGGATATTTCTTTTTATATCCCCATATTTTTTATCTGCACTCCCATAGGAGTACTTAAGATACCAAAATGTCCCATATCATATCATGCCGTGTTATCCTTCCAAAGTTTGTTATTCTAAATCCCAATACTTCTACTTACAGTGCATTGCGTCAACATTTGGGTTGCAAAAAAAATCATTGTCGTTTGTTAAAAAATTTACACCAAGACAGAATACTTCTGGATCATTGGATCAATAAGTTCTTTTTTTTTTTCTCTTAAAAAAAATACTTCAGTATTGAAATTAGTATTTTATTTCAAATTACATAATCTAATATCGAAATACATTTTTTTATTGAAAACTCGATATAAATATTGTATTTTGAATTGTACACCGAGATGTATTTTTTTATATTTACAATTTTTTATATTTTAAATGGTATATTTTATAATATGTTTTTAAATTGTATATGTCAAAATATAAAATTTATATTTCAGATATTATATTTTGACATTAACGATAGTGACTAAAGTTATCTATAATTAACGAAATAAAATGACAACTTTTATTGGACAATATTATCAATAATATTGTGTCAAGGTTGTTTGTAGATACTAGCAGTTACGATTACAAACATAAAAATGATAATGTGCATAAGTTTCTATATTTCTGGTTGCATTCTATGGTTGTGTGCAACATTTATATCTATTTAGTTGTTGAAGTTTTAAATGTACATTGGTCTCACAATATGATAAATCTAATAATTTGATTTGAGATTTTATCTTGTTAAATTCTTTGACATTTCAAACAAACATCACAAGGATAACAAATATATGTTGTCTATGTCTTAAGTTTGATATTTTTGTTGGAATGTGCTTAGGCTTCTTGAACTTTATAGTTGAGGAACATTCTTTTATCTTCTAATTAAGGCCTAAAAGAAGTATAATGATAGGCTCTTTTAGAATCATTATTTATCAATTTTGTTACGCCAATTAAACATGGGAAATTTGTTCAGATGCTAACTCTACATCATTTTCTTTGTTGTCCCTTTACCACTTGGAAGCAATGGGGTTCATATTTCCCGACATGGACATAGTATAGGCTTTGGGGTCTACATAACAACCCACGCATAACAAACATAAATAAAAAAAGAAAAAACATGCACATTCGAATTGGTCAATCCAGTATGCATCACTGGATTTGAGAGTTTATATTGGATTACCCAATCCGATATGTAAGTTTACGTATCAAATTAAGTAATCTACTATGTAAACTTATATACATTAAATAATCCGATATAGACTTCCAAATCTGAGAGTACATTTTGAATTGGACAATCAAAAAATAGTTATGTAAAGATGAAATTGGTATACAAGATTGAATAATTCAATATACACTTTTAAATCCGAGAGTGCATTTCGAATTGAACAATCAAAAAATAGTTATGTAAAGATGAAATTGGTGATGGACAAAAAAATGATGAAGATAGTATCTTGAAGATCAAGAGAGATATCGTGTGAACAAAGAAGAAAAAAATTTAGGATTTTTAATATATTTTTATTGAGAGTAAGATGAAGATAAAATATTTTATGGGGTGCAAGAAAAAGAAAGGTGGTACAGAAAGAAATGCTCTACCTAACATTATAACATCGTAACATTTATTTAACCTAAACTTACATCACCTCTCATGTTCTTGAATCTTATCGTTGCAGTAAAATATTATTCACCTAAGTTAATACACTTCACCTCTTCTTTGTTTTGCCTTTGACCAAGTTACTTCCACCGACAACCACCACTACAGTCACCGGTTGGGTTGTTATCTGTCCTCGCCTTAAAATTTTTAGACATATATCATTACTTTTACATTAAAATTATTTAGAATAATATTATATTTTTTTATCAAAATATTTTTTTTTATATTATAATTTTCGTTATAACTTTATAAAGATTATTTTAATGACCGATAGACACCGGATACAACACGTTCATCTAAAGTGGAGACGCCTCTTTCTCCAAATGTACACACATGTTGAACCGTTATAGAAAGTATATGCAAAGTAGCAGGGGTATCTGCGAATGACACATGGGCCTGTAAAATTGTGAGTTTTGTTCTGGTTGCATTCCAAGTTCAAGTGGATGAAACAATACATCGGTAATGAAATACCTTAAGGTAGGACCGTGCAAGCGATGTAAATAAAATAAGGAAAAAGTATCACTTTTCATGTTTATTCTTCTTGAATTTTATCTCAACATTATTATTTCGGAATAGATTGGGCTAGATTTTGTAACACTGTCATAGTTTCTTAGTAACAATGTATGAGTAAGATATTGGAAGTTAAAAACTAAAGGAAATAGTTATAGAAAAGTTAGTAGATTCTTATAAACCACATAAATTGATCGAGAAAAAAAGGGTTTATGGTGTTGTGGAATCAATGTAATGAATACCAAAGGAGTCACACATGTGGGGCAGAGGCATCATATCCACAGAGAGTAGAGGATGGCATTGGTGGCAGTGAGAGAAGATTGCAATGGATAACATCATCAAAACTAAGCTTCACAATTCCCCTTCTCATTCTCAATCCTCCATATCCTTCTACCTCTGTGTCAATGGAGGCTTTCTCCGTACAGTCCCTCACCCTAACCACCATCCCCTCCTCTTTGTCACACAGAGGGGCCACTGAGAAACCTTGTGCCCATGTCAACCTTTCCCATTTCACAAGGTACCCTTCTTCCACAAGATCAACAAAACACGGAATTCGTTGCAGAACTCAAGCTTCAGGTGATAAATGTTGCTCCTTCTCTCTCACAGAACATGTTTCTTAATTTGGAATATACATTGTTTTATATGAAAAAGTTACTTAAATTTGTTTCAATTCATCAACCTGAGGTAAAATATGTAAACATTAATCTGAAATAAAATAAAATAGGCTTCTTTTTTTTTTTTTTGTGAATCTAAACATGCACCTTGTTGTATACAAGGTTCAACAAAATCTAGTGCGGGTACTGCTGAGGGGATATCTGAGAAAACAGACTCCAAGGATGACAACTTGGTATTTGTTGCGGGCGCTACTGGTAAAGTTGGTTCAAGGACAGTGAGGTAGTTTATTATTGCTCTGCATTTTCCTTTCAAAATGTAACTTTTTCAAAATGGTAAGTGATGATAGTCTGTCACATTCAGGGAGCTGATAAAGCTTGGATTCAGAGTCAGAGCTGGAGTTCGGAGTGCTCAGAGGGCTGTTGCATTAACTAAGGTGGCGTAATAATTAATTATTTGAAAAATGTTATATGACTAATATCTTTTTTAAAATAGATATGCATTAAAGATACATGTATGTGCAGAGTGTTCAGGAATTGAAGCTTGATGGTTCAAGTGCAACTGGAGGGGGACAAGGTAAGGCAAGAAAGTTTTGAAATCAATATGTGTTGGTTCCAACAACAAAATGCTGGTGTATTGAATAACATTGTTTTTGGGTTTTAGCCCAGCTGTAGAGAAGCTTGAAATTGTAGAATGTGATTTGGAGAAACCGGATACGATTGGATTGGCTTTAGGCAATGCATCAACAGTGATATGTGCCATTGGTGCCAGTGAGAAGGAAATTTTTGACATCACTGGACCCTTTCGGATAGATTATCTGGCCACCAAAAATCTAGTTGATGCTGGTAATAGAGAACTTTCACTGTCTTATGTTTAAGTGCCATGTGCATTCTCTGTGTTTTGGTCTTGATTTGTCTCAACATTGTTTGCTGCTCCAATTCTTTTAAGCTTTAAACTTGATTGAAACACTAAAACAAACCCAGATACTGAAATCAGCCTGGCCTAATCAGACAGTGATTATTATTTGCTATTTTTTATGTATTTTTGTCTTAGCTGTAATTAATTCATATTGTACTAAAAGTTGAAAACAAAAATGTAAATGCTTGTTCTCTCTACCTTGCAGCAACTGTTGCCAAAGTAAATCACTTCATATTGGTTACTTCACTGGGAACGAACAAAATTGGCTTCCCTGCAGCAATCCTCAAGTGAGTATGAAAGCTTTCTCATGTACTTGCTGTGTCAAACAATTTCCATATTTGTAGTTTGTAATCAAGCAGTGGTTATTGTTCCATATTGAGATCATAGCGCAGTTCAACTGATTGCCTGATTCTGCTTATGAAGTTTGTTTTGGGGAGTCCTTGTTTGGAAAAGGAAAGCAGAAGAAGCACTGGTGGCCAGTGGACTTCCATACACAGTGAGTCATTAGGAATCTCTCGTACTAATTTCACCCAAATTCAGGGTTCTATTTGAAAATTCATTATGTCACTCTTCAGATAGTGAGACCTGGAGGAATGGAGCGGCCTACAGATGCTTTCAAGGAAACTCATAATATAACCCTGTCAACAGAAGATACTTTATTTGGGGGTCTGGTGTCAAACCTTCAGGTACTTATCATGTGAAATGTTTTCTTTATAAATCATGATAGATATATGGAACATGTTAACTCTGATGTTCAACTTAAAAGTATTCGAAGTGAATTTCATTTTCTTAAGCATTGCAGTTTAAGAAAAATGCTTTTGTGTGTGATGGAATGTGAGTACAAGCAGCTCTCAGTTTTTTTGCCTGAAAATTGATACAAAAAACAGTACACTGCTAAATGTTATTCTTTTTCTTCTTTCCTTCTGGCACTCTTTTAGTTTGTGATTATATATTTTCTTGGTTGGATCATTGCCAATCTAATTTCGTCATAGTTTATACTGGAAATTGAGGATCATGCTAATGAGTGTCCTGAATGAGAGTGCATTAGTAGAATCCAATATTACAATTGCTCACAAAACCTTTTGTACTTTTGATTCCTTAACCAGTGAATATGGATTATCATTCTCCTTCCCATATTCCCAATCCTGAATCTTGTAGGTAATGTATATGTATAACTTTAAATATGATTTCTACATTTGCTTCTGCTGTGCTGCCATAGGAGCATATCTGATTATGAATACGTATCTACTGAGGTCAATACAATCATTTTTAATTAATCCATGCTTGTTTGATTCTTGTCTGCACATACAGAACAATATGTATTATATTTGCTGCCCCATGTTGCTTGTATGTTCAGAAAGTAATGTAAATATGTTGGCAGCGTTGTTGCCTCTTATGAATATTATGATGTGATGTTGATTAAATTGGTAAGTAAGTTCTAGCCAAGTGCATAATTAACTTGCTCTGACTCATTGCAGATTGCTGAACTCTTGGCAGTCATAGCCAAGAATCCTGATCTATCACATTGTAAAATAGTGGAGGCAATAGCAGAGACAACTGCACCGCTAACTCCAATGGAGGAACTTCTTGCAAAGATACCTTCTCAACGTCCTTACATTTCTTCACCCAAGGTACTTCCTCCATTGAGGGTATTTTACATAAGCCATATTCTACCTTGCTATTGCTAACAAGGGATATTAGTTAATTGATTATTCGGATGGTTCAGAAACCAGACATTCCAGCGGCCAGTATTCCAGATCCCCCTGCAAATGTTGTGACTGTGGAACCTAGAGTTGCCACTGAGCAAGAAACTTCACAACCTGAACCAGTGGCAAAACAGACACTTTCTCCCTATACCGCGTAAGCCAAATTGCAAATAATTCCTAAACAACATTGAAATGTTATGCAGTGAAATATGTTACTCTTTATGATTAGGTAATAAGGATTAGTACACAATGAGCTTTTCATTGTAGTCTGTGCATGCATAAACTAATCTGATGCTTATTTTGTTAGTTATGATGATTTGAAGCCACCATCATCTCCTACTCCATCTCAGCCTGGTAGTGAGAAACAAGCAAAGACCAGTGAGACAGTGCCAAAACCAAGTGTTTCAGAGACTCCAAGTAGCGTGCCAGGAGTAGATGGCATCACTCAGGCAACATCTTCACCCAAAGTGGGGCAGCCTCTTTCTCCTTATGTAGCGTAAGTTGCCTTCTAATTTTGCGCTTATATGTTAATACACATTCTTGCACCTAACATTATATAGTTTGGTTTTCAAGTTATGTCAATTATGTCAATGCCCTCAGTGTGATTTTCTTGTTATGTTTGATCCCTGAGGCCATGTTATGCCTGCAGATATCCTGACTTGAAACCTCCCACTTCACCATCTCCTAATGCACCAGTTGTATCAGTTTCCAAATCTGCTGCAGACGATGTGCCACAGATAGACACAATATCAAGTAATGGAACACCACAACTTTCAACACCAGATGAACCAAAGGAAGAACATCTCGCTCAACCCAAGTCAAGACCACTGTCACCTTATACTATGTGAGCTTCTTCTGAGTTGCCTTCAAATATAATTGTTTCTTCTCCAATGACTCTTCATTCCTTATGTAAGCATGTAGTTGCCTATATAAGCAACTTCTATGAGATTTCGTTTACTCCAATGATATTTTCAAGTTTCTAACTATAAGGGTCAATCTAAGCAACCCTATTGGAGTTGCTCTTAGTTCACTCTTGTGGTTTCTGACTCATCCCATTGGGACCCTACATTTAGGTATTAATTTGATAAGTTAGATACCCCTTTCTTTTTCCCTCCCCTAAGTGGAGGTATCTCTGATTATGCTTAGGTGGTTGTCCTTAATTTTTAACATATTGCTAGTTTAATGCATATTTGTCTTATATTTCTTGAGGTAGTGTTAACATTCATTGAAATGAACATCCAGGTATGAGGACTTGAAGCCTCCTGCATCACCATCACCTTCCTTCAGAAGTTCCTAGGAATTGCCTTTCTGTTCAATCAGACAAGGTTAGAAATGCAAATTATTTATACTATACTATGGTTTAAGCTTTATTTTTGTGAGTTCAGATTTTCTGCTCAGTATGGTGTTCTTCCTCTGCTGAACTTTCAAAATATACCAATAGACACTCATTTTAATGTTTTAGAATATATTAAAAACTTTTTAATATACCAATATTAATATATTTTGAAGGCTTATAGAGGAACAACACCAAAACCTATCAGAGAATCCAAATTCTATTTTTATACTTGAAGTTACTATACACATAATTTTGATAGAACTGTTGAAAGAGGCAATGCGGCAACAACTGATGGATGATCAGGATGGTCACTCAAATATGAAGAGAATCATTATTTCTGCTAATTGAAATTTTCAGCAGTGTCATCTATTTCTTTGTGACCTTTTTGGCGATACTCAACAAACACTATTGCTCCTTTTTGTAATTTATTTTCCCTGCGTTGGAATCTAAACAAGGAAAAGCTATCACTTTTCATGTTCAATTTTTTACAATTTATTTTTATTATTTTCGTGTTCAATTTCTATTTACGGGTAATTAATCGCTTTCCGTGGTCTTGTAATTTGGATTTGGAAAGGATTGTCTTATTTATGAAGGGGATAAATAATATATCTTTAGTCATTTAGTACCTAGAAAAAATTATCGTGTTTTATGCCAATATAAATGAGATTTATGGTAAAGATTTCTACTTTATGTTAACATTCAATTTAATTTCAGCAATTTTTTATGCTAACATGGTTAATAATCGTATTGGTTCTATCTAAAAGTATCAACAAACAATAGACATTTTTGTTGCTTTTCACATTAGATTATATATATTGTCCTTAGTTATATTATTCTAGTCCAACACTTTTCGTTTATTTTTCTTCAAAAGTATTAGAGCATTTTGTTATATTGTTTATAATTTTTTCAATTTAACTATTTTATATTAAAGCAATTATGAATTTAATTCTCAATCTTAATCTAAAAAAGTGAAAGTAATTTGTATCTCTATTCACTAATATTTTCATCAAATGCTAGAATTCAATTAGGTTATTAGGTTAGTATGTTGGATCCAATAAAAACCTTCTCAGCTATCAATCATAAAATTGACTTCAAAAAATTTCAAACAACAAAATTATCCCAAGCATGTTTCTTGTGTACGGTTGTTAAAAGATGTTTTAATAAAAAAGGTTAGTGTATTTTTAATCATCTTTTAATTCTCTTTTTATCTTTAGACTTAATTACTCTACACTTGTAGTAATTGTTCAATTTTTTTTTGTAGACGTGGTTTCAATACTTATTAAAATGAGTCAATGTGATTTTTTTTTTCGTTAAATAAGCGTCTTTGCTAAGTCCTCTTTCTTCTTTCTCGTCACTGATATTTTTCTCCATTTTTGTTTATTTTACCTACTTCCATCTTCAACAACAAATCCTTCATCTACTATTTTATAATCACACATTTTTTTTGTTAATATAGTCATTCCTCTTCGATAACTGTTTTTTTGTTAATTATTTATTTTATAATTTCATATCACATCTTATTTATTTTTAATTTACTCCTTCAACAATATACTCCCAAATTCGAGCCCTTTTCCTTCAAGAATATCTTCTTTCCAATCACTATCACCCTATTGCATCCATTCTATCTCTAATATTTTGGACTTGAAACAAGCTAAGGTCTTTCTCCCCTATAAGTATTCATAATAGCAATAAAATATTTTCAACCTTCTTTATAAACTAAATCAACTTATGTAACAAGATTTTAAAAAAGTTAAAAAAGAAAATTTTACAAAAGTACGAAAATATTGGTTGTATTGAGCAATTCCACAGCTCACTAAGTTTCTACATAATCCAGAACCTAAAACAACTCCATGTATGCCCTAGGGACGCAATATTGTTCAGGTAAAACTAGGATGAAAGCAAGATCTGCAGCAATGTGCAATAAATAGAAAATGTCCAATCTTTTACATTTGCTATTGCTCAGTACATTGTCCAGAATGAAAATAGAAGGGTCTAATCCTATTTCAGTGACCATGTATCTACATTTAAGGCGAAGACAGGAAAAGAGCATTACCTACAGAGACCAGAGAATAGTTCCAGCAAGGCTGCATGTTGGGAACAATATAATTTTCCTCCACCTTTATAACAATCAACAGCCATTGCAGTATGTCTTTAATATTAAAATTTCATTCTTTTTGCTGGTCCTTGATCAATTATGGGATCAGCAGTAGGAGCTTGCGTTTCTGCTGCTTCCTGAGTTTCGGTTCCTTTCTCAGCTTCACCTGTAGGAGGCGGCACATACCCTTCTGGAAAAGGTGGTGGAGGCGGAGCTGGTGGTAACTGCACCAGGCAACAAGTTATTACTCATTTCTCACCAATAATAAAGGATGAGAGAAGAATGAGATAAATTGCCAATACTGTTAGCAGTTCAAATTTATCAATCAATACACAACTATTTGTTTAAATTAGTTCATTTAGGACTTGGCTATGTCAGGCAAAACCTCTTATGTGTGCATCACCACAGAAGAACCAGATCTCTCTTATATGACAATACAACACAACAAAAAGGGAAGAATAGTTTTAAGTTCTGCAAGTAAATTATCCAAGTTATTTATCAGTCAAGCATTCTATTTTTCTTATGAATAGATCCAATCTCAATGCAATCAATAGAAAGGAAATAAGAATTTCATGTTCTTCCTTTTGGGAAGAGTTAGGAAAGCCCTATTGATGACACTTCTCTCCAGGCCCCGTGAAATGCAAGAAAAAAGACTTTAATAATATGACCACGATGTTACCCATGAATGAAAGGGATGCTACTTTAGCTCTTGGTTTGTGAAACTAATGCCACGCACCCCTAATTATTCAAATTAAGTGCATTTGGCTTCTCAATATAGTAAATGCTTCATGTTTTGATATAATACATAGACTGTTTTCCGACAGGACAAATACTCAGGATTGATTGGGCGTATATATTTAAGACAGATTTTATTTCAACCCCTGTACCCACTTTTTATACACAAAAATATTACCAGTAATTTTAATAGTTTTTTTTTATAAGGAAACATGTGAAAGATGTACTTTGTCAACTTACCTTTCGTTGTAAGGATGCAAGAATATGATCCACACGCTTAACCTCCTTTATGTCAATCGTCTCCTTAGCAGTCTTTGACTCCACCAATGCAGTCTCATTTTCAGAATCCACTGACCCAGCTAGAAGAATCACAATTCAGTTAATGTGTACAGAAGTATGAAATATAACAGTTGTATGACTAAACTTCCAAAACATGTCTTACAAGCAGGCAGAACATATGTAAGGGGAAAAAAATGGGTATAAAAAATTAGACGGTAAAATAGCAGTGGCAGAATCTCCTGATGCTTTAAAGTTGCAACAGTGGCACACTGATATTAATCATTGCTTAGATGATACTTGTGGTGGTAAAAAAAACTGAATAATTGAACCAAACAGAATTATACCAGGAATAACTGAACCTATTATAAAAAACACAGGACAAAATTGCACCTTTGGAACAGATTCTACAACCTGAACTGGCTTCATATTGTAATTCAGTGCACCATAACTCATGTTTTAACAAAGTTAAAAGCATCAGTGTTTCTCTCTCAACTTGATCCGCTTAAGCTCTTTATCCCCAAATTAACAACAACCCTAATTCCCAAATCAAGCCACCCAAAGAACCCTAATCTCATGGAATCGTCAGCAAATCTGTCAGCCTAAATCAACCCTTAATGAGCATGTAGGTTTGGATGCTTTATGAATTAGACAACTTTAGTGATGAAATGTATATTAAGATAAAAAATTCAAAAGATCTGGCAACTGCCAAGACTGCAAGGTTGGTCACCTCCATAAGCTATGTTAATAGTTTATAAAGTTCTTAAGTGCTGATAACGTCCAAAAGAGTGTACAAAAGAGAATCCTGGGAATCAGGAAAATTGTGGTGTAAAATTAAAGAAAGACAGGGAGTTTGCTTTTCGAATTAGGACTAAAACTACCAGAAACTATGTCTAAACATGCAAGGAAGGCACAAAAGCATCCCCATTTTTTTAGAAGACAAATAGTTCCTTAGTCCTCCAATTATCAATACATGAAAGTGATGCTTCGAGATCAATGCATTAAACTTAATCCTTGATAGCATAACTAATAAAGATCAATATGATCTTTAAATTTATTTGTTTTAATGTATAGAAACCAACTGGTATATAAATTTTTACTGTATTACTATCACAAGAACTGGTCTATAATTGCCAGATTACACAAAACACAGAAATTGAAATAGAACACTTAGGACAGTACACATCTTCCAAGTTTCCAAGAACTTGGTCTCTCCCTTCCCAGATTTTTCTCTCCAATCCAAATCCCCTTTTCCCTCCTCTCTCCCTATTTCTGCCGTCCTCATAACTGCCTAAAAGCAGTTATGCTTGCCCTTAATAAAACATTAAAAGCTGTCAAACTAATTAAGAAAACTGCAATGACTTTTACAATAACTGTCTCTTATAGAGCTTAATTATAAGAGGTCTAACACAATGACAGAACACCAGCTAGGTCAAATGAAAAATAGTTACTCTTTTGACATACATGCTTCTTTTCGTGTATGTACTACTCTTTACTATTGCCGTAAAACTTTAATAACAAGACATTATCAAACACTTTCCAGCTTTTGCAACATTGCTGTGAGCAACAATCTCCGAGAAAGAAAAAAAAAAAAAATAGTCTGCACTTACCATATCCAATCTTCTCCAACTTGGAGGCAGCTGTAGTAAATGCCTTTTGTATGTAATAAAGGGCCCTTCCCTGCAAGAGCAATTACAAAACCAGTATAAGACACCAAATCTCTCCCATAATAAAAAAATTTGACTAAAAGAAAAACTAGTAAACTGTACAAAAATTGTAGAATAAGGCCCTTAAGTATAAAACAGTAGTGCTGCCTGTTCAAAACACCGAACCTGAATACTAAAGAACAGATAAAACTAATACAGCTTCGAACAGAAAACAAAATGTTATGTTTCAGGACTGAAGGATTTTCTCTAATTTTCACAACGATATAGGATAGCCAACCACGAGTACTCCTCTTGTCCAGAGTACTCCTTCGATTAACAAACAAATCTAAAGTACTCCTCTAGATGGAGAGATATTCTCAAAAAGAAATCACCAATCATGCAAAAAGTCTAAATAGCATAAAACACCCCTAAAGAGAAATCATAACTCAAAGGTAATAACTAAACCCAAGATAAATCATGATTTTAGTGAAGTAATAACACGATCCAAGATAAACCTTTATTAGATACACTGCACAAAAAGGAAAAGAAAATTTTTAAACCCCCACAAAATAACAAAAGATCTCTTAAGTTTCTATTGATAAATACCATAACTCTCCTTCAACATGCTCCTCCTCCATTCTACATCACACTTGATCACAAACATCCATTTCTTCTTAATCTCATGCAAGCAAGTTATTTACAGAAAAGAATTCTCCCTAACCTAAAAACAGTAGAAAACATGTAACACACAGAGCAAGAACTCACAATTCTGGCAGCAAAAACATTGCAGAGTTGCGGAGCCTGGTATATGGAACCATCGAGGACGTAGTAGGCGAGCATAGGCGTAACTTTGTCGGGGCTATCTCTCTTCTGCTTGCGAATAACAAACAGGTGCGGCTCCATAACTTCGCTGAGCATATACTCCGTCCCCGTCATTTTCCTGAACAGCACAACTACTATTATTCGATTATTACAATCCACCAAACCTAAAAGCGTATTGAAAAGAAGGAAGGAGAAGGGAATTAGGGTTTTGCATACGAGAGTTGAGAGAGGTCGAGGGGGTGAACGGAGCGCATACGGAGTTGCTCGTTGTTGCAAGTCCAATCATAGAAAGGGGAAAGGGCAAAGTAATCGAAGACAAGGTTGCGATCGAGAGGGAAGCTGTTGAGCCAGAGCTGGTCTCGGAAACATATTCCTGTCATATCAGTCCCCGGAGGCGGCGGCGCTCCTCCTCCCTCCAGCATTTGGTTTCCCGGTGCTGTCGCCATCTTCCACTTCCAATTTCCGAACTGCTTTCTAACGTTTTCTCGTTCACTCCGCTGGCAGCACAGAACAGCTTTCGGAGAAACTGTGGTTAGTTAGGGACGGTGAAAAATACAAACCAATTGCCCCAACTTCCCAAATCAAAACACCAACGACACACCAAATGCAAACATGTGGACTGGCCCGCATATTTGGGAAATCATAACTTAAAAAAAAATCCTGAACATCATAATTTTAATATTTGGAGCATAAAACAAGTTCCCTCCCTTGATGTGTCAATACATATTCAGCATGATGAGAATGAGATGCAATTAGTATGAATTCAGTATGTGTTGATTGCAGTGTCAATCACTCTTACACAACATGAAACTAAAAACTGAGAAAAATAGAACAGAGTACTGAATAGAAGAAATTGGGGAAAAAAAACTGAACATAGTAGCCTATTTTTATTTTCTCACTGCTAGCACTATCATTATTAAATCACATTGGTTCTCTCATTTTATCTCCTTTCGAAGGGATTCTCACAAATCACCACAGAAACCTCAAAATCATATGGCATGGAGCTCAGAGAACCTGAAGAGTTACGTGTTGGACCTAACTCTTGGATAATAAGACACGCCTTACAAGGTTTTAATAGGCGCAACTAGAAACTGAACCTTTGAAACTCACATTCAATAAAATACTAGAAAATTAATGGAAAGTACATTTCCGATTGGGTTAATGCCCAAAACTTAGCATTGTAAAATACCTTATCTTTCACCTTGAATCTTAGTAAACCTGGTCCCTCTGAGAAGAGTGTTCAATCTGGAAGTTTGAGACAGTGAAATGAAAGGGAATATGAGATGGCGAAAAGGAGTATGAAGAAGAAGAAGAAGAAGGAGCAAACGACTTACGTGACTGTGATTGCGGTGGGGTGCGAGATGTAGAGTGTTGGATGAATGTGCTCTTAGTGCGAGGATAGAGCGTTCTTCGCAAAGAGCTCTGTTGTTTTTGCTCTTAAAATCACATAGAAATTCAAGGAAAATATGAAGGCTAATTCTTGATGCTCGCCAACAATGGTTTGATTCATGATTTTTGTGTTGCGAAACGGACATGTAAATCAAAGATTGAAACAATTAGGGTTTTTTGAATGACAAGGTAACAATGGTTTTGTTTACCGTTGGAAAGGTTAAGTCGAGAGGAGGAGGAGCCGATCGCGCGCTTTTGGCCGCAAGTGAGTTCCTGAATTTTATGCTGTGTACCACATTTCAAATGGGATTAGGTTAAGTTTGGATTCTTCAGTAAAATAAATGAAAAATTGGATATGTTAAATGGTAATATAATAAATTAATTTTATTAATAAATGTTACGTTATAATTATTAATATAATTTATAATAACAAGAGTTCTTTCCATTCGGTTCTTGCGGTTTCCCATATACGGAACCATATCTCCATCACTCTTGAAATGGAGAATGTCCAATACTCTACATGGATGGAACTTTTTAAAATTACCGCACATACTTATAAGGTTCTTCATCATATTATTCCTCCTGCCAATGGCAAAGAGAAGGTACCTGTGACTAAGGATGAAAAGGAATTATGGTCGACTCTTGATGCTACGGTTCTTTCCTGGTTTATGCAACCATCTCCAATGACATGTTGTATACGATTATTGAACCTAATGCCACGACCATGGATGCTTGGAATAGGTTGCGAGATGCTTTCTAAGACAACAAACGTTTGTGTGGTAACTCTTGAGATTGAATTCTCCAATACTAAGATGGAGAATTTTCTGAATGCTTCGGTATATTGTCAACGTCTCAAGTCCCTTGCTGATCAGTTGAAGAATGTTGGAGCACCGGTGTCGAAGAGTCGCCTCGTCATTCAACTTGTTTCGGTCTCACAAGTGCATATCGCGATGTAGGGACGTTAATTCGGCAGAGTGATCCCCTGCCTCCCTTTTATCAGGCTCCATAGATGCTCACACTTGATGCTCACACTTTTTGAGTAGGGATAGTAACGTGGGCCGGCTCGGCCCGTTTAGACTTAACCCGTCCCGTTCTGCACAATTTATATGGACTGCAATCACTGACGCGCCTTGTCCCGCACTTGGTCGACGGGCTGACCCATTTTTTTTTTTTTAATTTTTATGATAAAACTTTCAATGTTTAAAAATTGCGAAACTTTAAGAAATTCACAAAATTAAGTAAAGACTTTGGGGAGTTGGATGATAAATTGATAATTCAACATTTTCATCATATTCATATTCATACTATGACATACACAATGTATTCTTTAAATTTTAGCACATTAAAAAATACATAATATTTGTCTTTTCCTGTTATACAAGAATTTGAAACGTTAATACAAGAGTACATAAAAAAAGTTATTAATATACACAAGTGCAAGCCTGCGGGCTCACTACCCTAATCCACCCACGTTTTTTCGTGAGCCTGCGGGGCCGGGCCCTAATTACCACCCGTACACTTGAGGAAGCCGAATTAACAAAGGAGGTTGCCACAAGATCGAAGTCGACAATGGTGGCTACCTCCTAGGCCATTTATGACTCAAATTCCTCACATTCAGACCAACTACACCACTCGTAGTACTATGGGAAGCCATCTAGATATCGCAAGAATTCTGGAAAAAATTCGGTGGCGACAATGGTGGTCCACAACAGTCTGGTGGGAGTCCACAATAGGGGTCTTCACCTTGGCCGTCTGGTGGATGCCTCAATGGACTCCTCCATGCCCATAACCAAACCAAGGGTGGGCCTGGGGTCCAACACCACAGAGACAGCAACAACAGCCCGACGTCACAACCACAATAGGCTTACATGGCCTCTCAAAATGGGCAATCCGTTCTTACTGGTCTAGATCCCGTGAACCCAAACATCGCCAACCCACACTTCCCTTCACCACCACCCGCCTTTCCTTCCCTTAGCCTATCCTCTTCTCCTATCTCCACACCAATGGACTAAATAGTACCTTCCCCCTCATATTCTCATCCAACCGCCTCGTCTGTTCACAAGAAGCCAAATGGGCATTTTTAAGCCAAACAAGAGATATTATGATGAATATGGCTTAGCCACTTCAGTTACCCGATCTCTATTACCTCATAACCCAGTTACGGCTCTTTGTGATCCCAATTGGAAAATGGGCATGGATGATGAATATGATACTCTTATTAAAGACGTGGGAGTTGGTGCCCCGTCCACCTAATGTTAATGTAATTCGGTTTATGTGGATTTTTACTCAAAAAGAGAAATCTAACTGTGTGTTTGAGAGGCGTAAGGCCCATCTTGTAGGTAAAAGGAAAACTTAGCAGGTTGACATTGATTATGGAGAAACTTTTAGCCCAGTAGTGAAACTGGCTACGATTCGCACTGTTCTTTCTATTTCTCTTTCAAAGGCATGGCCTATTCATAAGTTGGACATAAAAAATGCTTTTCTTCATGGTGAGCTACAAGAAACAGTTTATATGCATCAACCATTGAGGTATCGTGACCGTACTCATCTAGATTATGTGTGTCGTTTGCGTAAGTCCAAAAACTGCATATGACTTAGTGAAGGAATACAAAGACAAAACCAATAAAAGTTTCTCGGAGTAGAAGGCTCGATCTCAACAGAATTTGTGATTACCTTCCTCTAACAGGTTTTGAATAAATTTACATGAAAGCAAACTCATATAATATAAATGGAAAGTATAAAATGATCAAACTAATAAACAACATATGAAGAATTAATGTATTTTTGAGTAACATATACGTAATACTAAAATTTTCATTTGGATTATTTTGTAACCTTAACAAAAACAAATATGGAAAGATAAGTTCTTTAAGTTAAGAGAACATCCATTAGAGGATGGATTGGGTTTTTACTACTATTTTTCATGATAAATTTCTTTCATATAATTCCATATAATTCAAATTTTAAAAATTTTCTAACTATAGTGTTACTTCTTCTGTCCTAACAATAACAAGCCTACATGAGTGGTAGATTTCTGCTATAAACCACGTATTGAGATGTACAAATTTATCCGCTATAAACTACGCACAAAGGCACACAAATCTAATCTTCTATAAGCCACACACTAAGATAAACAAATTTAATCTGCTATGAACCACACATTAAGACGCACATATATAATTTGCTATAAACCACGCGCTGAGGTGCACATATTTAAGTTGTTATAAACCACGCACTGAAGTGCACGAATTTAATCTGCTATGAACCAGGCATTAAGGCGAACAAATTTAATCTTCTATATATCATCATAGAATTTACAAGTCCAGTTTATAGGAAAACCTAGTAGAATTGAGCGACTCAGAGCCACGAATAAAGTTTCTCAAAGTAAAAGACTTGGCCTCAAGAATATTCATGATCACCTTGAATCCGACCCATGTGACTCTTTTGGAGGTATTAACACTAGATCCAAAGTTTTTATACTCCTTGTACAATAAGGTCTTAAGACCAAAATTAGTGTGAATTATATTAGTCATAGAACATTCCATGATTACAATCCTGGAATAATTCTTTCAAGACCTCCCATAATATGTTTGCTTTTTTTTTCACGGCTTTAAACTTGCTACAATTTTGGATTACAAATCCATGTAGGTCGTTCTCATCTTCTCTTCCTTGGACAGTTATATCATTTTCTTGGCTCATGAGAAGAATTATCACTTGGATGTCACATTCTTGTCACACCACTTGTGTTGTGTTTCCAAAGATAAAATCTATTGTGTTGTCGATTAGACACCACAAAAATATGATTACCATGCATGAAGTAAAGAGTATCTTGATATGCAAGCATCTCGTAGTAGTAAAATGCTTGGAAAATCCCTTTTAGTGTTAGGGTGATGGCTTAGTTGTATGTTTGAATGTCCTGCTGAATTTTAGAATGTAATGTTACTGAGTAGGAAATTTGTAATTTGAACAACTGTATCACCAAGACAAGGGGTAAACTTTAAAATTGTTTATTTTCGTTCAAGAAACATGTTTAACCATGCAAAGTCACAGGTAAATAAATTAAAACAAATGATATCATTACTTTCAAAGACACACAAATTTATGCGCTATAAACCACACACAGAGACGCACAAAATTAATCTGCTATGAACCACACGCTAAGGCTGACAAATTTAATCTGCTATGACCTATGCACTAAGGCACAAACATTTAATTTGCTATAAACCACACATTGAGGTGCATAAATTTAATCTGATACAAACCACACATTGAAGTGCATTAATTTAATCTGCGATGGACCAAACATTAAGGTGGACGAATTTAATTCGCTATGTATTATCATAGAATTTACAAGTCCAGATTATATGGGAATCCAAGAGAATTGAGTCATCCGGAGACGTTAATAAAAGTATGTTGAAGTGAAATGCTCGACCTCGGCAGGATTTGTGATTATCTTCCTTCCATGTGAACCTTTTGGAGGTATTACCAACTCCAAAGTTTTTATACTCCGTATAGAATAGGGTGTTAGGACCAACACTAGTGCCTTCCCACTCAAACCGTTCAACTGACTGAATTATATCACTAATAGGATTTTCCATAATCACAATCTTGGAATAATTCTTCCATGGGCTCCCTAGACATTTTTGGAAATTCTGTTTCACAGCTTTAAACTCAAGAGTGGGACCAATCCTACAGTTTTGGATTATAATGTCACCTAAATCGTCCTGCTCTTTTATTCTTGGTAGTCAAAAGGTTGTCTTGGCCCAAGAGAGGAATTCTCACTTGGATGTCACAATCTTGTAACAACACTTATGCTGTATTCCAAAAGATAAAAATCTATTGTGTCTTTGATTTGACACTTCACAAAAAATGTGATGTGTACTCTATATGACGTAAAAAGTGTCATGACATCCAAGCATCTCACAAGTGTAAAATGCTGAGAAAATCCCTTTGCTTTTAGGGCGATGACTTGTTTGTTTGAAGGTCCTGTTGAATTATGGGATGTAGAATGTAGTATGTGTTGTTTTGAATAAATTTACATGAAAGTAAACTTAGATAAAAGGAAAGTATAAAATGATCAAACTAACAAACAACATACGAAGAATTAATGTATAATGTATATTTTGAGTAACCTATACGTAATACTAAAATTTTCATTTAGATTTTTTAGTAACCTTAAGAAAAATAGACGTGGAAAGATAAGTTCTTTAAGTTAAGAGAACTTCCATTAGATGATGGATTGGGTTTGTACGATTACTTTCCAGGAAATCTTTCTTTCATATAATTCCATATAGTTTAATTTTTAAAATTTTCTAATTATAGTCTTAGTTCTTCTTTCCTAACAATAACAAGATTACATGAGTGGTATATTTTCACTATAAACCACGCATAAAAACGCACAAATTTATTTGCTAAAAATACGCACGGAGGCACATAAATTTAATTTGCTATGAACCACACACTAAGGCAAACAAATTTAATCTGCTATAAACCACACACTGAGGCGCACAAATTTAATTTGCTATAAACCACACCCTGAGGTACACAGATTTAATCCGCTATAAATCATGCACTAAAGCACACGAATTTAATTCGCCATGAATCAGGTATTAAGGCCGATGAATTTAATGCACTACATATCATCATAGAATGTACAAGTTCAGTTTATAAGGAAATCCAGTAGAATTGAGCAACTCGGAACCATGAATAAAGTTTCTCAAAGTAAAAGAATCAACCTAAACAACATTCATGATTACCTTGAATCTGTCCGATGTGACTCTTTTAGAGGTATTAACACCATGTCCAAAGTTTTTATACTCCTTATAGAATAAGGGGCTAAGACCAAAACTGGTGTCCTCCCACTCAAACCAGTTAGTTGGGTGAATTATATTAGTCATAGAACTTTTCATGATTACAATCTTGGAATAATTCTTGAAGGACCTCCCAAAATATGTTAGGAAATTTTGTTTCACGACTTCAAACTCAGGAGTCACACCAATCCTACAATTTTGGATTACAATGACACTTAGATTGTTCTCATCTTCTCTTCCTAATGTTTTGATGGCTCAAGAGTGGAATTATCACTTGGATGTCACAATCTTGTAACATCACTTGTGTTGTGTTCCAAAGATAAAATATATTGTGTCGTCGATTAGACACTTCACAAAAAAAGTGATTACCTTGCATGAAGTAAAGAGTGTCTTGATATCCAAGCATCTCCCAGATGTAAAATGTTAAAAAAATTCCTTTTATGGCTAGGGCGATGACTTGTATATTTGAAGGACTTGGTCAATTTTGAAATATAATGTTATTGGTCAGGAAACATGTAGTTTGAACAATTGTACCACCCATCAAAACAAGAGGTTAACTTTAAAATTTTTTATTTTCTTTCAATAAACATTTTTAACCATGCAGGGTCACAGTTAAATAGATTAAAACAAATTATTACTTTCAAAGGCCATATATCATCATAGCTTGTAAGTAGACATGCAAAATCTCATCTTGGCAGTTTCCAAGGTTTTGAGACCATCACGCGTGTTTTTAGTTGCGGTAACGATGGTGATGCCACTTCCATCCCAAACCAAAAAAAGGTTAGTCTTATTAAAAGGAACTACCGTATTCTTCTCATATGTTCCATGCTTAATTTTTATAATAAATCCGCTGATACTTAACACCAAAGCAGCTTTGATAGCTTTATAGAAAGTAGTGAAACTACCATAACCTACCAGGCTTAAGCCTTTGAGGCGAAGTAGTGTAGGGGTCTCACGACTTAGTGTGAAGAAATTGTGGCATCCTACGCAAGATTTCCACAATAAACCACGCACTGAGATCATAAAATTTATCTGCTATAAACCATGCACAGACCTACACAAAGACACACATATTTGATCTGTTATGAACCACACGGTTAAACAGACAAATTTAATCTATTATGCCCTACACACTAAGGCGTACATATTTAATTTGCTATAAACCACACAATAAGGTGCACAAATTTTATCCGCCAAAAATCACACACTGAAGCACACAAATTTAATTCGCGATAAACCAGGCATTTAGGCGGACTGATTTAATCCGCTATATATCATCATAGAATTTACAAGTCCAGATTATAAGGGAATCTAGTAAAATTGAGCCACTCGGAGATTTTAATAAAAGTTTCTCGAAGTAAAAGGCTCGGGTTTAGCAGGATTTGTGATTAACTTCTTTTAGGTTTGGTGGATTGTAATAATCGAATAATAGCAATTGTGATGTGTAGGAAAATGACGGGGACGGAGTATATGCTTAGCGAAGTTATGGAGCCGCACCTGTTTGTTATTCGCAAGCAGAAGAGAGATAGCCCCAACAAAGTTATGCCTATGCTCGCCTACTACGTCCTCGATGGTTCCATAAATCACGCTCTAAGACGCATAAAATTTATCTACTATAAACCACACATAGAGGTACACAAATTTAATCTACTATGAACCACACACTAAGATAGACAAATTTATTCTGCTATGAACCACACACTAAGGCACACATATTTAATTTGCTATAAACCCTAAACTGAGGTGCACGAATTTAATCCGCTATAAATCACGCACTGAAGCACACAAATATAATTTACGATGAACCATGCATTAAAGTGGACAAATTTAATCCGCTATTTATCATCATAGAATTTACAAGTCCAAATTATAAGGGAATCCAGTACGATTGAGCCACTTAAAGACATTAATAAAAGTTTCACGAAGTAAAAGGCTCGGGTTTAAAAGGATATTTGATTACCTTCCTCCTATGTGACTCTTTTGGAGGTATCACCAACTCTAAAGTTTTTATACTCCAGATAGAATAAGGTGTTAAGACCAACACTAGTACCTTCCCACTCAAACCATTCAGCTGACTGAATTATATCACTCATAGAATTTTCCATAATTACAATCTTGGAATAATTCTTCCAAGGCCTTCCTAGATATGTTTGGAAATTCAGTTTCACAGCTTCAAACTCGGGAGTGACATTATTCCTACAGTTTTGGATTATAATGTCACCTAAATTGTCCTCAACTTCTATTCTTTGGGAAGTTATAAGGTTGTCCTGTCGAGGACGAGGAATTATCACTTGGATGTCACAATCTTTTAGCACCACTTGTATTGTATTATATTCCCATGGATAAAATTTATCATGTCGATTAGACATTTCACAAAAAAATGATTACCATGCATGAAGTAAAGAGTGTATTGATATTCAAGCATCTCGCAGTTGTAAAATGCTTAAAAAATCTCTTTTACTACTAGGGTGATGACTTGTATGTGTGAAGGTCTTGCTGGGATGATTACCCTGTTTGAATAAGTATACCACCAAGACAAGAGGTTAACTTCAAAATTGTTTATTTTCTTTCAAAAAACATGTTTAACCATTCAAAGTCACGGTTAAATAAATTAAAACAAATGATACCATCACTTTCAAAAGTCATATCCCCGTAGCTTGCAATTTAACGGTGATGTCACTTCCATCCCAAACCAAAAAAAGGTTAGTCTTGTTAAAAGGAACTACCATATTCTTCTTATATGTTCCAACTTTGATTCTTATAATAAATCTGTTGGAACTTAACACCAGGGCAGCTTTCATGGCTTCATAGTGAAACTACCACATCCTCTCAGGCTCGATCCTTTGAGGCAAAGTAGTGTAGGGGTCTCACAATTTAGTATGAAGAAATTGTGCCATCTTGTGCACAGTTTCCACAAGAAACCACGCACTAAGACACACAAATTTATCTGCTATAAACCACGCACAGAGACGCACAAATTTAATATGCTATGAACCACACACTTAAGCAGACAAATTTAATCTGTTATCAATCACGCACTAAGGCACACATATTTAATTTGCTATAAACCACACACTTAGGTGCACATATTTAATCCGCCATAAACCACGCACTGAAGCGCACGAATTTAAGGCGGAAGAATTTAATCCGTTATATATCATCATAGAATTTACAAGTCCAGTTTATAGGGAAACCCATTATATTTGAGCCACTTGGAACCACGAATAAAGTTTCTCAAAGTAAGAGAATTGACCTAAACAACATTCGTGAATCCCTTGAATCCGTCCCATGTGACTTTTCTGAAGATATTAATGCTGGGTCAAAGTTTTCATACTCCTTGTAGAATAAGGTGTTAAAACCAAAACTAGTGTCCTCCCACTCAAGCCAGCCAACTAGGTGAATTATATCAGTCATAGTAAAATTCATTTTCTATAAAGTTGTCAAAACCAATTTTGGTGGATTTGTTGTCTAGTTGAGTTTGACATATAATTTTGAGCATTTGGAGTTTTTAGTACAATTTAACCATTCATTTTACTTAGTTATACATATATAAACTTGTCTAGGTCTTTTTCATTGCATAAATAATAGTTTAGCTCATTCAAGCATTTCATCAAACACTTGGTCAAAACTAAGTTTTTTGAGGCATTTCATCAAACCCTTTTATGTTTTGCATTTAGGAACCATTTTAGGACGATTTAAGGTCTGAAACATCTTTCATTCAAGTTTCTTGATAGCTTTACAAATTCATTCATCATATTATAGCATTCCATTATCATTTGCATATTGATTTGAGCTTTTCGTATTAAAAATCCATTTTGACTAGTGTTGCCAAGTTTGGTTTCATGGGTGATTTTGTGATTCCAGCACATTTGATCATGTTTAGGCATTTCATTTCCATGCTCATGTATATAGAAACATGTCTAGACCCTTATCATTGCATCTAGACCCAAAAAACTGCATAAAATTCATTCTCTAAAAAGTAGTCAAAATACGTTTTGGTGCATTTGTTGTCTAGTTTAGTTTGACATATGATTTTCAGCATTTGGAGTTTTTAGTGCAGTTTAACCATTCATTTTACTTTTTTTTACATATGTAAACTTGTCTAAATCTTTTCTATTACATAAATAATAGTTTAGCTCATTCAAGCATGTCATCAGATCAAAACTTAGGCATTTCACCAAACACTTTTCATTTTTGCATTTAGGTGAAAAGTTGAAGTGTGAAGGTGCAAATTATTTTGTATCTTTGCGGTTGATTTTTGACTTAGTTAATATTCTTTTGGTTAAGGTTGGGTTTTATGAGTGGTAAATTAATAATTAAACATAATATGTTTTGATGAGAAAAATTAGATGTTTTCGTTATTAGAGAGACGTGTGCTTTTCAAATTAATCAGTTAACCTATTAGAAAGAAATAGCAAGAAATAGCAATAACCTTTGCTTCACTTCTCTCAATTTTATTTAAAACTACAAATGTACTTAACTAAAATGTGTACATGATCTAATTATTTATTGAGAACTTAAATTTCACTCTTAAGTTATATTTCTTTTAATGGATCTAATTTTAATATTGAATAGAATTGAAAAAATTAAAATGTATTTCTTATGAGGTATAAAAAAGCTTTCCCTTTCCGGTATGTTCCCTTAAAGCCCACAATATATTGTTTTATAATTTCTTATAGTTTTTAACTTTAATCCAATCTCCCTCAAATAATAAATCACAAAAGGTTATGTATGTTAGAGGAAATCTGTGTTTCGAGAAGAGAAAGAGAGATACGATGTTATTTTTATATCAACTGAGGACGATAATGTAATAAATTAATATTTAATTTTAATAGAGAAAATTATAATTTTAATATATTCTTTATTTGAGTTTTTTAAAAAAGTAAATAAAACTACAAGAATAAAAATAGAAAACTTTTATCTTAATTTATATCTTCAAATATTTAGAATATATTATTTTCAATAAAAAAAGTTAAAATAATTAACTAAAATATAGGTCTATATATTATTTTACATATTAAAGTAAAACTTGTATTTGTTTATATGATTAAATAGTTGATTTAGGATGGTTTATATATTTTTCTCTCATAGTTTGAGTTATAGCATTATTATTAGTATGTAGTTTATAAAGTTTATGATTTAAATGGTCATATTTGTGATTAAATTATATTATTAAAATTCGAGGCATTTAAAAAAAATCGTGATAACTTTAAATCTTTATTATTATAAATTTTATTATATTTTTAACTCTATTATATTCACCTCATAATTGACTACTTTAATGCAGTTTGAAAAAAAAAATGAAGCTGATAAGTTTTTTAAAATTATGAACTATATGATTTATATGGTGAAGGATGGACCCAATTTCAATTACAACATCCAACTTGACAAGCTGATCATTAATGTTATTTGTTTGTATTAATTATATTTTAATTTTAAAAATTGAATAATTAATAAATTGTTCAAATTGACAAATTGGTCATTAATGTTAAATATAATAACTATGAATTATTTGACTTCTAAAATTTAATTATGATTAAAATAAATAAATAATAAATTTCATTGCAATGTATAATCCAAAATATATTTTTGAATTTAGAAATAATTTAAAAATTTATTAATTATATCCATAAATGTGAAAGAGTCATTTCGTGCTGGAAGAAAATTGTATTCTGAACTAATTCAACAGATAAGTAGGGTATGTAAGAATTCATTGATAAAATAATTGGTAGATTATATTATAGTTATTGTGGAATTTTGTTTGACTCATGAAAAATATTCCATATGCCATTTGTTAAGAAAAATATTTTAAATGATTTGTATAAAGTATAATGAAAAAATAGATATAATTTGACAAATTGTTTAAAATAATTTAAACACAAAAAACATATTTAATTATCATTTTAATATTATTAATAATTTTGTTTTATGTATAAAAAAATGATACGTTAACCCGTGAGATGTTTAGTTATTCTTTAAATAATATGCAAATGAATAATATGTACCTTATAAGTTTAAGGAGCTATTTTTCAGTTATATTCTACAAATTTAATAAATTAATATGTGCAGTATATCTTACTCTTGAGTGATCATTTAACTTTTCATTTGAAACAAATATTAATTAATATAGGCTAACAAAAGTAAAAGTTTTCAATTTTGGAGCAAAATGGAAAATAAAATTTATATGAAAACGTCTAAACTAAATTATTTATTTTTTTAGGAACTAATTAGAAAAAAAAATAAAACTTACAATTAATATCAATGTGACTAACAAATAAATTATTTCAATATTAAAATATATTGTAGAAAAACTATATTAAATTATGGTACGTTATCACAAAATTTATATTCAATTATGGTATGTTATCACAAAATTTGAGAGTTACCACTTAAAAAAAAGGAACAAATAAAATAATAGTTTGAGTGTAAAATTATGAAATGAAGAACTTTAGTAGTGTTCACAATGCTTTTGTACCATAAGAAATACTTTAGAATATAATTTGTATCCCAATAATCATTCCAACTTAAAATTAAATTGAAATGTTTTATTACTCGATGCATTATTATTATTATTATTATTATTATTATTATTATTATTATTATTATTATTATTATTATTATTATTATTGAACAAGACATTTTTAAGTTTTTATCATAATATTAACGAAATGTAGAGATATAAGAATGAATTTGTTGAAAACTTAATATTCATTTGATAATGGAGATTTTCCATCTGTTCTATTATTTAAATAATCATGACACACTTCACTTCAGATGAACTATGTGAATGATGTGACAAAAGAGTGTACAAATCTTTAGACTTCAGACGACCATAACATCATAGTAAGAATATAGGAGTGAAGATCAGAACATACGAGTAATTTTGGGTATTGACTTTGATTTTTTTTTTTCATTCAGTTTTGCTTTCCTACATTTATTTTTTATCTTTTGCATCAATTGAAGTTGATGATAAGATAAAGTTTGGTTGATAACCCCAATTACTGTTTCTCAAATATATAAAAAAAAAACCATTTTCCCTTTTTAGCAAGTAGGTAAGTCTGTTTTGTTATGTTGCTTTGATTTAGAAGTTATAATTCTGCAGTTCTTTTCTTCAACTAGTTTGATTAATCTGTAAATGATGTTCACTCATATATGTTTTCAATTTGCATTGCATGGTTGAATCAGTCCAGCTGACAGAATTCACATTTGATAAACTGATATAAGCACCGATGTGTTGTTTGCTGCCAAAATAGGTTCTACTAAGTGATTTTCGTTTCTGCATACATTTCTTGTGATTAAATAGCATTTTCCATTCATATTCATCATTTTAGACTTGTTCCATTCATTGCAGATCCATGTTCTGCTCGTTTAATTCATTAAAGCATTTTCACAAATTGGTAAAACTGCACATTCATTCAAACATTTTATCAAACAGTTTAAGATTTGTAATTAGGCATAGTTTTTCATAATTCCAAGCATCCAAACATATTAAATTTGTGCGTATTTGTGCGTGATTTATAGCAGATAAATTTGTATGTCTCGGTGTGTGGTTTATTGTGGAAACCGTGCGCAAAGTGGCACAATTTCTTCATACTAAGTTGTGAGGCCCCTATACTACTTCACCTCAAAGGCTCGAGCCTGGGAGGATGTGGTAGTTTTACTATGAAACCATGGAAGTTGCCCTGGTGTTAAGTGCCAACAAATTTATCATAAGAATCAAAGCTGGAACAAATCAGAAGAACATGGTAGTTTCTTTTAACAAGACTAACATTTTTTTGGTTTGGGATAGAAGTGGCATCATCATCACATCATTTGTTTTAATTTATTTAAGTGTGACTTTGCATGGTTAAACATGTTTCTTGAAAGAACCTTAGCAGGACCTTCACACATAAGTCATCACCCTAACAATAAAAGAGATTTTCTAAGCATTTTACAATTGCGAGATGCTTGAATATCAATACATTCTTTACTTTATGCAGGGTAATCATTTTTTTGTGAAATGTCTAATCGACGACATGATAGATTGTATCCTTGGGAATACAACACAAGTGATGCTACAAGACTGTGACATCCAAGTATGGGACAAGACAACCTTATAACTTCCCAAAGAATATAAGTTGAGAACGATTTAGGTGACATTATAATCCAAAACTATAGGATTGGTGTCACTCCCGAGTTTGGAGCTGTGAAACAGAATTTCCAAACATCTACGGAGGCCTTGGAATAATTATTCCAAGATTATAATTATGGAAAATTCTATGAGTGATATAATTCAGTCAACTGAATGGTTTGAGTGGGAAAGCACTAGTGTCGGTCTTAATACGCTATTCTATATGGAGTATAAACATTTTGGAGCCAGTGATACCTCTAAAAGAGAGGAAGGTAATCACGGATCCTTTTAAGGCCGAGCCTTTTACTTCGTGAAACTTTTATTAATATCTTCGAGTGGCTCAATTGTACTACATTTCCTTATAATTTGGACTTGTAAATTCTATGATGATATGTAGCGGATTAAATTCGTCCGCTTTAATACATGGTTCATCGCAAATTATATTTGTGTGTTCAAGTGTGTGATTTATAGCGGATTAAATTTGTGCATCTCAGTGTGGGATTTATAGCAAATTAAACATGTGTGTCTTAGTGCGTGATTCATGACAAATTAAATTTGTCTGTCTCAGTGTGTGGTTCATAACAGATAAAATAAATTTGTGCACCTCTGTTCGTGGTTTATAACAGATAAATTTGTACATCTCAGTACGTGGTTTATAGTGGATATCTACCACTCATGTCATCTTGTTATTGTAAGACAGAAGAAGTAAGACTATAATTAGAAAATACGAGTAATTTTGGGTATTGACTTTGATTTTTTTTTTTTTTTATTTTTTTTTGTTTTTCTTTTTTTTTTTTTTTTTTTTTTT
>Ga0209589_1000939_pt1 | contig 44923 bp, 19 predicted proteins | sample CowpeawhiteBW_FD_187525 | JGI IMG/M metagenome (GOLD analysis project Ga0209589, IMG submission 187525) | Root nodule microbial communities of legume samples collected from California USA - Cow pea white BW (SPAdes) (version 2) | ecosystem: Host-associated > Plants > Roots > Nodule | place: USA...
ATATATATATATATATATATATATATATATATATATATATATATATATATATATATATATATATATTCAATTTTTTATTTAATCTAATTATTTGATTTGTTATGAAACTCATTCGCATCTCCAATATATTTTTCATCTTAGCATAACATTTATGTAATTATGTTAAAATGATGTATGTCAATTAAAATTTTATGTCTCATATTTGAGTTTCTATTATTTTTTAATATTTTTTTTTATTATATATTTTTCTTTCACATGAGTATGTTTAATACTCTCAATTTAAGTGTTTAATAGCATAAACATTTCATTTACTAGGTAATATAAAAAAATTACTTTTTTTTATTAATTTTTGTTTCATTTAAATAACTCTTTTGTTTCGCTAAAACAATTATTTCTCATTGAGTATATATGTTAATATTTGAGAAGTGTTCTTAGATCTCTAAGGTATTTTTCATCTTATCATACCTTTAATTATACATTTGTTTTCCTTTGTACGATTTCTTTCAATAGTTTCTCAAATTTTTTCTAAGACACACATTTGTTAATTTTTTAATTTTTTTATTTAATGTTTATTTTCATCATGTAGAATACTATTTCAGTATATTTTATCTAATTATTTTTTATTTTCTAACTCATTATATCAAAAATCATAATGTAATTTTTTCACTATAATTGTATAAATAACTTCTATTTACTACAACATCAATATTTAATGTAATTGTCATGAATATTTGTTTATCACCATCCAACATATATTGGAGTTCAAAAGATACAATATCTATGTCAAAATTTTATTTTTATGTTTATTATTTGTTATTTGCATCATTTTGATTAAGTGATGTACTATCATTTTTATTAGTGTATAAAAAAAGAGATTCATTAGAATTTAAAAAATTGAAGTAAATAAACATTTAAAATATATTTTAATTTGAATATTTGTTTTTCATTAAATTTTTAAAAAAATATTTCTAAATTTTATCAACTAGGTTTCATTAATGATTGTAGTTTGCAAATTTAATAAATATTTTGGTTCTCGTGAAATTTTATTTGGTATTCTAATCTAAAATGTAAACAATTATAATTTATTTCAAATATTTGATATTGAATAAACAATCATTCTCCTAATTTTGAATATTTGATAATATTATGTTTCCTTTACCGTAATTTTTTATTATTTTATAAAATAATTAAAATTTATATTGAAGTAGTAAGGAAACATGTACGGGTATGGGTACGAGATTATACGCGTTAGCTGGTGGGGATGAGGATGGGATAAAAGTTTGATACCCGTTGGGTTTGGGCATGGGGATAGGGATGAATTTTTTTTACGGGAATGAGTATAGGATAGCGAAACTCGTCCCCGTCCTACCCTGTTACCATCCCTAGTGGTACGCTACTGGGTTGACACATGGACATTTAAAAAAAATTCAAAAAATTCAAAAAAAATCACGAAGTGACACGCTATTGGGTTGACACGTGTACATTTAAAAAAAATTTAAAAAAAATAATAATTCAAAAAAACATGAAGTGACATGTGGCAGTCATTGTTCATGGTCGTTCATGATTTAATCGGTGTTAGCAAAAAAAGACCCAATTGAACAAAATTGACAAAAATTGGGACCTATTTGAACACAAAACCAAAATTAAGACTTATTTGAAAAAAATTGATGAAAATTGGGACCAAAAAGGTATTTTAACCAAAGTAAAATAAGCTTATTATAGTTAATCATAGTCACACTTGACTATAAATAACGTCAAATTTGAAAAGAAGGGTTTATAATTGATTTGACCATACTTTATCATGAGAAGAACTATTTATAATTAATTTCACGATACTTTATAATGGGAAAAGAAAAACTTCAATGGAATAACCTACCTGCAGTCAACTAATTAACACAAAATATTAGACTATCACATAACCAAATTAATAGACATACTGAGTATAATACTAGAAAACCGATTCACCAAATCTAAAGGTTCTCCACAAAATCAAACTGCAGAGGTATTGAAAAGACACATAATAACTATTGCTTAGTGCCAAAACTAGACCTTTCATATTGAGTCTGAAAATGTAATGATTTGACCGTTGAAAATGTAATGATTTGACTTGCGAAGTAAGTTTACTTCATAAAGCTTATATAAGCACGATGAAATATGAATTATATTAATAAATAATCAGCATAATTAATAATTAAGTGTTGTCAAACATTAAAAAATAATAAGCAATTATACAATACAAAATAATTAACAATTATATATCATTTCATGTTCATTATACAAAATATATTTTTTCTAATATAAACTAATTATTTTCAATTAACACAAATCTATATTTAAATATGAAAAATAACTAACAAAAATATGAAATTTCATGTTAATTATACAAAATATATTTTTCCTAATATAAATCGATTATTTTCAATAAACTCAAATCTATATTTAAATATAAAAAATAACTAACAAAAATATATTATAATGTCATATTTAAATATTAGTTACTTAATCATGTTATTATTATTAAATAATTTAGCTAAGATAAGTTTATTATTGTCAATAACCCAAATGAATATTTAAATAATATATTTATCACTCTACATAAGGAAATCAATAAATACACAAGTTAAATTATTATTCCCATAACTGTCTGATAGATTTTTTAGTTTTATTGAATTTCATAAATATTCAATACATTTACAATATATCGATCATAATATTGCATAAAACAATTTATGCATTTAAAATAACAATAACTTTATTATAGTTCAATTTTCGTTACACTTAACTTTATATAACGTCAATTTTTAAAATAGGTGTTTATAATTAGTCTACCATACTATATCAATAAGTACAAAGGTAACTTGATGTACATACTAAATATATTATCAGAAAACTGAAAAATGATAAAAATAAATACCAGCATGTATATAAACATGATTCGTGTGTATGCATTTGATTGTAATATAATATACATGTGTTTGTATCCTCATGTGTTTCTATTTAAAAATGTTAAAATCAATTTCATGTTATATTTTTTTAGTACAAGACCATATTACATAATATACTTACATTTTACTTCAGTAACAATCCGTGCAAACGCATTTCATTTTAATATAATTAACATATATTAATATGTACATAAATTTCTATTTAAAAATTTTAACACCAATTTCATGTTATATTATTTTATACGGGAAAATATTACACAACATGCCTACATTTTACCCTAAGAGGAATGTGGATACACATTTTATTTTAATATAATAAACATGTGTTTATATCTATACATTTTTCTATTTAAAAACTTTCACATCAATTTCATGTTATATATATTTTGTACGGGACCATATTACACAATATGCCTACATTTTACTTTAATAACAACCCGTGCATACACATTTCATTTTAATATAACATTCAAGTGTTTATATGTACATGTATTTTTATTTAAAAATTTTAACATCAATTCCATGTTGTATTTATTTTATATGAGAGCATATTAAAGAGTATGTCAACATTTTAGTTTAACAATAACCCTTGCATATGCATTTCATTTTAATGAAATATACAAGTATATGTATCTACATGTGTTTTTATTTAAACATTTTAACAATTTAACATTAATTTCATGTTGTATTTATTTTTTATGAGACCATATTACACAGTATATCTGCATTTTACTTTAACAACAATTCATGCATATGCATTTCATTTTAATATGTTAACATCAATTTCATGTTATATTTATTTTGTACGAGACCATATTACATAGTATGTCTACATTTTACTTTAATAATGACCTTGCATACGCATTTCATTTTAATAAAATATACATGTGTTTTGTTTAAAAATTTTAACATCAATTTCATATTGTATTTATTTTCTATCGGACCATATTACACTCTATGTCTACATTTTACTTTAACAACAACTCATGCATATGCATTTCATTTTAATGTAATATACATGTGTTTGTATTTAAATATGTTAACATCAATTTCATGTTATATTTATTTTGTACAATACCATATTATACAATATGTCTACATTTTACTTTAATAACTGCATACGCATTTCATTTTAATATGACATTCAAGTGTTTATATGTACATGTATTTCTATGTAAACAATTTAATATCAATTTTATGTTGTATTTAATTTATACGGGACCATATTAAACCATATGTTTACATTTTATTGTAACAACAACCTGTGGATACACATTTTATTCTAATATAATATACACGTGTTTATATCTACATGTGTTTCTATTTAAAAAATTTAACATCAATTACATGTTGTATATATTTTGTACGGGGACTATATTACATCATATGCCTACATTTTACTTTAATAATGATCTGTACATATGTATTTCATTTTAATATAACATATAAGTGTTTAGTGTTTGTATTTACTTGTGTTTCTATTTAGAAATTTAAAATGTTAACATCAATTTCATATTGTATTTAATTTATATGGAACCATATTTACATTTTACTTGAACAATGCATACATATTTTATTTTAATATAATAATAATTATTATTATTACTAATATTAATATTAATATTAAAATTATTAGTATAATCTATTATTATTATTATTACAAATTATTATAGTTAATTAAACCAATAATGTATTTAAATAATAACATTACTATTATATATAATTAAATCAATAATAATTGTAATCATTTAAATTATTAATTTATGTATAATAATAATATAATATGTTTTAAAAGTAACAAAAAAAAACATGACCCGTGCGTATGCATAGGTCCTCTACTAGTTAAAAAAAAATTCCACAACAAAGCATTTTATAGGCTATCTAAGATGTTTAGAGATGCTAGGATTGTAGGAGAATACCCTTATTGGATTGGGGAGCATATAAAGAATAAATTGTTAAAACATTGGAATTCTCCCAACTATCGCAATAAATGTGCTACAACCCAAAGAAATAGAGCTTTAGAAAAGGTTGAGACCTTACACACACACGTGGTTCCATTACCACTCATGAGCATGTTATTCGTATGGTATAAACCTTAGTTCCCTTTATTTTCATATTATGTTATAACTTATGTCTTTTAAAATTTATGTACATATATAACCCCATATTTTGTTAGAGACATATGAGCTCAGACATGATGTGTTTATTGATAAGGTATTTCAACAAACTCATCTTCACAAGGGATCTAGTAGGCTTGTTAATGAAAGGTCTTGGAGAACACATATATAAGAAAAGAATTTTAGTATTATTTCTTTTAAACTTAAAATTATATCATATTTAACTATTTTCTCATTCTTTTCCCTTAACAGGAAGAATTTTCAAGTAGACTCTCATAGGTCATATGCGAACTAGGGCCATGTCCTGATGCATCAGAAGAGCATAATGATAATGCTAAAAAGGAAGGCATCATTGGGACACAATGTTGGGTTGATATTATCGGTGGAAAAAAGTAAAGGAAGATTATATGGCACAAGACAACTTGGTACAAATTATACTACTAGAAGAGGTATTCTTAAGGACCAACCATCTTTGTCTACTAGTGCTGAGGAGGCCATGAACCTACTCACGGAACAACTAGAAGCACTTGAACAAGCTTATGAATATTTGAGCTACTAATTTCAAAGCTTCCAAAATGTAGTCATGGAATTCCTTCCTCTTGATGCCCAAAGTCGTCTTCAATAACATCAGTCCAGCCAAACACCGTCCCAGCATGATGACTTCTCCTTTGCTCCATTGTAGGTTGCACATAAGAAGATGATTCCATTGAAGGTTGAAGGATGCGAAAGCTACGAAGAATGAAGGCTGGGAGTGTTTGGTTATGTGGAGATGAAGATATCTTAAGAAAGGTGAGGCCAACTCTTAAGGAATGAAGCTATAGTAGACTAGTAAGGAAACTACTCTAAAGTGAGCTCAAGTAAGAGGAATGTGCACACATTTTGGTAGCAAATCAGTACTAAAATTCAAGCTAACATTAGCTGAGGTAAGCCCCTATATTTATAGGGGAAAATGGAGCTAGGTGTCTCCAAAAAGAGGAGGGAAAAAAGGTGCTAGAAAGTTGAAAATTTGAGCCAAAAAGGAGCATGTGGGAGGTGTGACTTGCCACCTAAGCAAGTCATACTTTCCTTGCATGGAGGCATTACATTCAAGCTTAGTGAGCAAGCTCGGTGCATGAAGGAGCTAGAATACTCTAGCATTATGCGCTTCACCATAGGCCCAAAGTTAGGCCCAACTCCCTTTTTGGTCCCAAATATATACTTTTAAGCCCAAATTCCTCCAAGGCTTAATACATGGTCCAAAGAAAATCCTATTCTATTGGGTCCAAAATACAAAGCCCAAAATATTATTCTAAATATTTACAAAGAATCCTAGACTAGGCCTTCATAACTTCTTTAGCCCATGTAAACATCATTTTTGGCATATTTAACTTAGTTGAAGCCTAATCCTCTTGGATCCTTCTTGCCATGACTCTTGTGGTTGGTCCCTTGACTAGGGATTTGCCATCACAACAGCAACCCACTCTAGTCTAGCCACAGCCCCAGCCATAATAGCAACAACACGCTCAAGAAGAAGAAAATAATTCTTATGATTATATAGATTATTAGAACTTCTTTTTACATACTTATGATGTGTTTTTTTTAATCTAGTTTGGATACATTACTTGCAAATATATTGTTATTGATATTTTTTTGGATTGCCTTTACTTATATACACATATTGCAATTGATGTTTGTATGGTATAGTAAGATGTTTGTTTGGAATGCCTAGCTGAAATTAGCAAACATATGTGAGGTTGTTTTTATTTTAATGCAGTTTTATTGGCATGTTTGATTGATTAAAGAATTGAATGCAGAATAAAGCCCATTGCACGTGAAAATGGCATTTCATTTATCAACGAATTTATCGATCGATAATGTCCCATACATGATGTCATGTCCTTGGAAGGTCATGTCCATTTTTACCTACGAATTCTTGCATGTTGGTAATTCGTCAGAAAAATACAATTACCGATAGATTTTGCAATTATCAATGTATATTGATTGTTTGTAATACCTGTTTTCTTTTTATTTGTAGTGTTTATCCAAGTAACTCTAAACAGCATTTTCAAAATATTACACTATTAAAAATACTAGGAAAATAGTAAGAGAAAAATGTTTAAGGAGTGGTCATATTCAACAAGCCACGTATATTCAAAATTTGAGGCATTATAAAAGATAACATACATTATTTTATTTTCTATGCAAAGCTTATTCTTTCTTCTTTCTATCAACTTTATAAGTGGGTATGTAATAACTTTCTAATTTTCAACACGTGAAATAATTCATATATAAAGAAATTATATTATGTATCCTTTTTACATTAAATTTCTTATGCATTTATTAGAAGGAGGATGAATCTATTAATTTGAAATGTGTTTGAAGAAGTAAAAATTCAAGGTTAAAGAAAGCTTGTGCCAGGTTTTGAAAACCAAACAAGAAATGGAAAGAGAAAATGAATTCAAACTATTAAATGAAAATAACACCTTACCTTCGAATTAAAGTTCAAAAGGATATGTGCAATGAGGATTTTGTAATGAATCTCTTCAAGAATATCTTAAGACACTGAAATTCTTCTCAAAAAAGCAAATTTGTGTTCAATATTCAATTATAAGTTTATGACAGAGTTTAGCCTTATTTATAGACACAAAATTTCAACTAAGACTTCATAAAACGAGTACTAAGTAATGTGAAAATAAAAGAATCCTAAGTTTGAATATAAAAGTAATGATTATATCTAGTGTGAACATGAGTCTAATGATGATACTTGAACAAATTACTACACTTAATTAACCTATGATTAACTTCCTAATCTTTGTTTATCATATGGATGGCCCTTGAAAGATGAAGTGTCACATGAAAATAGCACACAAGACATTCCTTAATTCAAGACAAAAACATGTGAAGTGGTTACAACCTTCACATGACTTGAAAGTAATATGTTGAAGTTAGAAACTCTTCACGTATCTTTAGCTTTTCTTCAACTCCTAAGACAGTTAAAAGTCATGTGAAATAGTTAAAATCATTATAGAATTGAAAGTGACATGTGAAAATATTTACAGTCACATGTGCTTGAAAGTAACGAGTAAAGGTAGTTACAATCATCATCTTTAAGTATGGGTGACAAAGTGGACTGACCCTGACGAGCTAGCCCGCCAAAACAAGGCAAGTCGGGTTGGAATTTTTAACCCGCTAGTCCGTTTTGGTCCGACTCGCCTAGCCCGTCCCTGGCTTGCCTAGCCCGATTTTTGTTTTTATTTTTTAAAATTAAAAATAATTAAAAAGATTAAATTATCTATATCATATTTTTGTAAAGATATAAATATGCACTATTATTATAATTTAAATCATTAACACTTATAAATTAAATTATAATCATTAGTTATAATAGAGTAATTTAACATATAAATGTAATAATTATTTTAATTCATCCAATTAAAAATATTAATTAATCAATTAAAAGCTTAGAAAATATTTATATGATTATATATGTTTTAAATATTCATTTACAAGTATATAGACAAACAAATTTTATAAATAAAGTTTTTTTTTTAAAGTGATGGGCCATCCTACCAGTCTGTGGACCTGCCTTGTGGCGAGATAAATGATTTGCAATTCTTGATCTGTTTCTCAGTGGCGGGCTAGCCTAACCTGATCTATTTTTGGCGAGTCAAGGACAAACTGAATCAAAATGGGTCGAGCGGACCGTTTTTTCACTCCTATGTTTAAGGAAGTTACTCTTACACATGTCTTCCTTCATGTCTCTAACTATCCACTCTTGTAACTATAGGGTATTATAGAACATTCTTTGATGATCTTAAAATATTTTATAATTTCTAAAATTTAATGACTTATGAGATAGAGAATTTTGAATTTTTATTGAGAATGAATATTTTGTATGATATTTTGTTGTCAATTATTTAAGTAAGATCATGCAATCTATATATATATATATATATATATATATATATATATATATATATATTTATATATATATATGATTTTATAGATCGTTTAATAGGTCTTACAACTTATTTAAAATGTTCTACGAAAAATGTTTTTGTATTTATAGTACAATTCACCAAAGAAATGGATGCTGAAACGGATATAGAGTCAAGTTGAAAAAAAAAATTATAAGGTTCACTAAAAGAAGAAAAACGTTTTATGAGATAACTAATTTAGCTTAAGCTTCTTTTTGCGTCTATTTCTTTTAGGGGAAGATGGATTAAATATTATTGTATCAATTTCGAAAATATTTTTGAGTTTGATAATCATATTAACATTTATGATATTAATTTGTGTTACTGGATTTAAAAGTATCAAATATTAGTATATTTAAATTCTGTTTTTTATGTTCTTTTTTTATTGTGCTCTTTTGTTATTTCCTTTTAGTTCAAAATTATTTGTTAGTATGATATTACATTTGTTTCCTTTTATCAATTTATTTGAAAGAAAATGAGAATATTTAAGGTCAAAGCAAAACTAAATATCATTTTTTAAAGCCTTTACATGGCTTATGCTATAGGTATGCAACTTGCACTTTTAAAAAGATTTTTAGATGTTAATGTGTACTTGGTTAAGTGATTTTACTTTATTCTCAACGCTTGTTTGGCTAGTTAACCAATCACAATTTCATAATTTTAATTGCAGTTGAGAAAGTCACTCTTTTATAAATTAGGATATAAGTAAAAACTATTGTATAACCTGCTACTAAATATGAAGGGTAGGAATTATCAAATCAAAGTCGTAACTCCTTGTCCTTAATGTTGGTCGTTTAATATTGTTCATTAAGGTATAGGGTGCACATTTATGTAATTTATGGTTTTTTCTCATTGAAAAATCAAATCCTAACACCCATCAATTTATAAATGTATATTAACATGATATTTATTTATCTTAATTTCTTTTTTAAATTCCTAAGACAGTTACATACTCCACTTAACGTGATAACAATGCATAAAATGATCGTGTTACTGTTTTGAAGCCATTTTAACCACAACACAATTATAGTTATCTTACTAAATGACTTATTTTTGTTTTTTAATTAATATAAAAATCCGTGTTTATAAAAGTTTTTGAAGATGAAAATGAGAAGGGTTTTATAAGGAAAAATACATTTCTACATCATCGTGGGTGGATCCTAAATGTTCATTTTACAACAAAAACTATATAGAATCTTATTCTTTAATAAAAAATCATATTTCTAAATAACTAAGAACTAATAGATTACAAATCTAAAACTTATATTCATGAAACATTACGATTTGACTTTATGTGAAGATTAGTGAATTGTATTTTCTGAAGATAAATTATTTTACACGAAAAATAAATAATTAAGTAATATTATAACGAAAAAATATTCAGTAAAATATGGGAGGAAAACGTGTTCACGTAAATTGTGTATTATTAAATAAAGTTAAATGTGAGAAATGTTATAAAGCACTTATGGTAGCATTAAAATATAATGAAGGGTTATACGTTATAATAGCAACTAAAAACTGTAAACATCCCTGTTTTTTTGAGAAATATTTCATAAATATACGTCTAATAAGCAATCCAAAATGTGTGAACATGTTACTAAAAAATAAAATAAAAACCTAAAATTATAACATTCATTATTAAAGAAAAATTATTTCACAAATATATCACATTGTAGATTGAAAAATATTATCACAAGAATGATTTAGAATCACCTTTTTAAATAAAATTTAAAAAGGATGTGCTATTTTCTTATCACTAAAATTAAAACAAAAAATACAACTTTAATAACAATAAGTTTTCAGTTACAATTCATGACCCTCTAAAAGACGTTCATAAAAAATCTAACTCCTTACTTTGATACGTTAATAGTGTGAAAGATACAAGCACCTACAAAGTTATAACGACAAAGCAAACATGCGCTAAGTTACTGAATTGAGCCTATATAAATTACTAGTTTTTCTCAAGTTAAATTCATCTATTTTCATCCATTCAAACAAATGGCAATCTCTCTTATGGCTTCATCTACATCAATTCTTACCGTTGTTCTTTATGCATTATTCATAAACAATGCAATAGCCGCAAACTTTCCTCGAAGTGTAAGAGAGACACTAATTGGTCTAGAACCAATTCATCACAACTACTTACAATCAAGTGATGGTTATCATATAAAGCTAGAACTTCCATCAGGTCTAAATCCACTCCATAACAACTTCATACAATCCGATAATGGTTATGATATCAAACGAGAAGTCCCAACAGGTTCAAATCCACTCCACAACAAACTCGTCCCACCAGGTTCAAATCCAGCCCGCAACAACTTCATACAATCCAATAATGGTTATGATATCAAACGAGAAGTCCCAACAGGTTCAAATCCACTCCACAACAAACTCGTCCCACCAGGTTCAAATCCAGCCCGCAACAACTTCATACAATCCAATAATGGTTATGATATCAAACGAGAAGTCCCAACAAGTTCAAATCCACTCCACAACAAACTCATCCCACCAGGTTCAAATCCAGCCCGCAACAACTTCATACAATCCAATAATGGTTATGATATCAAACGAGAAGTCCCAACAGGTTCAAATCCACTCCACAACAAACTCGTCCCACCAGGTTCAAATCCAGCCCGCAACAATCTCATACAATCTAGTAATGGTTATGATATCAAACGAGAAGTCCCAACAGGTTCAAATCCACTCCACAACAAACTCGTCCCACCAGGTTCAAATCCAGCCCGCAACAACTTCATACAATCCAGTAATGGTTATGATATCAAACGAGAAGTCCCACCAACTCCACCTTTGGAATCACAATTAGGATTTTAGTGTTTAATATTCAATATATTGCAAAAACTATAATTGTGTAAGGCAAATTCAATTAATGGATTTGCTAACTCTATCTATATATACATGAATGAAGATATTAATGAATAAATAAATATGTTGTAATAAATTTTAAAACCTAATTATCAAAATATTTTTTTTCTTCAAATTGTGTATATTATTAGCCAGGAGAATCATTAATAAAGAAAAAAACTTAGAAGAGAAATAAAAAAATTTTAAACTCATGACGAGCAAGGTATCACGAAAATTCATTTGGTCAATTTTATTAGTTGGATACGCAACTTAATCACTTAGCTTTGGCTTAATATATTTCAACTTTTTTGGGAATAATTAGTTTATTAAAGGGATTTGTAGCATGAAATCAACAAGAAAAACAAAGATAAAGCTAACAAAGAGAAGTTTTTAGTGTCTCTAGATTACCCAACTTTGAACAATTTGCGCACCAAAATTTGATGTGAAATGAAAACCTAATAAGGGATGTGTAGTTGGTTAGTGCTTAATACTAGGGTCTAAAAGAGGTCCTTAACCATCATTATGAAATCATCATACTTTTCCTACCATTTCCCCCAACAAAATTTATTTATATTTTACTTAGTTCCAACTTTATATTTATAAGACAATAGGATGAATATCCTCGTGACGAAATAGTAAATAATATATTATGTGACAATTATATTACTATGAAAAATTAGTAAACGAATCTCATATGTGGAAATTACTAGATGCATTAGTCTAACATAGGAAAATCTACCTTTAAATGAAGTTGAATCACATTTCGCAATTGGTTTTGAGAAAGCATACCAACCATTTGAGTTTGTATGCTTAACACATTGTTCTTAGAAACATAGAAGAAAATGCAAAGTAAAAGTTACTTTTCATTATGCACGTTGAGTGTAATAGTAAAAGTTGTCACGGAAAAGTCAAGTATGTTAAAAAAAAAGTGTTGACACAAAAGATATGGAAAAGCAAGCAACCTATAATGCTTATTTTTAATACATTTATAAATGGAAGAGAAGTCATGTAAATGAACATAGTGAAATATACAATAGTTATATAAGACTTGCATGCAAAATATTCTCAAAGCTTATAAGTGTTTATTGTGAAAGTTTATCTACTAGGCGACTTTTAGGTGAGAGTTTTCTTTGTAATCCTTCACTTATATGAAGTTAAGATCTAGTGCAAGGTGTATTCAATTCATATATTCTCTCTTTAATATTTTTCCTTACAAACACCAAATAAATTTTGTTGCATTGCTAAAAGTGACACTAGGAACTCGGTCAAGAGTGACACAATGTTGTTGTTCTTTATTTTAGGGGTTGATAAAGGGATAACAATAATTGTTTTTCTTTATTCATTTGTAAGAAAAAAATGCTAATGTATTTATCTGTATTTAGAAACATATAACACTTGTAATCATATTTGATTAGTGAAACCATTTGTAGTTGGTAAAGGAAAATTGAATGTAATTGTAGTTGGGATGAACTAATGTAAACTAAAATGTTCAATGTTATTTCTATTACTCATGCACAAGTGCTAAATGGTTCTAAAAAAGAAATTTGTGAATGTATTTCAAACTTATTAGATAACCCTCTACCAATATCTAATTGATATCATGATTCAAAAAAGGTTTTCCAAAGCATTTGTTAAGCTTTATTCAACTTCATTTTTGGAGCTAATAGTTTACTTCTAACAACATTCATTAGAATATTATTGACGACTCTTTAACAAGCCTACCAATTTGTTGTAAGAATTAAATGAACATAAGTTTAAGTATAAAATCCGAAGAGACTTGTTGTATAATTACTTAATAAAAAAACTAATTAAATGGTTTGTATCAAGAGAACAAGAATAAATGCACTATTTTATATAATAAAAGAACAAAGAGCCAAATAAAAATTTTAGGTTTTTGCTATAAAATATCAAATATTAATCAAATGACTAAAATTAAGAATAGTAATAAAGATAGACAAATGTGAAATGATAAAAGAAGAGTAGGGTGTTGATTTTACTAGCTTTCCCATGAAATTCACTCTTCCCTTGACTAATAAGTTTAATTATGAAACTAATTTGATGATCAAAAAGTGATTTTAACCCAATTCATCATTAAGAACATACTTAGATTACTTAAGGAATATTAAATTGATTTCATGGTGAAATTTGTTGAAAAAGAATTATTGTAACACCCAATTTATGGTGTCACATTACCTATATTACACACGTAGATAAACATCTACCAAACGTAATTCAACATATTGTCTAGAGCATATTAATGAGGTGGATCATTTGATGCAACACACACATACACACACAAAGATGTTTACATTCTTTATGAAGAAATACATATACACAAATTCCCTAAGACTAAGGCAACATCTCCATCCTTTACCTTTGTTCATCATCATCTACATTATCCTCTACTCATCTGCCACCCACACAACCATAGCAAAAACCATACAAATCCAAAACAAAGGGTAAGCATACATGTCATCAAACAATCACACAGTTCATCATGTACACATACCAATCACCAACATGCATTTTTACATTATAATATGTTCTATGTCCTGAAGATTAAGGTATTGAATCAAACTTCAAATATTTTGCACCTATCATACGACTTCCTAGTAGATTTTTGGGTTACACCTTCCCTACGGGTTCTACCCACCCATGGGACTAAGTCTTCACATACAACAAGGTAAGTTTCTATTATCCATCTAAAGATATGGTCCATATTTCATATATACCTCCTCTCTGGATTATAAGAACCAACTTCAATTGTCACTACTTAGTTATTTTCCTACATGAGTCTAATAGCTAATAGAGTCATGACAATCTCATTGAGACCCATATTCAATATCCTTTCTAATAACATATGTATATATACATACGTATATATATACATATGTATATATGTATATATACATATATATGTATATATGTGTGTGTGAGAGAGAGAGAGAAAGAGGTATGATTGGATGTTTGTTGTATATGATTTTTTATATGTGTATATATGTACATATATGTATATATATGTATGTATATACATATATGTATATGTATATACATACATATATATATATATATATATATATATATATATATATATATATATATATATATATATATATATATATATATATATATATATATATGTATATATATATATATATATGTATATGTATATGTATGTGTATGTGTGTGTATGCATATATGTATACATACACATATATGTTGGTGCAAGATGGCTCTAAAAAGGGGATTAATAGAGTTTGTCGATATTTTAAATATTTTGCACAAATATATAATAATAAAATAAAAGTGTAAAAAAAAGCACACAAAGAATTTGTAATGGTTCACCCTTAACACAAGGGTTATATCCAATTTCTTAAGTTGGGTTACATCCAATTTCTTAAGCACCAAGCTTAAGAAGTTACACTAATCAAATATCTCAAGTTGATTATAGCATGAATATCAACCTCTTCAGGCATCTCGAGTGTCTACCTTTCTAGGTAACAAGAATAAACATATTTAAGTATAACCTTCTTAATCAAGAACTCTCAAATGGAATAATGAAAATCACTCTCAAAGTAAGAGAGTGAAAATGAAGTTCACTTGTGTATACTTAAAAAAAGTGAATGATTTTGTAATGGCTAATGACACACTTACTACTTTTCACAACTATTTAATTTGACTATATAAGCTCAATATATCTTTCTTTGTATTTTTATTATTTATTGTGTATTTTACTTTTTGTTCGTGCTTATTCTTTCATGTCTTTTCTTCACCTTAGTCTTTGTATTTATAGACATGTGGAAGAACATAATCGTTGAGTTTCTTTAATTCTGAATCTTAAAAATCTCGTTTTCACATCAACCTCTTTGATTATTTTTGTTTCTTCTTCGAAATCTTCTTGATTGAATAAATTTATGTTGCTTCCAAATTCATATATTTATTTCTTCTTTGGAATTTATCTTTCTTAAAATATGTTGTATATGATATTTTTTCTTTTGATTGCTTTCTTGTTGTAGCTTTTCTACTTGAATCTTCTTCATTTGAATTCTTCAAATGATATGATCGTTGAGAACATAATATTTGATTTTCTATTAACATACATCACAATCTTCATATAAAAGGAATGTTGTAGTATTATTTCCAAATAATTTTCTTTGGACTTCTTCATTTGTTAGGATATTCTATGTTGAAGCTAAAATTTATTCTTTAAAGCTTTAAGCCATTATTTCTATCTTCAGAGAGAACTTCATTATTTTTTATTGACTTGTTTTGCTGTCAGAGAATGTTTGATATATAAAGTATTAATATTATCTTCTCTCCAACATATAGATTTTTCCTACTTAAGGAAACTTTTTCAAACATATTATGCATATACCATAATCAGATATAATTTGATTTAATCAAGATAAATCAAATACATAATCAGGATGAATCAAATATGTAATCATGATAAATCAAATATATGATCAAAATATTTCTATACATAGATAAAATGATTGTTTGATATTTAACAAAGATTTCAATTTCAAGATATAATTTATTTTGATGAAATCTTTTAATTCAAATTTAACTATTTATAAATACTTAAAAAGTTGTAGCTTCTCAATTTTATTTAAACTTATTAAATTATGGAAATAATAAATTATAAGAGCAATAAAAACAATTAAGAATAGTTAAAGTAGAATGCACCAAACGAGGTCCTATAGATGCAAGACTTAATAATGTCTAGTCAGTTCTTTTCTTTGTAATGTTTAATGCTTGTAACTTGTAGCATTTGATGCTTGTAGCTTGTAGCCTGTAACATATGATGCTTCATGACAATATTCTTTTAGCCATTTTGTTCTCACACAATTTAACAACTTGAGAGCTTTCATATGCAACACTAAACATGTTATATGAATAACCACTTATATCTTTATTTTCATATAGTGTTTGTTATCTTCGAAACTAATAAGACCTTTCATCATACTGTATAGTGTTTGTTATAATAAAAACTACTTAGACCTTTTGTCTAAATGGTTATCCTATATTTTCTGGTCTTAACAATCTCCCCCTTTTTAATGATGACAAAAACTATAAGTATGAAATACAAGTCACTTAAAACATTTTCAAAATATCATTATCAGAGTATAATTTAATATATAATCAAAGCATCTTAATTTTGTATATATGATCACAAATAATGCATGATAGTGGAATAAAAATGTTTAATGTTTCTTCTTGAAATCTCCTTTTTATTTAACCTTGATTTCTTCCCTTTTTTGTCAACAACAAAAATGTGTCAATGTTGTTTTGAAACAAAGTATGAGAGAAACAAAACCAGAGGTGTTAAACATTGAAAGTATACAATTATCAAGTTATAACTTGACAAATTTAAGATACCAAATTAGCACAACGATTGATAACACAATATCAGAGTTTAACAATATTTAATGATATGAGTGTATAACATATTAAAGCAAATGATATTTGACTAGGATTTTTTTAAAAGAAAAAACATTATCAAAGCATATTGCATATCAAAGCTTTCAAACTTATTAACATTATAATAACTCAATAATATCAAAACAACAATTTCATAGCAATACATTCACAACAAATTGAAATATAAAGAAGATTTAGATACAAATACAAAAAATCAACATTAAGTAATACAAAGAAAATGCAAACAAAGAGCATTACTTTCTTTTATATGTTTAATGTATGCTTTTTCTCTATATGTATATTTCTATATGCTTATTTCCTATACGTTTTACTGTTATCATATTTAGAGTGCATCATTGTTTTACCGAGTTGAGAAAATGTTGAGAGATTAAAGATGTAATTTAAGTTTGCATCAACCAGATAAAGGAACATTTTATATTTATGGGAATTTTTTATTTAAAGAGATTTGCCAATAAAATTCAAGTTTAGAAAATAATTTTGTGCATAATTTTTTTTCTCCAAAATAATAGATTATATGTAAAGAAAAATATAATTTGTTTTAAAAAAATTGATTAAATAATAATAAGTTTGTATAAAAACAATAATAAGATGCACATAATTTTCAAAATTATATAGACTAATATCTGCGCACAACAATTATAATGTGTGATCTAATGCATATAAAACACATAACATATGATGCATGTATCCTATGTGAGTTTAGTACATGTATCTACCCATTGTAATTTGTATCACATATATTAAATATGTTTACCTACTCTGTATGAAAGTAACGTGGAAATTTTCAAAACACGATTGTATATGATGATGCAAAGAATATGATAATATTTAGATCATGCATATACTATAACACATAATTTACACTATCTTATACCATATTGTGTAATCATGTTGCTTAGCATGCATAAAAATATTGTTTAATATGATCATCCAACATACCATCTAACAAATGCAACTTTTAGATCATCTAATGCAAATGACATGTATAGTCTAATGTGGTTGATCTATTGTCAGGATACAACTGTCTGCAGCAAAACTCTAGTATAAAATCAATTTGTGAAATCAGTTTTAGTAGAGAGAAAAAAATTGAATTACTGAAAAACGAATTGAGAGACTTCTTGTTTGAGATCCATAGAGTTCTTGTGCTTTCTTGGGAGATCATTCAATTGGAGATTCAAGAAGATTGACGATGGATTCAACCTTGATGGGTCAAGCTTGGATCTAGAATCAAGTGATAAATCTGCACATCCACTAGGTGTATTCGTTCCTTGTTTCTTTTCTTATTGTATTTCTGTTTAAAGTTGATTCATTGTGTGAAGTGAAGGTCTAGGTGCAATTGTGTATATGCATTGCATCTAAGGGGTGTTCTTGATTTGTAGATCAAGCTCCTTAGTCTTTAGGATCTTGAATTATATAGATGCTCTTGTAATTCTTGTAACTCTATTGATTTAGTGGAATCCTCCTAAGTGGGTTGCTTAGGAGAAGACTGGGCGTAGATTCATCTTGAATCGAACTAGTATAAATTGTTGTGTTCTTTGTTTCTCTCATCATTTATGCCTTTCTCAATTGCTTTAATCCGTCCATTAACACAGAACTGTAAAACTGGTTATTTGGAGTATAAAGATTAAAGAAACCTTCAAGATTCATTTAAAATCAGTAAAAGATTCAATAACCAATTCACCCCCTCTTGGTTGGGTTATATTAGACAAATCTAATTTAACAGCAAGTGTACTGGTACGTAGTAGTGTTAATAAGTTTCGTATCCACAGGGATTTAGCAAGTATATTGGTAGTTTGATTTTTGGGTTTTTTGATTGATAAAGAATGCAAGCAAATAAAATAGTAGTAATTAGATATATTGAGTGGAGTAGGGGCTATGAATTGATTTCATCTTATCTTCTACTACACAACTACCATCTTGTTTACTTACTTTGCATATCATTCAATGTCCTAGGAGTACTCTTTCTATGTAGATCTAGTTTCCTCCCTGATACACTAGTTTCAAAGAGGGTTTCCTCACGGGGCTTAGTGTAAGATCCGCGAAATTTAATTAATTAAATAATTAATTAATTAATAAATGCAGGTAGTGGGAGTCTTTGTGACATTAAATATTGGTCATTGTGATGTAGAATAGTACTAGCTCAAATTGTTGAGAGTACTTGATTATGTGAAAGGACTTAAATGTGTTATTTTAATTGTGCATTATTTTAACAATATAATTGAACGTGGGGAGTGATAATATAATCTTATATTTATAGGAATTATCACAAAACATGAATGGATTGAATGGTTGTGCATTGACTTGACATTGGTGTGGTAATGGGTTCAAACGTTGGTAGACCCAAATTAAACTTTCTTTCTGCTAATTTCTTTTGGCATGAATGTGAAAAGGCACAGAAAACCCTACTCGTGAAGGGGGCAACCAAGAGGTGCTGGAAGACCACCGTAATGGTTCTTGAATGAGCATTGTTTTTTATTAATTTCATGAAATAAATGGCTACAAACTTGAGAATAGAAGGTTTTCTGAAAAAAAAAATTGGCATAGAAACTAAGAGTGAGTGGTAAGGCTGAGTTGAGTGTGTGTAAAGAGAGATAAGTGAGAGTGGAGAAAGAGTCTTGAAGGAGGAATCACGAGCTAAAGTGAATCGAGATCAAGGGCTCAAGAATTGTGCATATTTGAGTAAGGAATTCAGGTTAGAAGAGCTGGAACCGTACATGTTATTTCGTATTGTTTAATTGCATGAACTATATGATTAATTGAATGCATGTATTGTGCTATGGCTGTGTGTATCTCGTATTTTCTAGAATTTTTCAAAAATCACCTAGCGGGTCATGAATTGCCGCTAGGAGACTCATCCTTATTTACATGATTCTAGGTTCCTGAAGAGGAATCGATTGGCGGTACAATCCTTACCGCCAAGCGACACATGCCTAATTCGCCCAATTTTTGGGTTTTGTTTGAATTGTCTGGCGGTGATGAACTACTGCCATGCGACGCGAACCAAATTTGACTCATTTTGGCTGTTTTGGGTTTTCTTGGTGGATTTTGGAAGGGGAATAAGGGAGCTTCATTTGATGTATGAGTATTAGATGCCTATGATTATTGAATTATAATGCGAGTGGAAATGAATTGGGGAAAATATGAACAATTCATGTTAAGGTTGGAAATTGGGGATTTTGATGTTTAGAGAGTAACTGTAATTTGATTACACTATCAAATGTTACTGGATATAGTTGAGCTAAGTAATCGTACAAATGTGATCATGGTGAACTGCATCATTGCGGAAATAGACCAAATAAAGGATTGGGAAAATGAGAGAGACTTGGCAGGTGCTGGAAATTCTGGAATTTTTCCCAGAACTAATGCACCGCTTGGTGGAGGGAAGCTTGCCGCCAGGCAACAGCGGTGGATGTAGTTGTTGTTTTGCGTTCAGAGTGTTGGGGACGCGGGTTTGAATTGCATTGGATGGCTAAAAGGAAATACGGTTGTAAAGATAATGCAGAAATACGCTATTATGAATACCTTGGAGGTTAGAAAGGTAAGTGTGAGTAAAAGAAGTAGGATTGGGATTACATGTTTTAGTGTATTGATGGGCAGTTGAGATTAGGATTGTTATTAGAAGGTGTAGGGTCATCCCGCCAGGCGATACCTGTAGAAGCAAAGGGATCAAAGGCACTTGGCGCCTGGCGGCACGTATCCCCCGCCAGGCGATCTAGAAGCGAATTTCGCCTGGTAGCTTAGGAGTAGCGTCAAGCAATAATGCAGAGGCCAGACTTGTGTTTTGATTGTTTTAGATGTGCGTGGTCTACAAGGCTTGGGTGATATCTCAAAGGTCAACTTGTTGGTGTTCCTTGAGTTATGGCTCGGAACGTATCCCTTGAGTTGTGGCTCGAGATAGGGGTTAAGCACGTGGCATTCCTTGAGTTGTGGCTCGGAATGGCATCTCTTGAGTTGTGGCTCGGGATGGCCGATGAACACGAGGAACTCTTGAGTTGTGGCTCGGGTTGGTGAGTGTTGCTGGTGTGAGTGTGCGAGTTGTGGATCGTACAAGATCCAAATAGATTGCCCTTTTTGGTATGAAACTATCGAATTTGGTAGTCTTGGGATGTTACGAATGTTATTCGTATTGGGAACTCCACCCGACGTTACGGAGTATGGTCCATAGCATGGTTTCTGTAAGACTCGTGAAATTTAATTAATTAAATAAATAAATAATTAATAAATGCGGGTCGTGGAAGCCTTTATGGAATTTAATAGTGGTTGATGTCACATGGAAAAGTACTAGTTTAAGTCGTTGAGAGTACTTAAATGTGTGAGAGGACTTAAGTTCAAGTCCTATGTATGCCAATTATGTGTTATTTAATTATTATTGTTTTAATAATATGAATGTGCGTGTTAAGTAAGAATATAGTATTTGAATTATGTTAGTTAGCAAGAAACATGAATTGGCTTAATGGTTTAGCATTGACTTAATATTTGCATGGTTAGGGGTACAAACCTTGGTGAGACCTAAATTAAGTTTTCTTTTTGCTAAACGATTTTTTGGCAAAGAAGAGAAGAGGTAGAGAATCCAGCAGCCACGTTAAGGTAGCCAAAAGGGATGAAAAACAACCCATAATGGTCTTGAATGACACTTATCAAAAGCAATAAAACCAATTTTCGTTTTTGGCTAATTAACCTTCATTAAGACGTAATTAAAAGGCAAATTGAAGGGAGAAAGAGGGTTTTCTTGGCCTGGATTGGTATTGCACTTTTGGGAGAGAAAAACCAGAGAGAAAACGTGAGATAGAGAGTCATCCAGGAGCTGAATTGAGAAGAATCAAGAAGGCTATTGGCGATCAAGGAGGAAATAGAGAACTTGTCAAATTAAGCAAGGCATTCAGGTTAGGGGAGTTCTTATTGCTTATTTTTATTTTGCTATCGTTTGAATATATGATCTAAATCATAATGAAAGAGTAGAACATGTCTATTCTTGATTTTCTTCGCGTTTCTGGATTCTCCAGAAACTGCCTGGCGGCCGTTCATGCGCTGCCAGGCGGCACATATATGTAAGCCCTATTTTTCTGGGTTCCCTTGAACCGCCTGGTGGCTGTGCGTGGCCCGCCAGGCGACGCTTCCTGCTTTGGCCAATTTCTAGTTCGTGGTGAATTTTGTGCTATTTGTGATGTTGAAAATAATCATGTATGAGTGCAAAAATGCGTTGAAGGAAGAAAATCTGCTTGTGAATTGAATGGTGTGTGAAATTGGTATGAATTGGGTTTCCATGTGGGGTTGAGGTCTATGGGGCGTGAGATGATGAAATGTTGTGTCGAGATTGATTTGTTGGATTGCTTATATGGTAATGGCATTGACATAAACTGACTTAGACTCGTGTAATGGAATCACTCATATTTTGATTAAAAACGCAGATTGGAATCGGTAGTACAATTAGGGTGTGGAAGACATGGCAGGTGCAAACAGACCTGAGGAGAACCCAGTTTTCACGCACCGCTTGGCGGCGCTGAGGTTGCCGCCAGGCGCCCCATCAGACTAGCAAAAAAGTTGTTGTTGGGTGTTTGCATGATGGGAATGGTTGAGCAGGGAATTAAATGCGTTGTGGTATATGGTAGACTGGAATTAGTAAGCATGGTAAGGTTAACAGGTTGAATTGTAATGGGGAATGTGAAGTAGAAGGGTGTTCACAATTAATTCAATTGTATGTTAAAAACTGAGAAAAAGATAGGTGTCAAAAGATACGAAATGAGTTGGGTATGAGTATGTGTTAATGGGGAGATATGCATTAAACTAAATAAGGATTGTAGGTAGAAACATAATAAGGACTATATTTATATGGGAACCAGTAATTAGGACATAATATGATGTAATTGGATGATTATGGATGAGTCAAATAGTAAAATGATGAACATGGAATAAAATGTGTAATTTGATTATTGTAAATATGATTGTATGAAGAAGATTGATATTTGGAAAGCGGGCGATATTGCATGCTTCACTGTTTGGGTGTGTAAGGGATATGTGCTATAACGAAAATTATTAGTTTCATGAATAAATTGTGTGGATGATAAAGTAGTAATAGAACCTTACTTGGAGTGCCATAATTCTCCTATAAATTGGTGTGTTGTATGATTGAAATCCTTTGGGGATCTGTTTAAGTGCCTATAAACCAGCAGTAATGCGCTACTGGTATGGCACCTAGCGGCGTGTGCGAGCTGCCATGCAGACGGGACACAAACCTGTGATAGTGGTCACAGTGTGAGCAGGGCGTCTGGCGGTAGGGAGGGTTCCGCTAAGCGGAATGGTGCAGCAAAGACCCTGATGGTGCGGTGGCGCTTGGCGACGCGGGGCAGGTGCGCCAGGCGGTGGCGGTGAGTGGTGCCTAGCGGCATGGTGGAGCCCGCCTGACGGTGACGGTGCAGTGATGATGCTACAAGCGCGTGGCGCTTGGCGGTGTGTGATGCCGCCAGGTGGTCTGGACCCAGTGTTTGCCTGGCGACGTGAGATGTGCGCCAAGCGGTTTTGGTTCAGTGATGGTGCGCGAGGAAAGGTTTCTACACAACTTTAGGTGATGTTCATGATGTGAGGCTTTGGCTGGGGGTCTAGTTACGAGTGTAACCCGTATTGGATTAACACGTGACGACTCTAGGTTGTAGCCTGGTGGTTTAGGAAGTCCAGTGGAGTGTGCGAGTTGTGGCTCGTACGGCGAGGTTCAGGTGATTGCCCTCTTCAGAGTATTCTGATAGAGTTTTGGGAAAAGGCAGTATAATAAATGTTTAATGATTATTTCTATTTTATTTTATTTAAATCCGTAATATTCGGACGGGATGTTACACTCAGCTCCATTTCTTGTGCTTAGCCATAAAGTCCAAATATGTTGTCTTGTCTTTTCTACTTCCACGACTCAACTTCATTTCTTGTACTGAGCCAGAAAGTCCAAATATGTTGTCTTGTCTTTTCTACTTCCACGGCTCAACTTCATTTCTTGTACTCAGCCAGAAAGTCTAAATATGTTGTCTTGTCTTTCCTACTTCCATGGCTCAGCTCTAGTACTTTGGCTCATTTGATACATGATAACTGTCAATTTCAAATGGAAAATTTACTTATTCTCGACACTTATCACCACACCCCACTTTAGTTCTTTGCTTGTCCTCAAGCAAAGCCGAACAAGACAGAATGGTAAAATGATGAGTTTCATAGGTTGTTAAAGAACTAGTTTCAACATGTTGAATGCAAGAGAGGGAACAATAAAAGAATCCATCCATTCTTGAACCATTACTAATGCATAAAAAATCATAGTTTTTGAACCATCATAGATTTTCACTCATGTTTTTCAATCTGGTTTAAACTGAATGCACTCCCCATCTTAAGTATCTTTATGCTCCAAGCAACCTTGCAAGCTTTCACTTGACTTTGTATCTCATTTCCAAGCACCGTCTACACATAATAAGCATAGATCATTAAGGTCTTTCTAGAGCTTGTAACTTGGCTAGGCTCTAAAGGAACTTTGTTTTACATGACAAGCAAGACTCACTAATAAAAAAAGTTAAAAAAAACATGTACATATCATGAGCCATTTAACCTTGATTCAACTTAGCTCTATCTTACTTCCCTTTTTTTTATGCATTTCAATTCTGATGCAACTATTTAACCTTTTTGCTTCTTTTCATTTGTTGCGCTTTGCACCAGATTCAGTCTTTTGGACTTCATTTTTCATTTCCCTAGGTAACTCCTTCAATTAGCCTTCACCCTTGCCTTTTATTCTAACACACATGTTGTTTTTATCCTCCTTATCAATGAGAAAAGATGGGATATCTATTTTTCTAAGCTAAGGTGTGCATTATGAGACTAAGGTTCAAAAACAATATATTAAAATTCAATTTGAGGTAGCCAATTTGGCTCTAGGTGTTGCAACCGAGATTGTGCCAAGACAACGAAAATAATTTTAAAAAAAATACAAAGGAGTCATCACTGTAGTTTATTGTGGAAAACTATAGAAAAACCTTAAAAAAAGAATTGTCTTTGAAACCAAATTTGGGTTCAGGAGTCGGTTACGTGTAAGGAAGGTATTAGCACCCCACAATGTTTGTCCTAAGACGGTTCCCTCTAATTAAGTATGCAAGATAAAAGTAGATTTTTAAAATATTTGTTGTTCCCAAAAAATCAAACAAAATAAATACATATACAAAATAATAAAGATAAAAAAAATTATTTATTTTTTGGTCCGACGAGGATTGTACCTCGCTTCTACGTATTTTCATTTGGAAAATCAGGGATAACGTAGTTCTTTGAAAATATATTTGTTGTTTGATTTTTTTTTTTAATTTTAGATTTTAATATTTTTATTAAGAAGAGAATATGAGATTCAACATGATTAAATTATCAAGCAAATCCAAGAAGTGACATGATATCAAAAAATGATAAAAAAAGAAGTATAATTTATAATTTTTATATTTTATATTTTAATATTTTTTATTATCAAGAGAATATGAGATTCAACCTGATAAAAGAGAATTAAAAGCCTACGAAAGATATTTCTAATTACCAAGACAAAATAATGGCATCCCACTTCTAATTTTTGGTGGTTTCAATCTTCCTATACATCAGATTTTCTCTTTGGCTCTTACACCAAACCACTTTGTCAAAGAACTCATCATATTTAAATTCACAGTATCAATACCCTTTTCTATTATGGTTTTAGTTCTTTGACTACTTGGCCAACTTCAATATTGGCAAGCTGATACTAGCAAAATGAGGGAATTGATAGCCAACTTCAATACTGGCAATTTATGCTTATGGTTCAAATCCTTGATTTGTTTGGCCAACTTCAGTACTTGCTAGTTATGTCTTTAAAGTGCTAGTCAAGGATTCAAAGTCCTTTAGTTCAATTCCCTTTGTTATGCAACATCCATAGGTGAGCTCAATAATTTTCATGATCTTTGCCTAAAATAAATGAGAAGAACAAGGTTAAGAAATACAAGTTTACTTTGTACTCCACTTGCTACAAGTGAAATGACAAATCTAGAAAAAGTTTTGGGTCTTAGGTGTATGGCAAAATCTCCTTAAAACACAAGACCCCTCCAAACAAAACCTCAAATGATGATTCTACCATCTCCTCTATCTGTTTGATCAATCATCTCACTTGTTGAAGAAGAGTTTTCATTTAATCTTTCTTAACCTTGTACTTGCTTATGTTTTTTAAAGTGTTCAAAGATTAAATTTGTTGCAAAACAATTCACAAAAAAGTAGAAGTTCAAAATTTCTTGCAAATTTTATACTTTGCACTAAGATTAGGGCTAATATGCTCTTGTCTTTGTTGATTGCAACAATTGTTATGATTCTCTCCAATTTTCATTCAATCTTTTCCTTTAATTTCAATACTCAAAGTTGGACTAAAAACCACAGCACCTGACTTCACGAGCTAAAATTTTTGAAGCACACTTAAAATAAAAAAACAGAATTAGCATTTTTGCAACCTGGCTGGTTTTTTCAAAACTGCACCTTCCGCAATACTCCAAAAAATATGTTCTAGAATTCAAATTAAAGATATTTTAATCAGGAATGTAATGCAAAATGAATCAACCCAATTGGATAAATGTGGAGGAAGTTATGCATCATACAAGCAGCAAAGGTCAAGATGTCCTCTACAGTTCGCCTGGAAACTTTGAAAAACAATTGCATCTTCACAGACCTCCAAAAATTATGTTTTTACATTAGAATTAAAGATAATTGAGTCAATAATGCATAGAAAAAAGAAGCAGCTCAATTCGATCACTATGGAGAAAGTTATGCATCAAACAAGCAACAAAGGTCAAAGTTGTCCTCTACAACTCGTCTGGCAATTTTGAAAACATACTACACTTTGCACAAACCTCCAAAATTTATGTTCTTACATTCAAATTAAAGATAATTGAATGAAGGACGCATAGAAAAAATAATCAGTTTAATTGGATGCTAGTGGTGGAAGTTATGCATCAGACAAACAAAGTTGTCAAAGTTGCCAAATTTCATATTAGCACAAAGTAGCAGATTTTATGCAGAAAAAGTTTTCCTTCATTCAACAGTTGTCATAGTATAATTATTCTTCATAATTTCAGAGGATTCATGGATCTATTGTCTCCTATGTGAGATCTCATTCCAATTACACAAAATACAGATTTCTAAATAAGAAAGTGCAAATATGCATCATTTAAACTTACCTCTTGTTTGAGATCTACGTGAAAGCAAATAAAAAAAATGATAATTAAGACTTTACAAAATGCAAAATTCAAACCATACAATCTGGTTGTTACAAAGTATGCACATATTCACAAAAAGAATGGTTAGATCTACCAAATATTTGAACTAAATTCCCGGCAACGGCGTCAAAAACTTGATGACTGTTTCACAACAACCATTTCCCAGCAAGTGTATTGGTACGTAGTAGTATAAACAAGTGTCGTATCAACAGGGATTTAGCAAGTATAGTGGTAGTTTGATTTTGGGATTTTTTTGAATGATAAAGAGTGCAAATAAAAATAGTAGTAATTAGATAGATTGAGTGGAGTAGGGGCTATGAATTGATTTCATCTCATATTCTTCCACTACACCACTACCATATTGTTAACTTACTTTGAAAATCATTCAATGTCCTGAGAGTACTCTTTCTATGTAGATCTAGTTTCATCCCTAATACACTAAAACCTAAGGACTCCAAACCCCAATGTGATTCCTTAACTCCTGGTAAAATGAGTAATTGTTTTAATGTGCAAGACTCTCTCCTCCAACATCCACTCTGGTATTCCATGGAACATCCAGTACATGTATGATGATTGATTGGACCTTAGTTTGATATCAGTCTTTCAACTCAATCCCAACCAGTGAAATAGGATGAGTCGTCAATTCATCCCCACAAGTTAAGACCAATCTTCCAACTCAAATCAAACCCATGAAATAAGATGAATGATCAAGTAATCATTAAGCATAAATAAAAACACAAACAACTGAATGAAAGCAAAGATAAATACCCAATAAGAATGGATTACATCAAACCTGAACATGAGGAAGCTCAACTACTCATAGAATATTACAGTGCAATTATAGCAACATCTACACATAAGATCTACACTAAGAGCACCTCCCTCATGCCTCACAGACCATATTCTATCCTACTATTACATTGTGGAGCCTCCACTCAATGTCTGAAATAAGGACCCAAACTCTTTATTTATAGGAATTTTTAGGCGATACTCAGCCCAACTTTTGGTGCTCAGCCACAGAGGTTACTTCACAAGTGGGTTTCCTTCTTAGCTCAGCCCCTTGTCCAGTTGCTCAACACGTGACCTTTCCTTCTTGGAAGGGTTTTCCCGGCTACTCAACCTCTTGGATTTGGGCTACAAGTTTCCTTGCAAGAGGGTTTCCTCACGAGGCTCAACTTCATTTCTTATGCTCAACCAGAAAGTTCAAATATGTTGTCCTGTCTTTTCTACTTCCATGGCTCAACTTAGGGATGAAAAAAATACCCATACCTGTGGGTATCCGCGGATAAAATTTGTGACGGATAGTTGTTACCTGTGGGTAGCGGGTAGTGGGTATTAAAATACCCGCTTATAAACGGGTCGTGTGCGAGTATCATACTATCCATACCCGCGGGTACCTGTTATCCGTAAAAAATTAAAAATAAAAATAAAAATATGTTTTATTAAGTTAAATTTAATTAAAATTTAATTTTAATTTATATTTTATTAGATTAAATTAAATTAAATTAAATTTATATTTTCTTCATTTTTTTGTTATTTTATTTAAATTTAATTTTAAATATTTATAAAATATATTTTTTAGATATTTGAGGGTATATGCGGGTTTTAAAATATCCGTGAGTATTTTTTAAATGGGTACCTACGCGGGTAGTGGACGCATTTTTTTTTGTTGTAGGTCGGGTTGCGGATAGGCACTATTTGCGCCCGATCCGACCCGTTGTCATCCCTAGCTCAGTTCTAGTAGTGTAACTCAGTTGCATACTTAATATTTTATTTTATTTTGACTGCAAAACAGTATAATATCATTATAATTTATAAAATTCTAATTGTAAATACCTCATTCTGTATCATAAGCTAATGAGGTTAGTTTTATACATAAATAACACCATTTGATTCATGATAAATGTCAATTTCAAATGAAAAATTTTCTTATTCTTAATACTTATCAGTACTGTACTATGGAAGAGGGAGTTATATTTAAGAAGGAATGATAAATACTAAATGTAAAGAAAGAAAAATTTAAGACAAAATTTGTGGCAAAAAGGTTTTTACTTGAGGATTTTATAGCCAACCAGTACAATTTGGTTTTAAAACAATTAAACATTTAAATAAACTTTTTTTATGTAAACATTTAAATTCAATTGTATTCTATTTTCTATTTTAGTTGTTTTTATTTTGTACAATAACAACAAAATTCGATGATTATCAGGATATATTTTACTGACATTTTGTACAAGTGAGTAAATGTTTACATGTTTTATGATATATGGATCACATATTGTGAAGTAAACTAAGTTCGTACTTTTTTTTTTTTCTGGATATCTAGGCAACGAATGTTGATTTTCTTCTGATTTATTTCACTACTGCATCCTTAAGAATAACATGAACCTGTCACAATTTGTTTTTCTTAGAAGAGAAATAAAAATAGTGAGTATTAAATTTAAATGCATACCACCATGGCCTTAATTCTTAAGTTCTTTCTTTATCTTTTTGTTGCTTTGTTCTACCAGTTTTTATTTTTATCTCTTTTTTCTTAATAAAAATTTAACTCCCATCAAATTTAATATCCTATATTGTACCAAAAAGTATTTGATTTTTAATTGATAAGAAAATTTGTTAAATTGTACAAATTTGAGCAATAAAGGATGAGTAAGATGTATGGGTTAAACAAGTAAGGAAAGAGATTATTGTGTTTGAATATTTGAAAATGAATAATGACTATTTAAAAGAGATAAGTTATACAAAATATAAAGAAGTTTATAGTAGAAAGAAAATGAATAATAATATTGTACTCTTATAATTAAGACTATCTCCTAAGAATTGAATTGAGATTCTTTATGAATCATGCACCAATCTGTTTGAATGAACAATAATACTTTAACTCTCTGATCAAAGTTTCATCAACAGTTATTATTTTATTAAATAAATTGTATGTCAGTCTCGGTCCAATCAAATTGGTGCTGGCACAGATAACAATATAATTAGATTTACTAAAGAAAAAAAAATGAAAGAGAGATTCCTTTCTCAACAAAAATTATTACCTAAGATCATATCAAGTGAGTTTTTACATATTTTGCATCTTAAAAAATATCAAAAATATATTATAAGAAAAAAATTATAAATATGAATAAAATTTAAGGTCATTGATTCTTAAACTCTTTAACTCGAAATCACTATATTTTAAACAAAAACATATATCATATAGTTTTTTTAAAATAAAAAATGGTTAAAATAACATATAATAAAAAAGAAAACAATTGATCCAATATACTAATCACCAAAATAAAATTATTTTTACATTAAATAAAAATTATTTGAACTAAATAAAGCATTTTAATTTATTTTCCTGTAAAAAAATATTAAAAACAGTCATATTTTTTTTTTTTTTACAGTTTCTTGTAAAAACACAAAAATAAGTATTAGTTTCAATGTTTCCATGTGTTTTATATAAAAAAAGAACATAAAGTTTTCTATTCATTGTTATTATTTAATATCATTAAATTTTAGTTAAGTAAAACCTGCTTATTTATTTACACTAGAAGGAAATACTTTGAACTCTGTAACCTATAATGAAATCACAACCTTTTCAAAAATCTTTATTAAATGAAATAATTTTATTATAAATGTATACAAACAAATAATTCCAATATATTAATACATAGTAATAATTTTAAAATCTTAATACGTAACTTATTTTCAAAATAACAGAAATTTATATTTCAATTTAAATCAAGTATATGTATAACACGTATTCGTATTTAAAATACTTTATTAATAAAATATTTAATATAACAATACATTTTTTATAATAACAATAATTTATAATTATTATATAATATAAATATATATTTATCACACTTAAAATTGTTGTATATTTTTTTATTGTATCAAATATATACTTTTTTATTATATATACATTTTTTATATACATATAATCTATCACATTTTATTATTATTTTATATATATATATATATATATATATATATCGGAATTGAACAACATAGGTAGAAAGACATGTTTTCTAATCCAATTTAAAACTAATTTCAGTAATTAATAGGATTTCAAGCATTCATACATCCCCTCATTTCCGAACATTCGAAGCCCGCGTTTCATCTATGATGCGAGGGATATCAAAATCGAAAGCGGGAACCCAAACGTCAAAAATGAAAAATAAAAACGAAAAAAATATAGATAGATTGATTTGTATGGAAGAAAGAGAGACTATAATAAGTACTGAAAAATTTTCCAATATGTGGGGAATGGCGCCTCTCAGCTTCGAGTGAAGGTGTTATTACCACCCTAACACGAAATCAAAAACCCTTTCCAAACCCTAGGTCATTTTATGGTTGCTCAAGCTCTCGACCTTGTTGATCAGCCTCTAATGGTTTCCACAAGAGGGGAGGATAGTGTAAATTCGAATTCGTCTGTTACGAATGGCGTTAATGGAGATACGGATTTAAAGAAATTGAAAAAATCGAAGGTTTCTCCAACCACGCCGCGGAGGTCCAGCGCTCGAATTCAAGCGCTGCAGAAAACGGAGAAGACACTAGCTGGACCAAATGCAATAGTAGTTAAAGAGAAGGACAAATGCCAAGACAATGTTAAGGAAGAGAAGGGTAAGAAGCGCAGTAGAAAGAGTGGCGCCGGTGAGAGTTTGGTGGTGGAAGAAGCGTCTGTGGAAGAAGAGTCTGTTTTACTGCTGAAGAAAAAACCATCCGCATGTGACAAGGATGACATTAAACCAGAGAATGCAGTTGGACAATCTGGAGATAAGAGTGATACAGTTAAAGTTAAAGATACTATAAGATTGTTCAATAAACATTATCTGCAATTTGTTCAGGTGAGTTTCAGAGTAAGACAATGTGTTCCTGCTGTGCAATGTTGATTTGTTGAAATTGTAATTCTGTCATGTGTAGGAAGAAGAAAAAAGGTGTGGAAAGGTTGAGACTCAGCCCAAGGATGCTAACACTTCTAAGAAGTCTTCTCAGAAGGCTTCAAAATCAAAGGTTAGTGTGTCTGATTGTCCATTACTTGTTAATTGTGGATTATAATATGAATGTGATTATGAGTCTCTCTGTTTTGGTCCTAGATATTTTCTATAAAAGGCTTCTTGAGGTCCTTATTTTAAGTAAAAGAAGCATTCTGAATGTTTTCATTGGAGAGTTAAGCTAAGAATTGGAATTATTAATGTTTTGCATTGGACTGCATGTCCTGTTATGTGGTTTGTGTGTGTTGCCTTGGTCTATTCCTGACCTATGTCATTTTTTCTGCTAGGTTTGCCAGTGATATTTTTTGATTGATGTGATTGAACTTTTGATTGGGCATTAGAAGAATTTTCTTGCAAGTTTCAGGATGAATTTTATTTAGTGTACTGAGTCACTTCTGGGTATTCTCCCTTCAGCGTCCACTTGTCACACATGTATAAATATTGTTAACTTTGTCTCATAAGTGATTAAGAGTAATGTGATTGTATGCCAATATTGATTACCACTAGTGGATGTAATGGTCAAGTGTGTCTAATATACGGCTAGCGTTATGATATTATTGAAATGTCCAATGACGAAATGGTTAACTGGTGGGTGCATTTTTGGTGGGATGTTGATAATGTTTCTTTATTTTATTGTTTTGCTAAAACTGTGTAACATAACATATGGGCTGGTTCAGTTTTGGAGTATAGTTTCTGCTTTACTGATGATTTTTTCTTTCATAATTGTCTTACGATGAACTAACTAAAAATCTTCATCTATTAATTTGTCTAGAAAGGTGCTCCACCTGTAGATTCAAAGAAACCTGCCAAACGACCAGATCTTAAGGCAATATCCAAGGTAAGTGAAAATTCATGGGCTTTATTTTATTTGGTAGAATATTGGTTATAAGTCCTGTGATTCTTTTTTCTATGTGTGATCTAGTATAGCATTTTACTTTTTTGACCCTTGTCAATAGCATTGTCATAATATTATACTATCCATTTTTCATTGCCATTAATTTTTTACCGATGGATACTTAATATTTTATGAATTCACTTTGTTAATTAGTTAATTATGAGCTGTATCTTTGAAACAATTCAATGGACTATTTCAGTTATCTCTACAATAAAATTAACTGTTTTAAACATATCTATGCATTTATTATTGTTATTTATAGTATCGTTTGGTTGATTTGGATAATTTCATTAATAGAAATCAATTTAATTGTACTTTGTAAGATGAACTTGTTTTCTTTTAACACCATCTCCAATTTGGGCATTATTTTGCAGATGATGCAAAATAGTGAGATATTGTACTCTGAGAAAAGAATTGGCAACATTCCAGGTTGGTAGCTAATAGCCATATTTCATTGCTATTACTTTTAGCCTATATACCTAGTGGATTTTATTTTTTGTTGTCCCTTCACATACATAGACACTGCCTCTTGATCAGCTTTTATAGTGCTGATAGTTCCATGCTCAGCTGGTTTAATTTTACATGTTATGGTAGGTATTGAAGTTGGGTATCAGTTCTATTCTCGTGCTGAAATGGTTGCAGTTGGTTTTCATAGTCACTGGTTGAATGGCATTGATTTTATGGGCCAGTCCTATGCCAAAGCGGTAATGAAATTTCTTTTTCTATCCTAAATTTTATTAACAGTCTAATTTGAAGTTTTATAGATCATAAACTATAAATGTTATTTTCATAGGGTTAGTTACTGGAAAAAGAAACTAGTAGTACGTTATTGGGGGATAGGGCTTTTAAAATTTTAATTGGAGCTTAGAGGTTTGTCTACCCTATCATAATGAATTACCTTTTCTTTCACTGAATTGAATACATAGTAATTAGATATTAATATCTTATCGATGATGTTTTACTGTTTAGGGTTTGATAGTGAAAATTTGCTTTCTTTTTCCATAATAGTCAATTTTTGGTTGAGTAGTGTGTATGAAAATAAAAATGATGTTTTAGAGGCTGGATGATATGAATCTTAAAAATTGAGAAGCATTGCTCTAAGGGCAAGACCAATTGGAGTGTTGTCATGATGAAACACTAAAGGAAAATACAACCCAATTGGTATTATTTAAAATAGCTTGATGGACTTTGCCCTTCAACCATCAACATATTTTTCATTTAGTTCATCCTATTATTGCTTGGTTGTTTCTAGATGCATTATGTTGGCAAGCACCTCATTTGTTAAAGTTGAATGCTGGCAGAAACACCTTTCCTTCTCTTAATAGTCTCATATCACATTAGTGCTATCTAGGGACATTCATTGGGTGTTGAGCTTGCTTCATTTATTGGAGAAAAGGGTGGGTTGAAAATTGAGACCTACTTTGTTTTCTTGTCTGAGGACAATCACTCTGTGTTGAACTTGCTTCGTTTATTGGAGAAAAGGGTTGGTAGCAAAGGTTGAGACCTACATTGTTTTATTGGGAACATTGTTGAGATGCACATTAGTTGGTGCAGATTCATGTGCGAGTTATGGTGTGGCACTAGGTAAAAGTAATGCACTATATTGGCTTGTCGTTGAACTAGGAGAGATTAAAGTCATCAATGATGGATTTGAGGTTGATGGATTGTGTTGTATAAATTGGACATGTCTTTAGTTGAGGTGAGATCTTGAATAAACTCTCTTATCATGAGGACTAATTATCTTGATGTGAGACTAAATATTTATAAGTGGCTTGATAGCGGCTAATATAATAAAATCTTAACAGTGTTATTGAAGCTTGGTTATGGCGCTGCCATGCCATAACGGAAATAGGTGGTGGTTTTGCAGCCTGCCGCCACAAGAAGGCGATGGTGATGTGGGTTTTTCATGGCAGCTGCTTTTTGCATAATGGGTGGTTGGGGCGGAATGGCTATGGCAGAAAAGGTGGGCAAGAGGCGTAAAAAAGGAAACAGAGCAGCGGTGTGAAGAAGAAAGAACGGTTGTGGCGTGGAGAAGTGGAAGAAACCCTAATTGCAAGGAAACTACGCATATAACATAAGCCTAATTGCAGGGTGTGTTAAAAGCCCAACTTATATTTTGTTAACAAATGGGTTGGCCCAATACAACTTATTTTATCCTATCCACCTAGTCTTTCTTCTTCAGCCTCACTTTACTAACCTTGCTACTTACTCCCGCCGCCCTTATTTTTTTTATATTTTCTTTCTAAATTATCTATATCATATATGATATTTCTTTTAATTCTATGTTTTCATGTTTTCGCCATAAACCGATATGGTTTCCGCCATAACTTTATAAAGAATTTGTAGCTTTCCGATATTTTTTGTATTCTGATATTGATAACACTGTATCTTAGAAAGTGAATTTTAGCCTCCCTAAACTTCACAAAATTTATTTGTTAGGTGAGGTTTGCACCACTTATATATTATAATTTGGTCATATCTCTTGTTAATGTAAGATCTTCAATAGTAAATCTGTAAAAACTTTTGAGGTTCTAATGATTTTTATTTCACCAATGTTGAAGGATCAATCCATTGGTTGTTTTATTGGATGGCTTGATGGAGGAGCCATTGATGTAAGTGCTAGTTTTCAAACCACCTATTGGGAACAAAATGATAGCAGATGTGTGACTAAAAGAGTAGCATTTGGATTGGGTGCCCTTCTTTGGAAGGATGATAAGTGGACAAAATACATGCCCTACTTGGAGGATTGTTGCATTGACAACCTTGAATTCAGTAGAAGGTTGTTCTAGGGAAGTTACACTGGTTTTGCTTATATTTTGGATAGTGAGTATAAACAATGGATTGGGGAGGTGAAGCAAATCAATGTAGCAAGTCGTATCAGGAGCTGATGAATAGAATCAAGGGACTTTGTTTTAAATGTGGTCAACATTATAGTCCAAGTTACCCATGCATAATCAAGCATCATAAATCCTAATTTGATTATTGGAAATCAAATAATGCTCTGTTGTTCGCACTAGAAGAAAAAAGAAGTGACAGTTTGTGACTTGGTTTGCCATTCTTTAGATTACCAAGCACTTGGTCTTGTGGAATGAGATCACATTTTGAGACTATAATTGTTGGGGCCTTTTGTTGGGCATCTGATACTACACTTAGTATCCAAGGAGTATTAGTATTTGACATAGATACAATGTTGGTACTCTGCATTTTTGAAGTATTGGCTTTCATGGGTTTCCACTAATGATCCAACATGGATTAGCCTACTAGAGTTTGCATGAAGGCCAAAATAGATATAGCCTAGAGATGGAAATTAAGGTTAGTAATAAGATGAAGAATAGTGCTTTGTTTCATAAAGGAATAAAGGAATATTGGGTGGTATGACTTTTTGAATTGTATTGGTCTGTAGGGAGAGTTTCTCTAGCTCTCTCTTGTATTGCTTTTCTTTTACTAATTTGAATACATATTCAAAATTTGATTGGAATTTCGTATTGTCAATATAAACGTAAACCAATGCTCCTTGTTCCTTCCTATTTCATTGTCACAGTATAACCTTGAATTTCCAATTGCTATTGCAATTGTTTTGTCGGGCATGTATGAGGATGACCAGGACAATGCTGAGGATGTTGTGTACACTGGTCAAGGTGGTCATAATTTGACTGGTGATAAGCGTCAAATTCGGGATCAAAAGTTGGAGCGTGGGAACCTGGCTCTCAAGGTTTGCCATTTTTGTGATCTCTCAATACTTATTTATTTTTTAATAATTTCTTTTTCTTTTCTTGCTAGTATAATGGATTGCATCATTCAATCACAAGAGTTATGGTTTGTTCAATGGGATGATTATATAATTCTTTGTAAATTATTTGTTGTTCTATGGCATGTGAGCAGAATTTTGTAATATTTACAATATTTCACTTGTTGAGGTTGATTTTATGGATCACATGCTACCATTGGGTTTGGTTAAAAACAAAATTCTTAGGGACAATATTGACCATGATTTCCCTTTAAAAAATTTCCACTAATGGTTCCCATGCATAAAAGGTATGCAAGATATTATCATTGCTAAAGGCTTACATAAGATGTCTTTGAATGTGTTAAAACCACCATAATCAATTTTCTAATATCTTCCTTCTCAATTGGTGCTTCTCCAATTTTTTCTTTGTATATTTTTATTTACTATTGTTCCTTTTTGTGTGAGACCACACATTTATCCTTTTTTGTTGCTTCATTTTGTTCACTTGTCATCTTAAAGCTCTACATTTTCTACCATAAAGCATAGTTGTTGGCATAGTAGTACTTTGAGGATACAAATAACCATCTTTGATGGCATAGTATCATACCATTTATAGTGAATCTTATTATCTAAATCCAAAAAAGCTAATTTATCATCACAATGGTTACCATCCCTAATTATGAGAAGACTTTAACACCTTTTGATTACATATCTATACACACTTTCTCCAACTTGTTCTATCAAGGAACAATTTGAATATTTGAGAACTCCTTACGTAGCAAAGACGAGCCACTTGAGAATGTTCAATGGCTAAAATAGCTCCCATTATCTCAACATATAAAGACTTTCAGACTTTGAAAAAAGATGAGAAACTTCTAATATATTCACCTTTACTACCTCTAAACAGCCTAGCACAAGCAACATTTCTTAGTTCCTCACAAGTTGTCCCAGCTGTGTTCACTTTATCGCAACCTATATTTGGAAATCACCAGAGAACTTGTATAGTAGTTGTACCTCTCTCCCCTACCCAATTGTGAACCAGTATTTCGTATTTTTTAATTTAACCAATTTTATTTTCATGGATTGTTGAAATTATTGAAGTCCATGATATTTGTGAATTATGTTAATTGTTTTGGGGCCAAGTTGTCTTTTGAAATGTTTTCCACGAATCACAAATCAAAAATACCAAGTAATAGTGTTTGTTGTACTCAAGGTTTTCAAACTAATGTACTATCATGCTTTATTATTGTGGTTTGTGACTTCTCTTGATCATAGTATTGAATGTTGAATTGTTGTTATATGTTGTGTTAAAAGGATTGTGGCATGCATATACATAATTAATAGATTTTATAATATTTTTATGTAGATAAACTTTTAGGTTAATTTGGTGTCTGAGTCAAGTTTATGAAAGTTCAATGAGTTTATAAACTTGAGTTTAACAACATTGGTCACACTCATGCTAGATATGCGTGAGTCTTGTAGTCTCAAACACTTCATAGACAATTCAAATACTTTGAATTGCATATTATTTTTATTTACTTTTATTTTACAACTTTAATATTAACACAATTTGTGTGTTGGAAGTAACACATCAACTAAAGATAAGACCAAATTATAGTATATATGTAGGTGTAAACCTCATCTTACAAGTCGGTTTTATAAGATTGAATTAGGTTTAAAATCTAATTCTTAACAATATGTGAATACCAGAATTCACAATATTCAAAATAATTAGATAAATTAGTATTTTGTTATGCTTGTAGTGACTCATTTTTCTGTTTAAACTATTGATTTTTCATGTTGTATAATGTATCCATTGTATGCTATAATATTTGAATTTGTTTTATTGGGTGTTTGTGTTGTATCAATGTTTTTCAGGTTGTTCTTTTGTATATTATTTTTGTATGTACTTTCAAGTAGGGTTCTTTGATGTTACTTAGACACGTCTAACATGCTTAAACTGTAATTGCAGAATTGTGCGGAGCAATGTGTGCCTGTTAGAGTGATTCGAGGTCATGATTCTTCAAGTAGTTACTCTGGGAAAGTATACACTTATGATGGCTTGTACAAGGTAATTCTTTGAAAGTCTTTCTCAATTTGTTCATCAGTAATCGGATTTTCATTTTGACGATCATATAATCCTGGAGAGCTTAAAATTTCAAGTATTTTTAAAATGTTAAATTTGAATTGTCACACTTTTGGGGAAGGATTTTGTCAAGTGAGGACTTCTCAATCTATTCTCAATGTGTTGCGATTTCTTCTATCCTCTACACCAAGCATATTGTGACCTTCTATATATTTTTCTTAAATGATATTTAAATAAGTCAATTTTAACTTTTCTGGAAGTTAATCCCTCAAACTTGCTAGGTCTATAAATTTGTAGTTCATATCTTGCTGCACTGATGTAAACCTTGTTGGATCAAAATTCTAGCATCTCAACATGAATTTCTTGGGACAATTAATAAGAAAGGTGAGAAGTTAATAAGGAAAACTAGAGATTGAGGTAAGAAATGGAAGAACAACCACTGAATCCCTAAAGAATGATAAGTTGAGGAAGAATCACCACTTTAAATTAGGAACTTCAAGGATAAGAAAAAGTAGTTTCTAAGAACCTGGAGAGAGACAATTCTCTCAATTGGAAAAATATCCAACATGCAATTATCTTTCTCTCTTGAATATCTTACAAAAGGTTTCTATTTATAAGTTTATATGGCAAAAAGGTATAAGCTTTTATTTCAAATGAGTCTAAAACTTGTTACGAAAAGGTTATTTATATTATGGACTTAAGACTACAAGGCTCATCCAATAAGCACTTAATTAGTCTGAAAACATTTAATGAACAGATAAATTTTCTACTTAAAAAAAGTTTAAAAACAAATACAAATATCCAATTCAAAATGCACAATTCCTAGTCTACGCTCAAACCTTTTTTTGGTCCTTTGTCACGTTCTAATCCATGCACTCATCACCCTAACACTTCCAATTCCTTTGCCTTGGTCATACAATCTTTTTCTCGTGGTAGACGTGATGTGCGAAATATTTTATGTTGACTTTCTTCTAATTCCCATTGCATTCTAGTTGTTCTCATAGTGGCATTTACTCATGACTCAAATGTTGCACTTTTTAATTGCCGATTAAGAATAATAGGGGCAGCATTTGTATGCAAGTTAAGGTTTGTGATTAAAATTCTTTATGCACTTTTTTTTTTTTCTTTCTTTATTTGCAGGTTGTCAATCATTGGTCGGAGACAGGGATAGCTGGATTTAAAGTCTTCAAGTTTCGACTTAGGAGGCTTGAAGGGCAACCTACATTAACCACGAATCAGGTTTAGCATAATTCCTTAATATCAGCGAAAACATTTTCTTGTTTTGTCAACTATTAGTTTGTTTTATAAATTTGCTATTTACTGATCATGATTTGAGACAGGTATTTGTGCAAATATAGTTGTGATGTTTTTAACCTCATTTTAAATTCACAAAAATGTAGAACAGAATCAATATGTTGTCTTGTTCTAATTGACTACCAATTGTTTCCTTAGGGTAATTTAATTTGTAATCTAAGCAGTGGGGCTTTAAAATATCTTTCTTTTTTTTTTATCTTACTCTGTTAACAGGTATTTTTTACTTATGGACGTGTACCTCAATCTATAGCAGAAATACGAGGGTAAAAAGGCATATAAATTGAATATTTAGTGTGCTTTATTAAAATTATGTTGGCTTAAAATCTTGTTTCTCTTTTTCTTAGATTGGTTTGTGAGGATATCACTGGAGGTCAAGAAGATATACCCATTCCAGCTACAAATGTGGTAGACGATCCCCCTGTTCCACCCACAGGCAAGTTTAAACAAAGTATTTGCAATAGAATAACCTAAATGCTATTGTCATTTTTAAGAAAAACCAGTGTGTGTGTGTGCTATAGTTCATAGAATAACCTAAATGCTATTGTCATTTTAAAAAAAAACCATATTCAAGTTGCTTCCAATCTCATGAAAGGTCCAAATACATAAGGAACTATTTACTGGATTTATCAACTCCGAGAACTACTTTGCAAATATTCTCACAAAATCCTTGAGAGGATTTAGAATTCAGTTTATAAGTTTCAAGCTTGGTGCGTACAATTTACTTGCTCCACTCTGAGGTAGTGTTGACATTATGACTATTATATTGCTGTACAGCTTACATTAAGCTACTTTTTTGGAGTACCTAGCTTTAGGTCAGGGTACTTAGGCTCTCTTTGAGATGTACTCGTACTTACTCTTTTATCAGCTGAGAAGAAACCACTCACTGTATTTTTCATCACTTTAAGTAGAGCTTTGAGATTGTCTCTATCTGCCAAGTTAAATTCCCTTTCTAGAGGGTTACTTTTCCTCCCTTCTGATGAAGTGTTCTCATGTCTATCTTCAGTGGGTAAGGAGCATGTTTAGGTTTCACTATTTTTTTAGCCAATTCAACGAAATGTGAGAGTGCAGTGCACGTTTAAAGTATTAGGCTAAAATGAATTAAAAACTAGCCTATATTTAGAGGAAGGAAAAATACCTCAGGAAGAAGACAAAAGAAAAACTGAAGGAATAAGACACTGAACATGCGCACCGCTCCAAGCAGTCTTGGTGAACTTGTGAAGGAATAAGAAACTGAATGTTTGTGCCTCCCTGCTTCAAATATAAAACTAAATGTTTTCTATCCCAAACATATCCAAAAATGAATAGCTCCAAAACCAGAACGTATCAGATTGTTCTTTTTAAATCTCGGCAACACTCTTCCGATATGGATCTCAAATTTATCCAAAAGTATTTATGTTGGTTACGTCTTTAACAAGGACACATACCCTAAAAACTTGTGTATTGGTGCTTCAGTGCCGATTTCATTTTTATCTGAAGTGGGAGGAATTTGAAAAAAAAAATTATGATATCGTTTATATGTTATTTAGAGGATACAATTTATTTGTCAGCAACTCTTCCTTTCATGAATCTCTCCTCATCTGTGTTATTTACTGAATTTCATTACTTTTTCAAATCTTGAGATATCAACTATCAACCAAACCATTTGCTACCTCCCATTGAATTAAATAACTAAAATTTTTATATTATGATTAATTTAGAGTGACTCCTAATTACACATAGCAGAGGATATGCACCAGAGAATTGGAGAGTATATATTTGATTTCTAGTCTTTTAATATCGTTACAGGTTTCACATATTGCAAGTCTCTTAAGGTAGCAAAAAATGTGAAGCTTCCCACTAATGCCACTGGATGCAATTGCAAAGGATCCTGTAATGACCCAACAACATGTGCATGTGCTTTGCGCAATGGCTCTGATTTTCCCTATGTATCTCGGAATGGTGGCAGGTTAGAAACTCGTTTGCTCAGATTTCTATGAATTTATTTGCTTTTGTATTTGATGGGCTATGCGGTATATATTGACAGGTTAGTAGAAGCTAAAGATGTCGTATTTGAATGTGGTCCCAAATGTGGTTGTGGTCCAGGTTGTGTCAACCGAACTTCTCAAAAAGGAATTAGATATCGTCTGGAGGTTGCATATTTTATTGGTTTTCATATTTTTGGACTATCAATGAAAAATATATTGGTTTTGTAATTGTGTATTTAATGAAATTTTTGCATAGGTTTTCCGGACTGCCAAAAAAGGATGGGCTGTCAGATCCTGGGATTTTATTCCTTCTGGAGCACCAGTTTGTGAGTACACAGGAATACTTGGTAGAACAGAAGACATGGATATCGTGTTGGAAAACAACTATATTTTTGAGATAGATGCTTTGCAAACGATCAAGGGCCTTGGTGGTAGAGAGGTATCGAATCTTATCAAGTTTTGTAACATCGTTTTTGTCAGCTGCTTCAGTTTCATGATGTAAACAAATGTTGTCTCTTTGGGTTATGTAAATTTTGACAGAGGAGGTCACAAGATGGAGAGATTCCTGAAGATATTTTGAACAAATATGATGATCTAAGTTCCGAAAGTGTGCCAGAGTTTTGTATTGATGCAGGATCTACTGGAAATATTGCTAGATTTATAAACCATTGTTGTGAGCCTAATCTGTTCGTTCAGTGTGTTTTGAGCACACACGATGATTTGAGGTTGGCTCGGGTCATGCTGTTTGCTGCGGACAACATACCTCCTTTGCAGGTATCTCATTTTCATTATTTCTTCCAAATTTTTTTAGGATGGATTCGGTGACTTTTTATCCACGTAACTTTAGATAATTTTTTCAATTTTCCGAAACAAAATATATATAAAAGAAACCAGTTACATGACTTTCTTCGAAAAAAAGTCATTGAATCCGTTCTCAAAATTTTTATTGGAGTATTTATAGCAATCTCTTGGATTTCTTGCAGGAATTAACGTATGACTATGGTTATGCTCTGGATAGCGTGTTGGGCTCTGATGGGAAGATCAAGCAAATGCCATGCTATTGTGGAGCCGCAGACTGCAGGAAGCGATTGTTCTAAATGTTGTTCATTCTTTCACAGGAAAAGTTGTATGTGATCTTTCTTTTTGACAACTAAAGGGGTTTTCAATATACATTTTTTAAACATAGTAGCAAGTTTTGATGGCGCAGTATATACATTGACCTCACCTGAAATGGCAGCAAAGGGACCTTGTATTTTTTTTTTTTTTTTATAAATATAGGTTTTTCTCCCTGGAAATAACCTGCTTTATGATTTTAAGGTATATTTCATATTAGAAGTTTTTAAAGATTCAAGAGTATATCAAAAGTAATTTCTTACTGATTTTGTACAAGTATTTAATTAATTGAATTTTCAGGAATTAATGGATCGATAACTGAGTCATGTTTGTTCGTTTGTTTGATTTAGTTTTCACAACTATGGATAGAAATATTAATTCTCTACGTAGTAGAAACATTAAATATTTATTTGTGTAGGAAAATAAAATGTCTACATGCTAGCAATGACCCCCCCGATCAAAATGAGTAAAAAGTAAAAAGTAAAAAAGAAGTAATACTTGTCTTTCCTAAAATTTCTTAAATGACACTTTTACCTTTTCTATTTTTTAAATAGGCATTTATCTTAAAAAAATAATACTCATTTAATTTATTTAAATTTACAGTTATATAAATTATAGACTATCACAATAATAAGTCAATAAATTTATCTATATATTTATAATTTTTTTATTTTTATATTAAAACACTGTTTTCATAAAAGCAAATGTCATTGTTTTTTATCGCGGTGTTTAATTTTTAGATATTAAGTGCATATTCCACCTTTGATTTAAATTTGTATCTTCAACTATACTTTGAGTAATATATGGGATGTGAGTGTTTGATTAATTTATGTTGTTTACAATTTATTTTGAATACTTTTAGTCTCTTTTAAAAAAATTGGAAATGAATTCAATTGAAATCAACTAGTAATGAACTTTTTATTTTACAATTCAATTGAAATTATTACATATGACATATATTCATTGATTTCACATGAAAGCACACAAAACCCCCTTTTTTTTAAGGGGCACCGTACCAATTCCCATTTTCTTTTTCAAAATGTTCATCTTAGTCCTTTTATCTTATAACAACATTCAATATGTATGAGCTTCCATATTGTCCTTATTTGTGAGCTTTTGCTTTGGAGGATAGATTTTCAGATAAAGATTGTTATTAGAAGTTATGTTCTTGTAGGTTTCAAACTTAATTAGTTGGAGTGTGTTAGTTTTATGTTTTATTTCAAAGCATCCAATAATAATGGAGGTACTTATACTAGTTTTTGAGTTTTTTTTTTTTTTA
>Ga0209589_1000940_pt1 | contig 44917 bp, 13 predicted proteins | sample CowpeawhiteBW_FD_187525 | JGI IMG/M metagenome (GOLD analysis project Ga0209589, IMG submission 187525) | Root nodule microbial communities of legume samples collected from California USA - Cow pea white BW (SPAdes) (version 2) | ecosystem: Host-associated > Plants > Roots > Nodule | place: USA...
AAAATATAAATAAAAAAAAAAAAAAAAGGAACATGGTTTCCATGTACAACATGCAACTTTCAGTTTTTGACCAAGGCTAAACCTGAGAGAACGCAGAGCAAGTATATGCAGAACATAAAAAAATAATGAGGTCAAAAAAGGGTAAATGATGAAAAAGTGTTGAAATGACAAAACAAAGAATTCAAAATGATAAATCCACACAGACAGATATAGAATGGAAATTGGTTATTAAATTTTGGAAATTTCCAATTATACATGGAATCTGGTAAGAGAGTTTATTAACATTGCAGAGAAGAGAATTTGCAGAGGGGGAAAATAAGCAGAGATATGCAAACTCAATATTTGCAGATATTATTGTGTAGAAAAGTGATGTATCTGTTACTATTTGTGAGTTAATTAAAGGTAAGAGAAGAGAGCACCGGAAAAAGTTCAATCGGAAAGAAGAGCACAGGTGAAGCCATCGGTGACAAGTTGATTAATTGCATCCTTAAACTTAACATAGTCCTCAAGTTTGTTGTAGACCTGGCGAGAAATTCGGGCATAGGCAGTAACAGAGGCGTGTTCTTCTCCTCCGGCGAAATAAATTGGAACTTCAACCCCAAACTCATCTCTCAAACGCGTCCTAAGTTTCAGAGCATGAGAATCACTCATAATCCCCAAACATGGAGGCAAACCCACCATCACCATGCTAGCACTCATGTCAGGAGGAGTACCGAGATGTGTTCCCCAAGCCTCCACCAACATCTTCCCCATCTCAACCACAACATCATGGTTCCTTTTTCTGATCCCTTCGATTCCACCTTCGAACCTCTTCACGAAATCCACAACTGCAGGAACCACCAACTGCGCACTGTAATCCCGGTTCCCGGTCCAAGAACTCTCCACCGCTAACCCGTTCCCGTACTCGTGAGACACCACGGGGTGGTGCAGGTCACGTGACTTCGGCGACGCACGTGCGTAGAGGAACGCCACGGAAGGGGGGCAGAAGAACCACTTGTGCAAATTGCTGGTGTAGAAATCTGCGCCAATCTCTTGCATATCCACGCGCGTGCACCCAATCGCGTGCGCCGCGTCAACGAAGACCTGCTCCACCCCCTCCTCCCTGCAGATCGTAACTAACTCCTTAACGGGAATGACCACGCTGGGCATGGAAGTCACGTGGTCGATAACCGCCAAGCGGATTCTGTTACCTCGGGATTTTCCTTTCTCAACGGCCTTGCGAAACTCGCGGACGATTTCGTCGTTGGAGGTTACCGGGAAGCGGAGGGGGACCACGACGACGGAGCCGCCGGCGCGCACCACGTAGGCCTCGATGGCTTTCTTGACGGCGCCGTAGGCGTAGTGCAGCATGAGGACGACGTCGCCCTTCTGGAAGGTTCCCTCGTGGAAGGCCCAGGCGGCCTGCTGGAGAACGATGGCGGTGGCGGTGGAGGCGTTGTCGACGAGGGAGATCTCGTCCACGTGGCGGGCGTTGACCAGGTCCTTGATGATGGTGCGGGAGCGGAGGAGGCCGCTCTTGAGGTGGTTGAAGTAGAATTGGTCCGGCTGGCGGAGGTTCTTGAGCTGCCAGTCGCGCTGCACGGCGATGACGGAGGCCGGGCAGCAGCCAAAGGCGCCGTTGTTGAGGCGCGCCACGGCGGGTTCGTGGTGGGAGAATTCAGATTGGATCTCGGCCTCGGTGATGAAATTGGTGTGCTTTAGCTTCTTGTGGGGATGGGAAACCGCGTCGCCGTTTTGGTGTTGGGTGGAAGCCATTGGAGAGTGTGAGAGGAGGTTGGAGTGAGGGAAAGAGGGGAAAGAGAATGAAGACAAAGTGTGGTGATATTATCTTTCATTCGCATTAGAGTCTACTCAGCAATCCACATAGTGACATGGGAAATTTGGAATATAAAATGAAGGAGGAACAAAACCAACCAACCAGCATAAAGGTACCCTTTTTATGGATGCTGCTGTTCTCTTATTCATATAATGATGCAATGCAATGTAATACTGCAGCAGGTGCTGGTTCCATGTTTTCCTATTCATGCTTGGAATTTGATTTTCTATTGCACACCCCACTAGCATACAACTTCAGGATTTGACCACTGAGTGACTCTGTTATGCTTGCTTATTAGTATTCATTACTTGAAAAGCTTTTTCAAAGTAAAGGATGAATGAGTGTGTGTGCTTGATTCAATGACTTTGAAACCAAAGTTAGTTACATTCAATGTGTTTGCAAACAAAGCACACTTTTTTACTTAATAAAGGAGTATTTTTTACTACTCTGTTTCCTGCTTCTGATCCAAACACAGGATGGTAAAAGTTTTGTTGATTTTTGTTTTTAATCTAAATATTTGGGGGAGGGGGGCAATGAAGTATCATGTAAAATACCAATTTCTTGTATACATCTCAATATTGGGACAACTTCAAGGCTCTTCATATTATAACCCCCACTTGTTATGGAAAATTATAATCAAAAGCCTTTGAAGATACCATAGAACAATAGGAATTATAGTCATATAATTGTTAACGACTTTTTCTTTGGGATAATACAATGTTTCAAAGTCTTCGTATCATCAGGTAAATATTGCATAAACCCACAGATTTCAAGTTGTTGAATAGGTTGTTTAATTCTGTTTTGGAAGTATATTATATCCAATTGATTGAAGAAATTTAAATGAGTATGATGATTTTTATCGGGACATATGGAAACCAACGACACCATATTATTTAGGACTTTATATGATGATTTATATGCTTGTCGATTCCATTTCCACTTAGTGATATTCATTTTTATTTTATAAATTAATATGAAACAAATACACTTTGATGCAGGCTTATTTTTCTTTTAATTTGTAATATGTTTTGCCATTTGACTTTGTTATTTATTAGCTTTGTTAGTTCACTTGGTTTAACTGGCACTGATTGGGTCAATAACTTGATGCTAAAACTTCAACATGTTACTTGAAGTATTCGAACTAAGTGTTGTCTTTTCTGTCCCCAGAATGCATAATTCAGGGGCTTATTATATTATTGTTGATGGAAAAATTATTTTCTTCCTGTTAACAGCATATTTCATCTTTGATACAGTTACAATTAAAGATCGAGATTTAAAGACAGAGACTAAAACTTATCAGACATAAATAGTTGTTATATTTTGTTTATAAATTCTATTTCATACAATATAATAAATATTAGAATTTAGAGATACTTGTAAAGAGTTTTCAAGTTCAGTCCAAATTATCTTTGGATTTTTTTACTATCCAATTGAATACACAGACCGAGAATCCAAATTCTTTTAATGACTTAGAAGATTCTAAAATTTTAACCATATATTTAGACCTCATTAATGAGTGATGAATTCTAATTCTTTTATTCATATAATGACCAAGAAGATTCTAAGATTTTAACAACATATTTAGATCCCATTGATAACTTATTAATTCTAATTCTTTTATACACTTTTCTCTAAGATATATTGTAATTTCTTTAAATTGACTATTATATGTATCAAAATAATGAATTTTTTTTTAACATATTACTATGTATCTTATCATTTGAAAACTGAAAGTCTACGATTCATTATCAAATAGCAATACTTAGGTTATACTTATGTTCTTTTATTTTATATTATTATTATTATTATTTTGATCCTCTTTTAATTTGAGAGAGCAATATCTATCTTATATTTACAGTTGCTTTATTTTATGTTATGATTATTATTTTTATTTCTTATCAACTTAGCATTAAAGAATTTATCTTATTTGATTTTTTATTTAGTATTCAAACTATTTCATTTAAATGTCATTTTTCTTTAAGCATTCCTGTAATTTCTAGTGGCACTCATATGAAAATAACTAAAAAATAACCATATGATATTTACGGTTGAAACTAAAAATTTAATATAAATTTTTATAAATTCATGTAAATATAAATTTTAAAAATATATTTAATTTATATTTATAAATTAATTGAGAATAAAAAATAATTATGATGCATAAAATAATTTAAATATATTATAATTATGGCAATAGAAAATTTAATATAATAAAATATTGTAATAATGATTGTCTTTTGTAAAATAAATAAATAAATAAATATATATATATATATATATATATATAATTTATGTAATAATTTTTTTTGTATAATAAGTTAGAAAAAAAATTAAAATAATAATAGGATTGTAGGTGAATATATTTAAAAAAAAAATTAATGTAAAGTTAAAAACTAGTAATGTGAATGTAAAACATTTAGATCTTATTATAAAAAAAAAATCATTCAAAGAAAATATTTAAAAAGTATAAAAAATTTTTAAAAAATTTTTTTGATAGAAAAAATATATAAACTAAAATATAGAAAAACATACAAATTCTTAATAGAAAAATCTTAAAAAACAAAAGGTATAAAATTCAAATATGCAAATTCAAATTCAAATTTAAATTTAATAATTATTTGTTGAAATTATTAATTATTTAAATTAAAATTAACAACTAGAAAAAATAAATTACTCAGTAATAAAATTTTGATGTTGAAAAAAAGTTAGTAATTTATTTTTAAAAACTAATTACTAAATAATTTATTTTTTCCAATTATTAACTTTAATTTAAATAACTAATAACTTCAACAAATAATATCTAATTTGAATTCGAATTTGAATTTTTATATTTTTATAAAATTATATTAAGATTTTTATATTTTGGTATATTTTAAATTTATATATGTTTCTTAAATAAAATTTAAAATAAAATTATGTACTTTTTTTAATATTGTTTTAAGTTATTTTTTTATAATATATTTTGTTTATAAACAAACTTAAATGTTTTTCATTCACATTACTAATGGTTAACTTTACATTAATTTCGTTTTCAAATATTTACACTTGTAAGACCCAATTATTTCTGCCATCTTACTTTTAAGGGCTGCCCTACAACAGTGGGCCTAAAGGCTGACCCATGAGATAAGAACCCTTCGTGTTGCCCTAATTTCACATTTCCATTCACTTTCAGAAACCAACCGTCTTTTCCCCTTGCTCTCACAGGACGCTCTGCTAGGGTTCCTCTCCAAACCTTCTCGAACTAGCTCCGAATCAGTTTCTACTCCACGTAAGTGCCCTTCTAGATCGTCTGAGTTCCATTGCTTTTCCTTTGTATTTTCACAGTTAGGGTTTTGTATTAATCCGTCCCCTTTGTCCCGTGTACCTTATGTTTTCAGCTCTTTAGTGCGTTTCTAGAGCTGCTGTGCTCCTTGGTTGTGTGTCGAAAGTCCTGTGCGAACCCATTCCAGGTAGGGAAGCTCTAGCTCACTTTCATATTTCGTTTCTGTTATGTTATGAACTGTCATTTTGAAGTTATGGGGCTGGTATGATGTGGTGATGAGTTGTGAATGTGGTAATATATGTGGGATGGGCTGGCATGGATCACTGTTGCAGGAAAACAGTGACGAGACCTGTTAATCTCGCCCAAGCGAGCCAGTCTCGCCTAGGCGAGACGAACAGGGACTCGCCCAAACCCCTTTTACGCGAGAGGTCGCCCAGGCGACCCGCTCTTTATTTTGAGCGAGCGAGCATCTCGCCCAGGCGAGAGGGGTCTCGCCTAAGCGAGATCCCACGTTGCTTTCTTGGTGTTTTTGAGCCCTCGCTTAGGCGAAGGGGACTCGCTTGAGCGAGAATGTCTCGCCTGAGCGAGACCCTTCAGCCTGAGCGAGGGGTTGGGCGAGACAGTGCTGAGTTTTGGTTGTATGTTTACTCTCGGATGATTGGAATTGTTTGGGTATGATTGCTATGATGAGATACATGTACATATGTATGGATATATGCTTAATGGAGTGTTATGTATTCGTGACATGATTCATAAATGGTGAATGATGGGTATTATGGGAACTTGACATGTGAAATGAATGAGTGGATTGGAACTAAAGTAACATGGTATTGATATGAGATGAGGCCCTAGACTCATGGGGTGGTGATGACTAGTGATATGGATTCAAAATGTGATACGTATGAGGAATTAATCCCAGGGGTTGGTATGAAATTGTAAATATGATTTAATGTTCTCGTATTGCTGATTTATGAATGTTGGTCTGTGTCTGAGTGTAATTCCTTAGGGTCTCTAGGTGAGACTTCCGGGGCTGCGCTTCAGTGGTCGAGACGTAATTCCATGGCCCATGTTAGTGGGTGCCCATGGTGGTGCCCCATCTGTATAACTAGGTAAGGATTCAAGGTAAGGACTGCATCCTGACACTCTAAGGGGCCAGTTAGTCTCACTTAGAGCGGACTGACTCTTGTGGTGAGAGTAGCATGAGGCTTGAAATTCATTAAGGGCTAACCTTGTGGTGAGGGAAAATGATTCAATGAAACACTTGTAACACATAGCTCGGGAGTGAGCAGCTCGGGTGTGAGCAGAGGTATCCACCACAAGTGCAAACGTCTGCTGAATCCGACCAAGTTATATATACATATCCAGATGAGTCAAGTCAAGTCGTAGTGTATTGTTTGGAAGGTCGTAACATGCTTGTGTGTCGTACATATGCTGGACTGTGAAATGTATCTGAATTCATTGATGAAATGATTTTATGCTCTAGCTTACCCTATTTTTGTTGTTGTGTGTTCTGCTGTGTGGTACTCTCTTTTGCGATGATCATCAAGTTGTTGGTGTGAGCAGAGACGAGGAACATCCGTGGACAACAAGGAGATGGTAATTCCGCTGCATAGTCCGTGAGGATTGGACTTTAGTTTCTGTTAGGCTTTTCATTAGGGCTATAGCCCATGTATTCGTTGTTCTTGGATTTATATAGTTTTAGTCAAATCATTATCCTGTAATCTTTCGGCATCGTGGTGTGCCTAGTTTGTAGGGGTTGCGTTAAGAACCCCAAAATTGCTATATAGTATCATTGGTGTGTGGCGTTTCTTTAATTACGTTTATTAATTAAATGGGACGTTACAATAATCATATTATCAAGTTTATTTTTCTAATTTATTATGCACAAATGAATTATTACATTAATTATTTTAACCATATATATAAACATATATTAAAATTAATTTTACAAAAAAAATCACAATTATAATAATTTTTATATTACCATAATTACAATATATTTAAATTATCTTATTTATCTTAATCACTTATCAAATTTATTATTCCCAATTATTTGTAAATATTAAATGAAATATATTTTTAAAATTTATATTCACATGAATTTATAAAGAATTATAAATGTTTAACAAAATAATTTAATATAAATAAATATACAAAAGTCCAGAAAAAAATATTGTTAAAGAATTCATTTCTCCAAAAAAAATTCAATAACACCTGCAAAATTAGAAAAAAAAAATGATAAGAATTAAGTGTCTCACAGCAAAAATTGTACTTAAACGGTAAAATATTTAATTTGAAAAAAATTTAAAAATAATGTAGATAAAAAAAACAAATCTACTACAGTAATCGACATCATCACAAGTCTGACGAAAAGAAGCTGAAGATTACATAAATGCTTTGGATCCAATAGTGTCACTTAATTTCAATATGACATTTTAATCTATATTTTTTGATTTACTTTTAATCAAATATTTTAATTATTATTAAATTATTTATTTTCATTTTTTAATGATATAATAAGTTAAAATAGTGATTGAAATAATAAATTAAAAGTGAATAAAAGAAATAATTAAAATATTATTATCTTTTATATGTTGTGTGTATCGAGAGATTGGGTACTCCTTCGAAGAATTTGGTTTGAATCCAATTTCCTATGTTTAATTTTTATTTCTCTCTTATCATAGGTTAATAATTACTGACGTAAATTATTCACATGACATGATGGTTGATTATAATTATTTTAATATATTTTTAAGATGCTCAATATATTAAAATTTGATAAAATAAAATAAAAAATCTTCTATCCCCTTTACTGCACCTGAGGTTGGAATCACCTCATTTTAGATTGAGATGTGAATAGAAAGTTTAAATAAGACAAAATCTCAATCTTTATGTGAATCCTCCCATTTCTTGTTATTTACTTTGAAGTTATAAATAACATGATATATAAACATTTGAAATACGAACAAAGTAATCAATATAAAATCTTTTGCTTTTGAAATTGCTTTTCAAAAAACACATAATTTCCCTATATTTTATAATAAGCGAAAGAAAAATAAAGGAGTAAAAAGAAAATTTTGAGTAGATGTGTCATAAGAAACTCCATGTTTTCATCCTTGATTGAAAAAATTTAACACATAACTCGTAAATAACAATAATAAATAATAATATGAATAAAAAACACTTGGTGATTGCAAACACAATGTATATCATATCATATCATATTTATTATTATTATTATTATTATTATTTTACATTTGTTAATCATGCATAAATATTTATGAATATTTTAGAAATATTCACTGGCACAAAAATAGCTTATAACGTCATTCATTTTACATTTCATTATCACGAAAATTTAACATTAAAAATGACAGGTGACGTTTTTGTAATTAAAACGCCAAAAATTGATGTCAATCAGCCCTTCCTCGACTTTGAATTCAAAATTAACTTCGACCGGTTGTATATTGGACATCGAATGACATCGACCTTCGGAATCAGACGCCAAATGACGTCGGAGATTCCTGCTTGGACATTAAATAAGGTCGGGGTCCCTAATATTCGACATTGAATTACTTTAATTAGCTTAAAAAAACGCGAACCCTTTTCTGTTGGTGCTCCTTCTTCCACAGACACACAACAACATAGATGAAGTTTTCGACTACTAAGAAAGGTGATTTTTACTTCAATTAACTCAAATGGAAGTTGATTGGCTACCTTGTGATGGAGAAAACAACAACACAAACAATATACCAGAGAATGCAGCAAATATAATTTCTCCTAACTTACAAGAATCTATGGAGAACAACAATCAAAGAGCAGCAATAATAAATCACCAAAGACACAAATAAAGGCACCAAGATTTTTAAAAACCACGAGTCGTCCAGACCAAAGAAATAGCTCCACTATGATCAACAAGAGTACAAAAGAGTCTCAATTAATAGCACAAATTAGTGCCAATACCCAACCAAATAACAAAGCAACAAAACTTTCAAAATAGAGAAGAACAAGAGAGGAAAACCTATAATATCACTGCTGCAGTGCGAAATTAATATCTCCCAACTCAGACCTCATATCAACGATCCGACCGGTCAGAATGAAGATCAATGAGTTCCGAACCTGCTGTAAAAATTTCAGCCCGATCCAACGGTGAACGAATCCGCAGTAACGAATTTACAGTGATAACTTTGTGAAAAACGTGAACAAAATTTTCCCTCTACCTCTCCCTCTATGTGTTAGGGCTTTCCGTGTGTTCTGACTCTATTGTTTTGCCTATCTATTTATTTTATAGCTCCTTCTCTACTAGGTTAAGTGAGACATGGACTTCTCAAGTTTTGGACATTTTCTCCACATAGGAAGGGAGCCCAATACTCAACACCTTGGTTCACATTTTTTTGACGTTTTCCCCTATTGTTTTGTCCAAATTTCGCGTGGCAACAATAGTGGTGTTGTGAAGCTCCTCCGACAACATTCAACAACGACAATGACGTCCAACAACGGCGACGACAACTTGGATTGTAGTGTCCAGTTTTTGTGAGACGTGGTAGAGGGAACTTGACGCAGAAGGCGAAGAGGGTAAAGAAGAAGGAACAACAACGAAGTTTCATTGCTTTCAGGAGTCTCGTTTTAGTGTTGTGAACCAATAAGGTTCTAAGTGTTGTGAACCAGTAAGGACCTCGAACTATCAGAAGTCTCTCGTAGCACTTCTGGCCTGTTCACTACCGTTTAAGGGATATCGGATTCCGTACAACTGACATTAAGAGACGACATGTTTTAGTCCCGACATCAATTTTAACGTCACCCAATATGACGTCGAAATTCGAACAAACATCAAAAGCAAAAATAAGGGACATTAAAAACCATTTTGTATTAGTGATTGTCTCCCTCTTATACAAGTAATCTTACTTTATTATAAATTAAGTTTCTAGATACTAAATCAATTTTAACTAAAGTTTATTCTCTTATTTATATTGTTATAATTTTATAGTTTTATAATTTTATGTTTCATAATCATGTAATTATATTATTATTATTATTATTTTGATCCTCTTTTAATTTGAGAGAGCAATATCTATCTTATATTTACAGTTGCTTTATTTTATGTTATGATTATTATTTTTATTTCTTATCAACTTAGCATTAAAGAATTTATCTTATTTGATTTTTTATTTAGTATTCAAACTATTTCATTTAAATGTCATTTTTCTTTAAGCATTCCTGTAATTTCTAGTGGCACTCATATGAAAATAACTAAAAAATAACCATATGATATTTACGGTTGAAACTAAAAATTTAATATAAATTTTTATAAATTCATGTAAATATAAATTTTAAAAATATATTTAATTTATATTTATAAATTAATTGAGAATAAAAAATAATTATGATGCATAAAATAATTTAAATATATTATAATTATGGCAATAGAAAATTTAATATAATAAAATATTGTAATAATGATTGTCTTTTGTAAAATAAATAAATAAATAAATATATATATATATATATATATATATAATTTATGTAATAATTTTTTTTGTATAATAAGTTAGAAAAAAAATTAAAATAATAATAGGATTGTAGGTGAATATATTTAAAAAAAAAATTAATGTAAAGTTAAAAACTAGTAATGTGAATGTAAAACATTTAGATCTTATTATAAAAAAAAAATCATTCAAAGAAAATATTTAAAAAGTATAAAAAATTTTTAAAAAATTTTTTTGATAGAAAAAATATATAAACTAAAATATAGAAAAACATACAAATTCTTAATAGAAAAATCTTAAAAAACAAAAGGTATAAAATTCAAATATGCAAATTCAAATTCAAATTTAAATTTAATAATTATTTGTTGAAATTATTAATTATTTAAATTAAAATTAACAACTAGAAAAAATAAATTACTCAGTAATAAAATTTTGATGTTGAAAAAAAGTTAGTAATTTATTTTTAAAAACTAATTACTAAATAATTTATTTTTTCCAATTATTAACTTTAATTTAAATAACTAATAACTTCAACAAATAATATCTAATTTGAATTCGAATTTGAATTTTTATATTTTTATAAAATTATATTAAGATTTTTATATTTTGGTATATTTTAAATTTATATATGTTTCTTAAATAAAATTTAAAATAAAATTATGTACTTTTTTTAATATTGTTTTAAGTTATTTTTTTATAATATATTTTGTTTATAAACAAACTTAAATGTTTTTCATTCACATTACTAATGGTTAACTTTACATTAATTTCGTTTTCAAATATTTACACTTGTAAGACCCAATTATTTCTGCCATCTTACTTTTAAGGGCTGCCCTACAACAGTGGGCCTAAAGGCTGACCCATGAGATAAGAACCCTTCGTGTTGCCCTAATTTCACATTTCCATTCACTTTCAGAAACCAACCGTCTTTTCCCCTTGCTCTCACAGGACGCTCTGCTAGGGTTCCTCTCCAAACCTTCTCGAACTAGCTCCGAATCAGTTTCTACTCCACGTAAGTGCCCTTCTAGATCGTCTGAGTTCCATTGCTTTTCCTTTGTATTTTCACAGTTAGGGTTTTGTATTAATCCGTCCCCTTTGTCCCGTGTACCTTATGTTTTCAGCTCTTTAGTGCGTTTCTAGAGCTGCTGTGCTCCTTGGTTGTGTGTCGAAAGTCCTGTGCGAACCCATTCCAGGTAGGGAAGCTCTAGCTCACTTTCATATTTCGTTTCTGTTATGTTATGAACTGTCATTTTGAAGTTATGGGGCTGGTATGATGTGGTGATGAGTTGTGAATGTGGTAATATATGTGGGATGGGCTGGCATGGATCACTGTTGCAGGAAAACAGTGACGAGACCTGTTAATCTCGCCCAAGCGAGCCAGTCTCGCCTAGGCGAGACGAACAGGGACTCGCCCAAACCCCTTTTACGCGAGAGGTCGCCCAGGCGACCCGCTCTTTATTTTGAGCGAGCGAGCATCTCGCCCAGGCGAGAGGGGTCTCGCCTAAGCGAGATCCCACGTTGCTTTCTTGGTGTTTTTGAGCCCTCGCTTAGGCGAAGGGGACTCGCTTGAGCGAGAATGTCTCGCCTGAGCGAGACCCTTCAGCCTGAGCGAGGGGTTGGGCGAGACAGTGCTGAGTTTTGGTTGTATGTTTACTCTCGGATGATTGGAATTGTTTGGGTATGATTGCTATGATGAGATACATGTACATATGTATGGATATATGCTTAATGGAGTGTTATGTATTCGTGACATGATTCATAAATGGTGAATGATGGGTATTATGGGAACTTGACATGTGAAATGAATGAGTGGATTGGAACTAAAGTAACATGGTATTGATATGAGATGAGGCCCTAGACTCATGGGGTGGTGATGACTAGTGATATGGATTCAAAATGTGATACGTATGAGGAATTAATCCCAGGGGTTGGTATGAAATTGTAAATATGATTTAATGTTCTCGTATTGCTGATTTATGAATGTTGGTCTGTGTCTGAGTGTAATTCCTTAGGGTCTCTAGGTGAGACTTCCGGGGCTGCGCTTCAGTGGTCGAGACGTAATTCCATGGCCCATGTTAGTGGGTGCCCATGGTGGTGCCCCATCTGTATAACTAGGTAAGGATTCAAGGTAAGGACTGCATCCTGACACTCTAAGGGGCCAGTTAGTCTCACTTAGAGCGGACTGACTCTTGTGGTGAGAGTAGCATGAGGCTTGAAATTCATTAAGGGCTAACCTTGTGGTGAGGGAAAATGATTCAATGAAACACTTGTAACACATAGCTCGGGAGTGAGCAGCTCGGGTGTGAGCAGAGGTATCCACCACAAGTGCAAACGTCTGCTGAATCCGACCAAGTTATATATACATATCCAGATGAGTCAAGTCAAGTCGTAGTGTATTGTTTGGAAGGTCGTAACATGCTTGTGTGTCGTACATATGCTGGACTGTGAAATGTATCTGAATTCATTGATGAAATGATTTTATGCTCTAGCTTACCCTATTTTTGTTGTTGTGTGTTCTGCTGTGTGGTACTCTCTTTTGCGATGATCATCAAGTTGTTGGTGTGAGCAGAGACGAGGAACATCCGTGGACAACAAGGAGATGGTAATTCCGCTGCATAGTCCGTGAGGATTGGACTTTAGTTTCTGTTAGGCTTTTCATTAGGGCTATAGCCCATGTATTCGTTGTTCTTGGATTTATATAGTTTTAGTCAAATCATTATCCTGTAATCTTTCGGCATCGTGGTGTGCCTAGTTTGTAGGGGTTGCGTTAAGAACCCCAAAATTGCTATATAGTATCATTGGTGTGTGGCGTTTCTTTAATTACGTTTATTAATTAAATGGGACGTTACAATAATCATATTATCAAGTTTATTTTTCTAATTTATTATGCACAAATGAATTATTACATTAATTATTTTAACCATATATATAAACATATATTAAAATTAATTTTACAAAAAAAATCACAATTATAATAATTTTTATATTACCATAATTACAATATATTTAAATTATCTTATTTATCTTAATCACTTATCAAATTTATTATTCCCAATTATTTGTAAATATTAAATGAAATATATTTTTAAAATTTATATTCACATGAATTTATAAAGAATTATAAATGTTTAACAAAATAATTTAATATAAATAAATATACAAAAGTCCAGAAAAAAATATTGTTAAAGAATTCATTTCTCCAAAAAAAATTCAATAACACCTGCAAAATTAGAAAAAAAAAATGATAAGAATTAAGTGTCTCACAGCAAAAATTGTACTTAAACGGTAAAATATTTAATTTGAAAAAAATTTAAAAATAATGTAGATAAAAAAAACAAATCTACTACAGTAATCGACATCATCACAAGTCTGACGAAAAGAAGCTGAAGATTACATAAATGCTTTGGATCCAATAGTGTCACTTAATTTCAATATGACATTTTAATCTATATTTTTTGATTTACTTTTAATCAAATATTTTAATTATTATTAAATTATTTATTTTCATTTTTTAATGATATAATAAGTTAAAATAGTGATTGAAATAATAAATTAAAAGTGAATAAAAGAAATAATTAAAATATTATTATCTTTTATATGTTGTGTGTATCGAGAGATTGGGTACTCCTTCGAAGAATTTGGTTTGAATCCAATTTCCTATGTTTAATTTTTATTTCTCTCTTATCATAGGTTAATAATTACTGACGTAAATTATTCACATGACATGATGGTTGATTATAATTATTTTAATATATTTTTAAGATGCTCAATATATTAAAATTTGATAAAATAAAATAAAAAATCTTCTATCCCCTTTACTGCACCTGAGGTTGGAATCACCTCATTTTAGATTGAGATGTGAATAGAAAGTTTAAATAAGACAAAATCTCAATCTTTATGTGAATCCTCCCATTTCTTGTTATTTACTTTGAAGTTATAAATAACATGATATATAAACATTTGAAATACGAACAAAGTAATCAATATAAAATCTTTTGCTTTTGAAATTGCTTTTCAAAAAACACATAATTTCCCTATATTTTATAATAAGCGAAAGAAAAATAAAGGAGTAAAAAGAAAATTTTGAGTAGATGTGTCATAAGAAACTCCATGTTTTCATCCTTGATTGAAAAAATTTAACACATAACTCGTAAATAACAATAATAAATAATAATATGAATAAAAAACACTTGGTGATTGCAAACACAATGTATATCATATCATATCATATTTATTATTATTATTATTATTATTATTTTACATTTGTTAATCATGCATAAATATTTATGAATATTTTAGAAATATTCACTGGCACAAAAATAGCTTATAACGTCATTCATTTTACATTTCATTATCACGAAAATTTAACATTAAAAATGACAGGTGACGTTTTTGTAATTAAAACGCCAAAAATTGATGTCAATCAGCCCTTCCTCGACTTTGAATTCAAAATTAACTTCGACCGGTTGTATATTGGACATCGAATGACATCGACCTTCGGAATCAGACGCCAAATGACGTCGGAGATTCCTGCTTGGACATTAAATAAGGTCGGGGTCCCTAATATTCGACATTGAATTACTTTAATTAGCTTAAAAAAACGCGAACCCTTTTCTGTTGGTGCTCCTTCTTCCACAGACACACAACAACATAGATGAAGTTTTCGACTACTAAGAAAGGTGATTTTTACTTCAATTAACTCAAATGGAAGTTGATTGGCTACCTTGTGATGGAGAAAACAACAACACAAACAATATACCAGAGAATGCAGCAAATATAATTTCTCCTAACTTACAAGAATCTATGGAGAACAACAATCAAAGAGCAGCAATAATAAATCACCAAAGACACAAATAAAGGCACCAAGATTTTTAAAAACCACGAGTCGTCCAGACCAAAGAAATAGCTCCACTATGATCAACAAGAGTACAAAAGAGTCTCAATTAATAGCACAAATTAGTGCCAATACCCAACCAAATAACAAAGCAACAAAACTTTCAAAATAGAGAAGAACAAGAGAGGAAAACCTATAATATCACTGCTGCAGTGCGAAATTAATATCTCCCAACTCAGACCTCATATCAACGATCCGACCGGTCAGAATGAAGATCAATGAGTTCCGAACCTGCTGTAAAAATTTCAGCCCGATCCAACGGTGAACGAATCCGCAGTAACGAATTTACAGTGATAACTTTGTGAAAAACGTGAACAAAATTTTCCCTCTACCTCTCCCTCTATGTGTTAGGGCTTTCCGTGTGTTCTGACTCTATTGTTTTGCCTATCTATTTATTTTATAGCTCCTTCTCTACTAGGTTAAGTGAGACATGGACTTCTCAAGTTTTGGACATTTTCTCCACATAGGAAGGGAGCCCAATACTCAACACCTTGGTTCACATTTTTTTGACGTTTTCCCCTATTGTTTTGTCCAAATTTCGCGTGGCAACAATAGTGGTGTTGTGAAGCTCCTCCGACAACATTCAACAACGACAATGACGTCCAACAACGGCGACGACAACTTGGATTGTAGTGTCCAGTTTTTGTGAGACGTGGTAGAGGGAACTTGACGCAGAAGGCGAAGAGGGTAAAGAAGAAGGAACAACAACGAAGTTTCATTGCTTTCAGGAGTCTCGTTTTAGTGTTGTGAACCAATAAGGTTCTAAGTGTTGTGAACCAGTAAGGACCTCGAACTATCAGAAGTCTCTCGTAGCACTTCTGGCCTGTTCACTACCGTTTAAGGGATATCGGATTCCGTACAACTGACATTAAGAGACGACATGTTTTAGTCCCGACATCAATTTTAACGTCACCCAATATGACGTCGAAATTCGAACAAACATCAAAAGCAAAAATAAGGGACATTAAAAACCATTTTGTATTAGTGATTGTCTCCCTCTTATACAAGTAATCTTACTTTATTATAAATTAAGTTTCTAGATACTAAATCAATTTTAACTAAAGTTTATTCTCTTATTTATATTGTTATAATTTTATAGTTTTATAATTTTATGTTTCATAATCATGTAATTATAATTTTAATTAATTTTAAAATAATTTTTATTAAATACACCAAATCCTTACTATGGATCACCTCATCATGATCTTTTGCACCAAAATATTTTGATGATTTAATGTATTACAAAATTTTTAATAAAGACTCAATTGAAAGTTTTTAAATTAATGAGAAACTCAAACTTAATTAAACCAAATTTAAATATTTAATTATAATTTTTATAAATGCATTAAAAAGTAAATAAAATGAGAAAATAGAAGGAAAAACATTAAAAAGGTTTTAAAACTAAAACAATTGTGAAATACAACAAGTCATAATAAATAAATGTTTATATAAACTGTAATTAAGTTTAATTACTAATTTGGTCTCAAATCGAGAAAAAACCAAATTGCTTCATTTTAAAATAGAAATAGAACCAAATTGAATCAAAATTATAAACAAGGGGACTAAATTGAAAACAAGCACAATCATATGATAGTAACATGACACATGACATTATACCGACACAATATTAACACCAATCTAACAAAAATGATTAGAGGACTAAATTGAACAAATAAAAAATTAGGCTTTTTGAAAATTTGAATAAAATTAGAGGACCAAATTAAGTATTAAACTATAATATAACTGAAAAGGTAATTATACCGAAAATCTTTTATAATGTACTCCATAAATTTATTGTGAGGTCCTCAAGAAAAGGTTGATTTGCATCGATGGTTGACTTCATTTCCAGCCCTAACTAGTAGGGATGTCAACGGACAGAGACAAGTTTCGCTATCCCATACTCATACCCGTAAAAAAAATTCATCATCATCCCCATACCAAAACTCAACGGATATCAAACTTTTGTCTCATCCCCATCCCCACCCGGTAACATGTATAATTTCGTACCCATATCCATTTTCTTACTACTTCAATATTAATTTTAATTAATTTTTATAAAAAAAAAATTACGGTAAAGTAAACATAATATTATCAAATATTCAAAGTAGGAAGATGGTTGTTTCTTCGATATCAAATACTTCGAAATAATTTATAATTGTTTAATTTTAGATTAAGATACCAAAAAAAATTTCATGAAAACCAAAACATTTATTAAATTTACCAACATTATAAAAAGAAACCAAATATTCAAATTAAAATATACTTTAAATGTTTGTTTACTTCAATTTTTAAAATTCTAATGAATCTTTTTTTTATACACTAATAAAAGTTATAATACATCACTTGATCAAAATGACGCAAAAAACAAATAATAAACATAATAATAAAATTTTAACATAAATCTTGTATCTTTTGAACTCCAATATATGTTTAATGTTGATAAAAAAATATTCATGACAATTACATTAAATTTTTATATTGTAATAAATAAAAGTTATTTATAAAATTATAGTAAAAAAATTACAGTATGATTGATATTGAGTTAGAAAATAAAAAATAACTAGATAAAATATATCAAAATAGTATTCTACATGATAAAAATAAACAACAAATAAAAATATTAAAAAATTAACAAATGTATGTTTTATAAACAATTTGAGAGACTATCGAAAGAAATCACACAAAAAAAAAATAAACGTATAATTAAGGGTATGATCAGATGAAAAATACATTAGAAATCTAAGAAAATTTTTCAAATATCAAAATATATATCAAGAAATAACAAAAATTGTTTTCACGAAATAAAAAAGTTCTTTAAATGAAACAAAAATTAATAATAAGTAAAGATTATTTTTATATTACCTAGTAAATAAAAGGTTTATGCTATTAAACATTTAAATTGAGAGTATTAAACATTCTCAAGTGAAAGGAAAATATACAATAAATAAAAATATTAAAAATAATAAAAAATATTCAAATGTGAGACAAAATTTTTTTTAATTGACATACATCATTTTAACATAATTACATAAATGTTGTAATTAGGGATGTCAACGGGGCGGGTAGGGTACGGATAGTAGCTCCCCCGTACCCTACCCGCTAGATAAATATTCGCCCCATACCCGTACCCATATTCGTCAGGTATTCGTTATGCGGGTACCCGTCTATTTTTTTCATATCCACGAGTACCCACGGGTATTTACAAAATTATTAAAAAAATAAATATTTAATCATAAATTCAAATAAAATAAAATAAAATACATCACTATCTTAGATTTTAAATAAAGTTCAAAAAAACTCAAGTTCATACAAGTCCAAATAACTATAAAAATAAATATAAAATGACGTTCAACACAATGAAAATTTTTTAATTAGTGTTTTGATCAACCAACCCACTTTCTTGGATTAATTCCTGAAAAAATAATGAAATAATAAACCCCAACTGTCACGTGCCAAGTATTCTTATTTTGGTTCCATAGAATGAAGAGAAAGGAAGATAAGATGTGCAGTTTAGAAAATATTGTATTAGAATGTATTTTACTAATATATATATATATATATATATATATATATATATATATATATATATATATATATATAAGAGTATTTTTGTGAATTAAAGTTTAACGAGTACGGATCCACGAGTACCGCCCCATTAACATGCGGGTATCAAAAATACCTGTACCTGCGGGTAGTGAGTATCCATTTTTAATATCCGTTTCCTATCTATTGCGGGTTTTATATGCTGATATCCGCGGGTACGGATATTTTTGACATCTCTAGGTGTAATAAGTTGAAAAAAATATATTAGAGATGTGAATAAATTTCATGACAAACCAAATAATTAGAAAAAATAAAAAATACAAAGTATATATATATATATATATATATATATATATATATATATAGGGTTACTTAATTAGTGATGAATATTTTAATAATTTAAACAAGAATGGAGATATGGTGGGAACGAGTATTATAACGGGATATATACATCTCTATATCCATTCTCATACCCAATTGAAAAAGTTGGAGATTTTCCATACCTATACCGAGTAAATGCGAGGATTCCCCGTCAAAACGAGGATGGATTCGGACAATATCCACAGAGACAAGTTTATTTGTCATCTCTACTGACCAGTCCACTACTTAGCAAAATGGGCACAAACTCATTCCCAAACCTGAATCCACCATTAGCAAATAGCCATCGTTATCCAAGATATTTTGCCCAGTATCTATGTCACCTTCCATTTATTCCGGACTGGACTCTTAGAAATTTATTTTATACACTGAAAATTTCATTCCGAAAATTTTCAGCGGAGAAATTATAGAGTTGAAGTATTTTACCCTTTCTAATAGCAATTCATAATGAGAATAATTAGCCTAATTTTCCCTGTGTGATGCCACAAAATGAAATCCATACCATAAACCTTACATATGCAATATATTTGCAACCTAGCTAATCAAGTATATTATAATGCTACAAGAGTGATGTGATTTCAATATGTTGGTCCATTTCCTGGGGAGAAAAGGTTCTCAAAAACTCATAATTTCCCCTTTTTTATATTAACTAACAGTGAAATATGAAAGGGGTGACAATATCAGTGTTACTTTTTATTGTCGTAAGCAGCTATATTTTGGGGCTCACATTCAGGACTAAATAAACGAACCAGTAAAGCCGTGCTTGAGCTTACAGTTACAGCTCCACATGCTGCCCAACGAAGGCTCCTAGGATTTGTAATTCGAGGACCTGCATGACCAACAAAGATTAAGAAAATATAGAAGGATGAATTACAATGTCACAAATTTTTTCACATTCAACCGATACAAGATTTCGAGGGAAAGAAAGGGGAGATGTAAATACTATTTAAAACCTCGAAATTATTTCAAGAGTGACACTACATCATATAAGAAACACGTAAAAGGGGTTTGTTTTAAATTAGAGGCATGCTGAGTGATGGTCAAACTCCCCTCTTTATAAGTTTGGCACTCTGTTACACTGAATGAAGAAAACGAAAAGGTTTCACTAGTTGAAGGAGTTGCTAATATCAAGGAGTCTATAGCAGCCCGAAATTAGGCGGAAGCAAAGAACAATGACTACATACTCGGCTCTTTTTCAGTGAAAAAAATAGTTATAATTAGGCTTCATAATCCTAAAGACCGGACTAGAGAGCTTCTGTAGTCACGTTGGCTCACAATTGTGTTTACAAATCAAGGTTGGATACAGTGCTAAAAGGACTTTTTAAGGGTTTCTTTACCGGAAAAAGCCCTATATTTCAGTAGAGAAGCTCCCAAAAGTACTTTTGGGTTGTATTTTTAAACAGACCAATGGTACATATTTAATTTAGTTGCCTTGCCTTAGATTCCTATTTATATCAGATTTGCTTCGTATTTATGCAGATAGTCTATCTTCAGGAGGTTTACTGCACATTTTGCAATTAGGATCATATCGTTAGATTTAACTCTACTCTTTTACATATTTGGCTTCTTCTTGTATCTATGTATGTTCTGGCAAGGGCATGGCCCAAATCACTTGTCCATAATGGTGACTAAAAGATAAAAACTTCAGAAGATTATTAAAAACCCTAAACCTAGCTGGCTCAAGGTACGGTGCCTTTACTGACTAGACTATTGAAGTTTTGCACGTGCTACCCCACCATTGCAGAGCATGGAAGACCAACACTGGAGGACCAACCTACTACCGCAAGGCCATGAGGTACGCATTAGTTTATTCTTTGTACAGTTTAGCAATTCAGAAACTTAAGTTTTTACCCCAACAACCTTTTTCCTCTAGTTTCAACTAGTTGATACAGTGATTCAACAAAAAATTCAAACTGTTCAGAAAATGCTCCAGAAATGCCGTGTTTACTTTAATCATCATTCACAGGAAAACAATATTATGAGCAATTCAGTTGCAAAGTTCAGCTAGAACAAGAAGGAAGCAAGAGTAAAAGGTAGAACAAACCATAATGCAGTCGACAAAGGATCCAAAATCCTAATGCTCCCCCAACACTACAGATTCCAGCCGTGTGCCTCATTAGCCGAGAACAAGGTTTTGCGTCAGACCTCATGACCTCACCATCAGAAAAGCCTAAGAAACGCCTCAGCGACATTGTGTTAGTTACCTACAGAAAGGCACCCCCGGGTGGTTAAGAGTTAATGCTCAACATAAAGGAAATTGTGATGAGAAAGATGTCCAATAGAATACCTCCAGCTACAATATAACAGTAAGCATATCACAAGGTCACTTTGCATTAGTGTGCTTGTGATTGCAATGCAAGCAGAATTCACTCTTAACAGTTGTAAGGCACATAAAAAATGTCAATATTAAACTTAATAGTGGCTGATGTAAAATGAAAATCAAATAGGTAAAACAAAGATTCGTTGTAAGCACAGAAAACTATAAAGTTGATGCCACTGATATTGCAGGATGTGAAAACTACTTGTTTTATTTTATTAGAGCTTTGCCTGTAATAACTTTTAATTTAGTAATAAACTAAAAATATAGCCATCCAATATATGAGAAAAGTTTGCTATACAATGTTATGCACTTCAACCATCAAAATTAACAAATACTAGCTTCATTACCACAAATCTAATGCAGCAGGAGAAACTTTAGCTATAGCAGATCATATTGATAGTGCTGATAGTGCAGCATCTTCAGGGTGAGGGAAGTTAGTTACAAACGTTATCCACTAGAATTTGTAAAAGAGAAATTTGTCTAAATATATGCAACCATGTTCCTTGTGAAACAGCTTTAAATTGTTCTTTAAAGAGTCCAATTCGAAAGTCACATTTAAGACTACCCTGGAGGTATTGTCTCATAATGAGAATTAGAATTGATGTCCTGTTTGAATATTTTTTTCTCATGAAAAATTATAGAAGAAAAGAAGAATGCAAAATGCAGTAGTTTCTTTTATAAAACCAGTTATCACAGAGGAAGCTCAATTAATTTCATTTTTTATTTTTTGTCTCCTATAGGCGTCACAGAAGAATTTATCCAATTGGACGTTATTCCCCCAAATGACAGTAAATTGCCAACCAATTATGCTTTTATAAACCCTTTATCCAAGCAAAGTAGAAAAACGAAAAGTGCCAAGACTTCAATAAAAGAACAAGATGAGAAGCCTCTATATTATTAAGATTCCCAGTTTTCTACACTAATTATTCTTTAACGAAGTGTAGAAGCTATTAATATATTATGTCTTAACCAAAGTGGTGTGAACCTATCCCTTGAGGTCATTTTATCAAACACCAAAAATGCAAGGCCATACACTAATCAAACCAAGGACAAAACCAGATTCCAAACTTTCAGCAGAAACAGGATTAGAAGAACATGTTATATTAATGCATTGACAAAGGTGAAGTTGAATTAGAGCTTCAGTTCAAATTGATAAAGAAAATTACCTCAAAATACAAAGCCACCGAAGCCAGAGAGAGGAAGGTCACTTTGCTGCCTAATCACTGCAAAGAAGAAAGCGCCTCTATGCGAATTGTGCCATGGAGAGTGACTGGGCCGGACTTAAATGGGCCAGGGTTAGTGAAGAGAAAGCCCACCCCTTAGCCCAGTAATGTACTACACACCATTATTATTAAATACTTGTTTTTTGAAGTGTTTTCTAAACACTAAAATAAAACATGAAAAATCATGTTCTCGCTCACGCACACATGCACCAGATATATATACACATTATATTTTAAAATACATACATTCAAATTAATTTATAAAAGTCCTTCAGTGACTTATTTAAATTTTTACTTTTTAATGTGTAATAAAATTATCTTAACTTATTAAAAAAAATAATTTTACTTTTTATTTTTCTTTAAAGTTCCAGTTAAAAAGTTTTTCAATCATTCCTTTTATTATTCCTTTTATTTGTTATTACTTATGTCATTACTCATTTCATTTTACTTATTATGTTCCAGATATGATATTCTCACCGTGATTGTTTTTTTTTTTGTGAAATTCGGCAATTTCTTTAATTTTCTTTTCTTCACATTTTCACTAATAATCTATGAATACATAGCCATTTTAGTTACTACCAATTACTGTTTAGTTTATAAAAAAGTTATAATTTAATTCTTCAATACATGAATTTAATGAGTATTAATACATGAATTTTACAGCATTTAATGAGTATTAGTACATGAATTTTACAGCTTATTATCAAATTTGTAGAAAACTAAAATTCAATATAACATTAGCCTTTAATTTATCAGTGTAAATTTGTTTCATAAAACTTAATTGACAAAACATTGTTACATTTTCTTTTAGAAAATTTATACAATAATTTATATTTTTTAATAATCAACTTTTATTATTTAACGTCACTTGGTATATGTCATTAATTATTTAAAAAAAAATATTGATTAATAAGTCAAAAAATAAAAAATAAAAATAAAAATTATAATATTATTATACTTTATTTTACTATAATTATAAAAATTAAAAAATGAAAATCACAATATTATTATACCTTATTTTACTGTATTTTTGTGAATAGTGAAAATAATGTGTAAGTTACTGGAAATCCCTTTTACTATGCATACCTATATTGAATTCCAATAAAAAAATAAATAATAAATAATAAATAAGGAAGGAAGGAAGGAAGGATAACGTGCTCCACCAAATATAATAAAATACTTTGCTGAAGCATGGGAAGAGAGGGTTTTTGTTTGAGAGTGTAATAAAAAAGCCAAGCTCCACTAAATAATTACATAAATATTCAGATAATATGATAAAATATGACCTCGTTGATGCCATCGTAGATATGTTTTTTGAGCAATTAAGTAATTTAACGTAAGTGTATTGTTTGTGTTGTAAATATATAAGTGCTACCCAAAAAGATTCCAATCTTCTCCTCCCAGAGACCTTCCTGTCAGTGTAGGTAACGTGTTCTTTCATCAACTCTTCTCCCTACTCTGCTTTGAACCGTAGTAAAGTACCACGATAGTTGCTGCACAAGCATCTGCAGTAGCAAAAAGTTTTCATTTTTCTGATCTCTTAGCTTTAATCACATGTATCCCCGTAAAAAAATATTAAAACTTCAATCGTAGATCATCCTAGTGAGTTGAGGTCACTTGGTTTCTTCTAATTTCCACTAGATTTTACTTGTCCTAATTTTGCTTTGACTACAGGTTTGATTTTGCATAACTTTTTTTTTTCTTTGTTATTGGTATCATGATCCTATGTTGAGTTCAGTTCAGTTGACTTTTTTTCTGGTGATATCTTATCCTCAGTTTTCCACTGGTGTTGATCTGTCTTCATGCTATTGTATAAACATGTTTCGTCTCACTTCTATTTATCCTTTCCTTTTTCATTTGATGCATCTGTTCGAATATTCCGCTAGTGGATTTGGGGACTGTCTGTTATTGTTACCAGAAAAAAAGAGTTTTCTTTTCATGTATAGGTTAAACGATTGTAGAAATAGTTAAGTCAACTGAGAAGAAACATTAGAATGAGATAAGATGAAGAAGACAAGTGTTGGCTTGTTAAGGTTCGGATTCATTGTAATAATTCCATGAATACCGTTTATTATGAACTTTGTTGATGAAGATCTTAGTTTTACCGAGGGTTTTGTTTAGAAACTTTTTCTATAAGCTCCGGTAGAAAAAGAGAAGAAAGAAAAACAAGATAAGCATTTTTTTTTAATGGTTATAATTAGCTCAGCATACGTTAAAATCAACTTTTAGGGAAGATAACATGTGAGCTATTTTATTTCTGTGTAAGTTCATGTTAGCATATGGAAAGAGTTTATTTAATTTTTTCTTTATGTTTTTTAGTTCACTAGTGTTGTTTCGAAAAAGATTTCAAACATGGGTATCCTTGGACAACCTTCTCCATAAGCTCTTTAGGGAAGAAAAAAATGAATTTGACTTATCCTAAAATTCGGTTATGCAGAAGTTAAAGGGAAAAAGGTAGAGAAACTAATTGAGAGAGCTTTTACAAATTAGTTCATGCATAAGCTAGTTCATGTTACTAATTTGAATGTGTATCTGGGACTATATATCCGACTTACCGTTACATTACCCTGTATGGCAGATTCTCTTTGAAGATGGGGAACACGTATTTGTTGTTCACCTTTTGTTTGTGGGCTTTGACATGCTCACTTCTTCCTTCTTTCTCGAGTGGACTTATGAGAATTGGTTTGAAGAAGAGAGATCTAGATCTTGATAGTATCAGAACAGCTAGAATGGTACGAGAAAAACTAGGATTAGGCAGACCTGTGTTGGGTGCATATGATCAGTATGTTGGCAAACCAACCGATGAGGGCATAGTACCTTTGAAGAATTATTTGGATGCACAATATTATGGAGAGATTGGAATTGGCACACCTCCGCAGAAATTTAATGTCATATTTGATACTGGTAGTTCCAACCTATGGGTTCCATCATCAAAGTGCTATTTTTCTGTGAGTTCAACTTAACTTCTGTGCATTCAATCTTTTCCTGTGTGTACTATCAATGAGTCCTGTTGATTAATGTTCTCTTACAGCTTGCCTGCTATACCCATAAATGGTACAAGCCAAAGAAGTCCAAAACATATATCAAAAATGGTAATGCCAGCTTCTTATTATGCAGAATCATTATAGTGGTAGATGCAATCATGTAACCCCAACATTAAACGGTAGTGCATTCTGTGCGGATGCTATTTGACATGTTTCAATTCATCTTTTTACTTGTCAACCAGGAACTTCGTGTAAAATAACCTATGGATCTGGATCAATATCTGGTTTTTTCAGTAAAGATAATGTTAAAGTTGGTGATATTGTTGTCAAGAAACAGGTGAGTGAGTGCCTCTTAATACATTAGATCCCACATCTAGACTGAACAGTTCTGCAGCAATACTTTATAGAATTTACCATTATGTTATTCTTTTTAACTGTAGGATTTCATTGAGGCAACTCGAGAAGGAAGTCTTTCCTTTCTGTTAGCGAAGTTTGATGGATTACTCGGGCTTGGGTTTCAGGAGATCTCTGTTGAAAGTGCTGTGCCATTATGGTATGTTCATCATGCACTTTTGTTAGTTCATTTGCAGCTGGTATTCACGTCAGAAGGCCAATTGGTAAGCCTTAAATCTTTTCATTTACTGATCCATTTAAATTACAGGTACAATATGGTGCAGCAAAATCTTGTAAGTGAGCAGGTGTTCTCTTTTTGGCTCAATGGCGATCCAAATGCGAAAGAGGGCGGAGAACTAGTTTTTGGAGGTGTTGATCCAAAACACTTCAAGGGAAATCACACTTATGTCCCAGTCACTAGAAAAGGCTACTGGCAGGTGAGCAAAACAATTTAGTTTGATCAGGAATGTATGGTTTATTTTTGAAAGGCTCACAAGAATATTTTCCTTTTCAGATTGAAATGGGAGACTTTTTCATTGGAGGTGTCTCGACAGGTGACTTCATTTCATTCTTCTTCAATTCTATATAGATAGTTTCTGTTGTCTTTTGGGGAGTTATTTGGGAATAAGTAGTGAGTGATTGAGTGGTTGAAAGGTTTTAGAATGTGGTACAAGGAGAAAACTCACTTCTATTTCTTCCTCTCACATACTGTAGTGTATTTTAAAGACTTGTGACTTGTGTACTCACTGTATCTTTACATTTTTTTTTTAGTAGCCATGATCTTTGATCATGAAATTTATCTAATCCTGTATATCGATGCTATCCTCAGGTGTCTGTGAGGGTGGCTGTGCTGCTATTGTGGATTCAGGAACATCTTTGCTTGCTGGTCCAACTGTGAGTCCTTATGCTTCTTTGAAGACTTTGATATTTATAAATTTCTGTTTGTAATTTTTATGGCGCTGTTAATTTCAGGCTGTTGTAACTGAAATCAATCATGCAATTGGAGCTGAAGGAGTTCTAAGCGTAGAATGTAAGGAAGTTGTTTCTGAATATGGAGAAATGTTATGGGATCTCTTGATATCTGGGGTAAGATCTCTTGCCTACCTTGAAGTTTTCCTTTCAACTTGATTTGTTGTCTTTGATCTTTCCTTTCACTAGTTTTCACTTCTCAGACCTAAGTGTGTTTGATCTTGATTTGCAGGTACGACCTGATGATGTGTGCTCACAGGTTGGTTTATGTTTTGCCAAAAAAGGTCAATCAGAGAGGTCAGTTTGTTTGAATTTGCAATTAGCAATTTTATATATCAGTGTTTTGAATGCACTTTCAACATATTTGATTTCGTGCACTTCAATTAAGTAATGTTTTGAAGATGTTGGTGGGATGGTTAATATTCTGACTGTGACCTTAGCAACCAATTTCTCAGGGCTTGATACCCTTGATTACAACTACTGGTTTATAAATTTCTTCTTTTGCCACTGGGTGAATTTAGGTTCTATCCATACTTTTAATGCCATCAGATTTTGGCTAAAACAGGGTCTAAAATTTTTTCATTGGTTACAATTACTGGTTTATGTATTTCTTCTTTTTTCAACTGAGAGCGTTTAAGTTCTATTCTTACAACTGTTATCAGATTTTGGCTGAAAGAGACTCCTAAATTTTCTTTGAATCCTAATACTATGCAGCAATGGAATTGAGATGGTGACTGAAAAGGAACAGAGAAAGTTGTCAGCTAAAGATACTGCTTTGTGTGCTCCCTGTCAAATGCTTGTGATTTGGATTCAGAATCAACTAAAACAACAGAAGACAAAGGACACAGTTTTCAACTATGTGAATCAGGTAGCCCTTTTGAACCATCCTTGGTGTTGGTTACATTTATATGGCTACATATATGTCGTGCTGATTTTTTCCCCTTGATCATTGGCAGCTGTGCGAGAGCTTGCCAAGTCCAAATGGAGAGTCAGTAGTTAACTGTAATGGCATTTCTGGATTACCAAACATCACATTTACTGTTGGAGACAAACCTTTCACCCTCACTCCTGAGCAGGTTGGCTTTACAAACTGTGATAAATTAAATTACAATGCAGTTTTGGTAGATGATTACACTCCATAAATCTAATGCTAACCTCAAAACAACATTACTATCTACATCCCAAGGCTAACTGTTAGAGATTGTTTATTTATTTTATTCTGGTTCTGAAAATGCTGTGTAATTTCAGTATATTCTGAAAACTGGAGAAGGCATTGCAGAAGTTTGCCTTAGTGGGTTTATTGCTTTTGACATTCCTCCTCCACGGGGTCCTCTTTGGTATGTGTTACCCTTCTATGAATGGAATGATTGACTACCATTGTCCTAAGCTTTGCCTTTGATATTATTTTTTTTTTCTGATATTGCTGTGACTATTTTACCTGAAGGATTCTTGGGGATGTTTTCATGAGGGTGTATCACACTGTCTTTGACTATGGCAATCTCAGAGTTGGTTTCGCCAAAGCTGCATAACAAGACATGCTGCAGGGTATCTTTTAATAAACTTGTTTATGTGTTGTAAATAATCCTCAGTAACTTATATGGCAAGGTTCACGTTATAGATTTCATGAATGTACACACTAGTGAAACTATGCGCTTTCAAGTATTGTGTGCTTGTACTTGAAGGGATCATTTTTATTAAACACCATGTTGAACAGTAGATTATATATTGTACCCTTACGTTACGTGCAATGAAGATAGCAATGGATTCTGTAGCCAAACGAGCAACATAAAATGGTGCCAAGAATGTTTTTTCTTTTCCCTCTGAAATGTTCAATAATGCATTGTGAACTTTCTCCAAAAATATATGCTCCGTATTTGCATGCATTGAATATGATGTTTGAGCATCTGATTCTGAAAAAGCTAAACCATGATTGGTGTCTGTCTATACATTCATAGAACTTGTCTACTATTCTCTTTTTTGTAACAAATACACTGTTTCGTTAAATGCTGGCTCTCAAATTGAGTTTTGAGCAAAGGATATTTGGATAATTCATTGCAGCCTAGTTAAGTTGGGTTGGTTTGTCAATGTAGAATATTTCTTGTGACGTTTTGAATGAATATAGTATATAATAGGCTTAATTGTAATTTGAATTTCCTCTACTTTGTAATGTGCTTAGTTTTAGTTCATCAAGTTTCTTGAGTTAAAAGATTTATTTATTTTTCTTTTCAAATGAAGCAATTTACATTTCCACTTAAACTATCAGTTTCTCCTTCTACTCAAAATCTTTTTATATTTTAAATTGATTAAATTGTCTTCTATCTAAAACTCATAAATCAAATGTCACCCAAATGAAGTTGTCTTATAAAATCGGTCAAATTTCATTAAGTTGCAACTAAATTTCTTACTTGAAAATTTGAAATTGCTGTACATCTCAAATTCCTAAAAAAAAACCCTAAAATATATGGATATAAATAGTAATTTGTGGATTTTAAGTATAAGAAAAACCACGAGAAGATGAAACTTTGTTCATTTGAAAAATAGATAATTAATTAAAAAAGAACCTCAAAGACCAAAGTATTAAATAATTTAAATTAAAGAAATACAAATATAATTAGACCTCTTAGAAAAAAAAATTAAGCCTTTATAATATTATATATTTTCAAGTGGTTTGTAATTTACTGCTACTGAACATGTGCAAATTTTAAGAATAAATTACAGTATATTTTTTCATATAATATCAAATAACAGTGGAAAAGACCTAGAGTAATTGCAAATTAATTATAAGTGTTAAACTATCATTACAAATGGTTAGAAAAATAGTACTTCCATTCTTGAGTACTAAAATATAATTTTGATATAAGATAACCTACTAACATTTATTAACTGAATAAAGTTAATAAGATCTCCAGACAAACTTTTTTACTCAAACCTCAAATAAAAAATAATACAGTCAATTAAATTTTCAAGTCATACTTTAACTTTAACCAATTAAATGTTAACACATCTTTAGTGAAATCTTCTTTACCAACATTTTTCATATTGTTTAAAGATAACATTGATACCAACCTAAGTTATTTAAATAATTGTCACCATCTCTTGACCGGTTAAATATTTATTCGTAAAAAATATTTGTGGATTTTGTTTGATATTCCATAGTCACCACAGTTATCCATGCATAACTTGTATATATAAAAAAAAAACTAATTTAATATATTTTTTACACATTTTTCTTCCATGGTAAGTATATAAATTTTTACTAAAGGGTAAAATTATTAAAATTATTTATAAATCAGCCTCTTTAAAACATACATTCAAATAAAATCATACAATAGACATGTCTTAGAAAAGGAAAAAATTAAAATTAAATCTATATTAATAGTTAGTGAGCACTGGCCGTAGTGTAATGTTTGCCTACGATTTGTTAAAAAATATGTAGAAAAAAATCCATTTAAATTCTTCATGAATAGATATTTGTGAGTACACTTTTTATTTTCATCTTTATCATTTTTTTTTATATAGTCCTGTTATTGATAAGAGATACAAATTGTCACCTCATGTGCTCACCATTATTCATAATACTGTTGGGTTTATATATATATCTATATATGGGTTATAGGATTGTAGTCATTGAGAGATTATATGATATTAGTCTGACACATATAAGGCATTTTTCATCACTTTTACACCAAAATCTTAAGACAATGATGTTATGGATATTTATTTTTATATAGTGTTTGACTTTGTATATTCTATCCAATGTGAGACTTTGACTCACACTTGGAGTATTTCCAACCATCTTCCCTCAAGGGTGAGTCCCTTTTTTTTTTTTCTCTTTTTTTTTTCTTTTTATTTTTTTTTTTTTTTTTTTTGTTTTTTTTTTTTTTTTTTTTTTTTTTTTTTTTTCTCTTTTTTTTTTCTTTTCATATGATATATTTCCTTTCAGGTGTATGAGTGATCCTTTTTTATTGTGGTTATGCGATCAGTCACTTCGAACCATCGACTCTGATACCACGGTTGGGTTTATATATATAACTTTGAAGGTTTGTCTTCAAAAGGTAATTATTGAGATTTATCCATTTAGATTTAATTGAGGTTTATCTCCATTAGCATTATCTCTAATCTGAATAGATATGTATACATTAAGAAAATGAATAATGGATAAGCATCTAATTAAGGCATTTAGTAAACTTTGTTTAGATTTCAGTGTGTATATTCATAGTAATATTAAATAATTAAGGGTATGTTTTAGAGACGAAGGAGATTTCATAAGAAGATAAGCATTAAATCATGGTGAAAATGCCCTGTTTGGTTTAAGATTACACTTTGGTCTATTGATAATTAATATTGGTATATGAATAGATAATAGAAATTTATTCTTGTTTAGGAATATTTCCTTTCCCTACACGAGAAATACTTTATATAAAGTGGAAAATAGCCTAAGGAAGCCAGATGAATCTTAAATGCTATATGAGGAAAAATCACTCTAACTTTAGAGACACTTTTTTATCTAGAACAAAATCTAATTTACTCATTTATCCTTTCATATTTATATTTATAGATGAAGATAATAAAACACTTAAGATAAGAATATAACTATCAATAAGATAAGATATACATATGATCATTCTTATTATTTTCTATCAACTTTCATTTGATAGTTAGGCAATTGAAATTTATTTGCTAACATTTCACATTAAAGAAGAAACAACATGTATATTTTAATATTGAATATATAATAATATCATGTTTTTTTTTAAATTAGTTAATATTTAATAAGAATAGGTACAAAAATACATAATACCTACATCCTGCGAATGTGGATACAATAATAAAGATGAATTTTTATTTTCAAAATGAAACGAAATACATCTGTCACTCAATTCCCATTTCTATAATTTTTCAAAGAAATAACCAATAAATCATCATTAAGTATAGATAAAAGAGGTAAGAAATGATAACAAGTTTGAATGTTGTTATGAGGATGGTGAAAATAATTTTATATCTTTAGTTAGGAGAGATTCCTTACTATATAGATTATAAATTTTATGCATCCAAATTCAACCAAAGTTGAATTTTTCTTAGAAATTTGAATGGGATTAGTTTGAGTTACAGGGTTGGTAGTTGGTTTAGGTTTAACTTTGAATGGGATTTGGCCCGTGTTTACCCACACACATCCTTTTTCCCTTTCCATTCCGATGAGGCAAAATAAAATGAAAAACAGAATAAACCGCAATCTTCTTTGAAAACGCAGCTACTAACCCAACTTTATTAACAAATCGATCATCTTTAACATATTATATTATATAAGATGCGAATACTTTGAAGGTTAAATCAAAAGATCCGTACAATTTTTTGATAATGATATGCATCGGATAGGTGAATTACGAAAAGCAAGACAATTATTTACAACATTCAAAACAACCTTTATCCAACTTAGTCTCCTTTTCTTTGCTGGTTGGCTTGAAGCCTTAAAATGTTTGGAATAGAAGCAACCCTTAGACAAATAAGTGTATCTTTTTTAACTTATTTTATTAGCCTCTCATTATTATAATTACTAAGAAATGAGATTAAGTTTATCTTTTATGGCGAAAGAATCAAGGCCGAGAATCTAAGTGTGATTTTAAGTCTGACGTCAAATAAAAATGAAAAAGTTGAGTATCATATCAAAAATTAATAAATTAAATTTTTTAAAATTTTTTATTAGAATTAGTGTTGATCTGGTTGAACTCGAAAGTCTTCACATTGAGGGAATGAAGATTCATTAACTCGTTCTATAAATTAATTATAGATTAATTACTAAGAAAAGTAACTGCAAAGTTTTTTCATATATATTGATTTTCCTTTTCCATTTATTTTGGCAGTCACAGAATAGTTGTGGAAAATGAAATAGAATTTGATTAATTTTTTCAATGGTGGAAGGTTAAAGAGTGGAGAATATGATAAGATGTATCCATCATACAAAAGTGTCTCAGGTCTCAGTTGTAAGACTCACTGCTTTCATCGAATCCTGTTTCCCTTTCTTGCTTTCATTATTTATTGCCTTCTACCAAAAACATGTGACTGGACACCAATTTTCTTTATAACAACAGATTGAATATTTCTATTTTTAACTACATAAAATTAATATTTATTTTCATTCCAAATCAATTAAATGAGGTAAATTAAATTCAATTAATGTTTAAATATTTTCATTATATATGCTCCCATCTCTAAATATATTCCATCCAACTCTACCACCATTTTCGAAAACTAACTATACTTCATTGAGTCCATTATTTGCTATTGTTGTTCTAGAAATATGCAAAGCTTGTGATTTAAGTATGAAGCACAAAACAAAACGTTATTCTTCTGTTGTACGTAGCTTTTGAAGCTTAAATGTGATTACAGCAAAGGAGCATAATCATAATGGCTTAAAATAACAGTTTTAATTCAAAAAAAGAATATAAATATAATATTTAGAGATCCGTGTCTCAGAGTGCAAATTGGGTATACCAAACTCTGGCCATTAACAAATATTTAAAACCAGATATTTTTTTAGATTCCCAAACTTGGCAACTTGCAAGCAGTGATAGAAGAAAAAAAAAATTAAAAACAAGTTACTGCTTGTTTTGGGTTTTGGTATTCCACAAGTAAAAACTTGTAACAGTTGAAGTTTAGTAAATGTATATCAAATTATCAATATATTTATGAGCCTTTTCTGCAGGTGGCAGCCACTGGTTTGTGGCCACTAAGAACTTTTCCTGGTGAAGAGAATAACTTAGAAGAAAAGGGGAAGCAACTTTTGTTCTATTTTTTTTTTTTTAAATAACCTTTATCTGTTTCATTAAAAATTTCAAAATCTCCTAAACTATACTATCCTGTGATATGCATGAACCATATCAATAAAGCAGTTTTTTGACCACCTTTCTTCATTCTTCACTTAGTTAATAACCCATTAATCTTATTCTTCACACTAAATTAATATTATGTTTTGTTTAGCCTAGTTTATTTTAATGTGAAAGGTATAACAAATGCATCTTACTATTCATTTTATCCTAGCAGTGCCATCATGAACAGTCACCATGCATTTTAACAAATATATATTATGTAATATGCTCTTTACCTAGCTGTGAGAATGTTCTCCTGAGGCTATAATTAAACTTGGATTTAGTTCCTCTAGTGTGACTGATGAAAGGTGTAGAGTATAAAGTGTAAACTTATAACCATTGATTAAAAAATCAATGGAATAGGTTTGAACACTTCGATGATTTATTTCACGAGTTATATATGATCAGATATCATGCTTAGATAAATCTAGTAACAGTGTGACATTCTCAACAGTGGCCAATACCGAATTGGTAAATACCTAACAGAGATAGGAGATTTTGATTTTCCCAATTAGTGAGAGATCAAATCTGCTCGATATCTATCTAGTTCAACATGTCCACAGTTCATGCAGAAAATAGTTGAATGTTTTTTAATTACAAGAGAAATCAAAACAGTCAAAAAACTTAACGTGAAACCAAATTTCAGAGCCAAAAAATTGTGCATTACTGAACAATCCTGATTCAGTACATTTAATAAGTCTCACAAAGATAAAATTGTTAGAAGTGAGTTTTAAGCTTAACTCAACTCCATAAAATCAGCTTGGCTTTGCTTCTGTTAGCGGCTCGATTGCAGGTGGAACAAAATATCCACGAAAGTTCGTTAGGATAGGTTCTAACTTGAATCTGATATCATGTTATAAGTGGGCTTTATGTCCAACTCAACGCCACAAAACCAGTTTATAAGGTGAAGTTTGCACCTCATTTATATATTATGAATTGACCTTATCTCTAATTGATGTGGACTTCCAATAAAAACTATGACAAAACTCCATGTTTCAAAGTAAACAATATTTCAAGAATGTCTTACTAACTTGTAAAAGTCTTTGGAGGTGAACTTTAATCATATCAGTTCACCTCAAAAACTACTCGGTCAAATCTCATAAGATGAAAACAAAACAAATCAGATGAGTTCAGGTCAAGCAAGAAAAGCAAAGCACTGGAGCAGAGAAGATGTGCCCTGCCGAAACGTTAAATAATTGTTTAGTGTCCCATGTGAGGATGTTTGGACCATGAATAATGGGGCTTACCCCTGGTTTGAATCAGATTCCCTTTGTCTTAGCTTAACAAAGGACGTGTAGCAGTACTATATAAATTGAGACCCCTAGCCTGCAACTTGGTACACAAGACAATTCTTCAATTCATTCCCACTCACTAACTCTCTCTCCACTGTTTGCACTAGCCATGGGTGGCAACAGGCAAAGGAAGTCTTCCTCCTTCAAATCTGTCTTCAACATCTTCAAATCTAGCAGCAGGCAAAGAGGGGGGCATTATGATGCTTACGATGATGGGCCCAAGCAATGGACCAGAGTCTGGCCCAGCGACGAGGACAGAGGTCGCTGGGGCGTGGCTGATCCTGTCATTGATATGAGAGCCACTGCTTTCATTGCTCAATACAAAAAACGAGTTTCTGAGTCAGAAGTTCACTGCCAAGCTCAAGTCCAGCAGTAGAAACTAAAATCTCACTCTCCTCCATTTAAATAATTTGTTTCTGCCTCTACTGTAATTAGCTATTGATTATCATATGTGAATTCCACAATATTAATCTTGTTATCAATAAACTTCCACTTCGTTAATTCAGAATTTGGTTTTTTTCAATGAAAATGTTATACCGTCTCACACTATCGTTCTCCGTGTTAAGAAGTAGATTTTAAACTTAACTTAATTTCGTAAAACTTACTTGTAACATGAGGTTTGTACACTTGTATATTAGAAACTCATTTTATGTCTTATTGATGTGGTACTTCCAATCCTCCAACTTTATTTTTTCTTCACATTTTTTGCATCTAACATAGTTTTGAAAGCTGAATACATATACACGCATATATAATTAGTTTGAGTTCAGCTTCTAAACACCAAAAACTGCCAAAACACAAAAAATGCCGATTAATTAGTGAATATTAATTTTGCTTCTAATGTAAAATATTCAGATAAATCGTTTCTTTTGTTACTGTTTTATTTGATAACTGCAATGAAGAGAAGGTCTTTATCAAGGTAGATAATGGTTGAGACATCCTTAGATCAGTGTAACATTATTCACTTGATCGTGTGATATGTTTAGACAAAACTCTGGTACGTGTAATTAAGTAGTTATCGTGTTAGGATTTCAAAAGAGAGAAAGTTTTGGTGTAATATCTGTTTTCGTAGTAAACTATTATGACTGAACCTTCTAGTTGTTTCTCTTGCTGATTTCTCTGTTATTTTTTGTGGTAGACATTTGTGAATTTGTTTGAGTTATTCCGTACCATCTCGCTTAGAGGATGTGAAACACAATGAGTATCGATGTAAACATGAATAATACATTCAAAATTTATATATTTAATTATTATCATTAATACCATAAAAATAATATATAAGTTACTATATCGATAATTAAAAAAGAAATCACACATATTTAAAAGATTATCCTTTTGTTGCTTCAGATCCTTAAACTCATCAATAATTGAATCAGAACTAAAAATTTTAGCTATTTCTTTTTCAATGTAAATAATCATATTACCGGCAAGAAATTCATCTTCCATTTTATTCCACAATCTTATTTTGATAATCTTCATTGCAGAAAATGATACTTCTGTTCTAGCTGTAGAAACATGAAGAGTTAAAATAAGACGAATTAAACAATCAATCAAGTTGGATTTGTCCTGTTTTCATCTTCACGGGTAGCTTCCCTTTTATCACTTTTAAAAAATGAATCTATTCTTTTATTCTTCATCAACATACCTATTTAAAAAAAATAAGACTAAACAATAATTTACCATAATCTTATAAAAAATTGAGAAACATAAATACTAAAGGAAAATTTGATGATAATCAAACCACACTTAAAATCTAATTATAAAAAACACATAGTGCAATTCTTTTTCTTTTATGTTCATAAAATAAAAATTAATATACAAGAGACTCATTAAATAAATTATTAAACTAATATTTCACTATCGAGTGACACAAAAAAAAATTACCTTCTTCTTCATTTCTTCGAGAATGGAAGAGAACAATTGAGAGATGAGAGCAAAAATAATACATCTTTTTCTCTTCAGACACAAAAGACAATTGTGTGAATGGGAGATGAGAACAATTTATGAGAAACACAAGACATAGACATATAACGAAACCACAATTAAAATCTGGTTATAAAAAACACACAATACAATATTTTTTCTTCTATGTTCATAAAATAAAAAAATAATATAAAAGAGACTCATTAAATAAATTATTAAACTAATATTTCACCATCATCAAGTGAGACGAAATAATTACCTTCTCTTATTCTTTTACGGATAACGGAAGAGAACAAAGGAGAAGAAAGAGCAAAATTAATAGATCTTTTTCTTTTCAGATAAAAAAAACAGGTGAGAATGAAATGTGAGAAACTCAAGCTATAATGAAAAAATTCAAAAAAAAAAAATTTGATAAATTTTTTATTTTTTATTCTTTATGTTTAATTTTATATTTTATTATTTATTAACATTAATTATTATTATGTTTATAAAAAAATATTTAATTTAATATCTATAATAAAAAATCAAAATCCTAGAATCTATAATAAAAAAAATTATAATACCTATTATAAAAAGAAAATTCAAAACTTTTGGGGTCATGGCCCCTGCCACCATTATCCTCCGCCGGGGCACTCATCAATCGTGTTGTGTGCTAACCACACTAAGAGCTTCCGAAACACTAATGACTTAAGTTTTTCTTCCAACATATAACCAAAGTATTCAGAGAAAATTGATTTTATATTGTACTAAGTTTCCTTCTTTCCAATGTACCTAGTATTCTAACAAACTACGTGTTACTATCGTGGAATTACTCGTTTGGATGTCCCTTTTAGAACCTACAGGAACAACTAAAAACTTTCTCAGAGTAGCATCACATTCACTTATTTTGATCCTTCAAATATAATGCATAACCTTTCTTGATGTATAATATTATTGATTTATTTATCTCTTTATTTTTGGTTAGGTTGATGTATATTTGTATGATGTACCGACATGACACTTGGTACATCTGCAATAACATATTAACGACCAATATTCGTGAAGAGTAAAGTGAATGCCAGCTCTTGGAATCCTGCATAATATAGTACAAACTTCTATCAAGTGAGTGTTTCTGGTTTCTTCTGAGTTACAATGCCTACCTCTCACATCTTTCTTCTTAACCTCTTTATTTCATGTTAATCACAGTTTCCATATTGTCCTTTCCTATCCCTTCTTTTAGGCCCTACTTTTATATTATTCCCTTACTAGTAATCTATACTAGTACAATAATATATTCTGCTACTATATATTACTTCATTATTTTGAGAAAAGAATGATCTTGAATGAGTATTTTAAATTTTACTAGAATGTACCAGAAGAAAAATAAGGGGAAAACTATGCTATTGGATTCATGTTTTAGATAAGCCACCTATGTCTAGTTGTTGAAACACCTTCAGATAATGATAATTGAACTTATTTTTTTAACCCACTTTTAACATTATCTACGTGTCATTTATTACATTTATACATTTATATATTTACTAATTGCAACACAAATGTTATGTTATGTTAAAACGTGAAAATATGAACCTAATTGCAACGTAGACGAAGGACGAAATGGATGAACGAACCCAACACAGAATCACCGATTGCCTTATACAACACGAACCAGATGTCCTGTTGTTGTGTTGGTTGAGATCATATCTCTTTGCCAGAGCTTTCAACTTTTGGGTTTCCTCTTCCAAAATGAAAGACTTCAAAATGATGAGTTTCTCTACTTCGAAGAAAAAACCTTTCCCACCCGAAGAAGCGCCAATGAATTGGAGAAGAAGAAGAAGAAGAAGGGGGACAAAGGTTCTCTCGCTTAAGCTAAGCATTCTCGCCTAAACAAGAGCCCGAACACTGGCACTGTGAGTTTTCTGCAATTTCTCGCTTAAGTGGGACCTTCTCGCCTGAGCGAGATTGCTCTTCGCTCAAAACTGAAGTTCCACGTCTGAGCGACAACTCAATTAGAAGCAAATGTGAGTTTCTACTAGTCTCACTTAGACGAGAGTTGCTGGCTTGGGCGAGAATTGCAGGTTTCTCATCTGCTCAAGCATGCACAGCCAAAATCCCAAATCAAACCACAAACAGTTTATTATCATGCAGATACAAGCATTTTCCAAGCATTTTAATCAGGAAAGAGAACTAAAAATAGGCAAGATATTTCAAAAACGTTAAAAACCTTAGCTTCCTTTATCTTGATTGAAAGTTAACCCTGAGGGGGGGAGAAAGGTCCCAATAGAAGGAACACCACAGATCCAGAAACAAACTAGAGGGCTGAAAAATATGAACACAGGAACAAAAATGAGGTTATAAGGAAGAACTCATGACAGAACCAACACATTCGAACTTGGAAAAGAAGGAAAGACGAGGGTTTGACATTCAATTTACTTGGAGGAAGAGTGTGTTTGGTTAATCCGGAAGAGGGTTTCGCAACTGCCCTAACTTAGCTTTTACTTCAGAAAAAGGAAAGAAAGAAAGTGTGATGTTTTGGTTTGAGGAGACAGAAAAGGAGTAAGTGAGCACCTCGAAAGGATCGTGGAAAAACAAATGGGCTGACCTTGGACCTTCTAATTAAACCAGACCCAAATTTTTTAAAACATAAGTGGGCTTCATAATAATTGTCTTCTATATTAAAAAAAATTAACAAGTATTTTAAAAGCATTTAAATAAGAAATAATTTTTCAAGTACAACTGAGTTTTTTTTAAGAACCTATAATATATATTATTTTTTCAGATGGTTACCTAATGAATTATAAAATTTTGGTTTAAATCTCTAAAAGTATTTACTCGTATTTCATCCTACTATTATATTGACTATTTTTATTGATCATTGGAATGCTTTTAAATTTTTCTTTTTTTGTCCTTCAGCTTATTTTCTATCTGACAATCATAGTGTGCTAATGTATATTATAAATACAAACAGTAAAGGTTACTTAATTGAATTTTTATCCTTAACGTTCAGTTCAATATTACATTTGAAACTTTAAATAATTGGGTACCAGAAAAGTTAAAAAGAGAGAAAATTTGAAACTTTAAATGATATTTCTTTTAACTTTAAATTTTAAAAAATTTAATTTAAATTTACGTATGATAATAATTATAATTATAAATAACATGTTAAATAAATAATTCTAATATATATTATTATATAAATTAATATTAGCAAAAATATATTTATTTTATTCTTAAAATTAGAAACAACTTGTAGTTTTATTTAAATTAATACCTTAATTCAAATATAGGATGTATAGGAAATAGACTTTTAAGTCTAACTCAAAATTAACTTATAAGATTAAGTTTGCACCTATTTATATATTATGAAATTTAATTAATGTGGGACTTTCAACACTTATATTTATTATATTTTTATAAATTATTGTACAAATTTTTAATATATATATATATATATATATATATATATATATATATATATATATATAATTATGATATTGCATCTTATTATTTTTAAAATAAATATATTAATATATCGAATATGTGTCATGTCTGATACATGTAATGTATCCATGTATCATAGATTCAAATATTTAAAAAATACTTGAAAAATAAAGATATATTTTAAATATCATTATTCATAAAAAAATATTTTAAACAAACTTACAAGTCAGACGATAATTTTTCAGAAACCTTTACGCAAATACTAGAAAAAAGTTCCATAACAAATAAATAAATCAGACTCCATCTTTATTTATATATACTGAAAGTCATAGCAGGCCAACCAAAGTTTTATTCCACCTGGACAATTTCTATTACTAGCAATTCCAGTCTCTGAATATAAAACTTGCTTCATGATGACATTAACCCTTAACGTATGATGTAATTAACATGTTATATATATATATATATATATATATATATATATATATATATATATATATATATATATATATATATATTTTATTTTAATTACATGAAAGGATCCGTTATAAAATCTTAATTGGATCCTATATTTTGAAAATTTGTTTCAATTTAGTCATTTCTGTTAGGGCATCATTGACGATGTTAAGTGTGTGTTTGTGATTTTTTTCATTTTTTTTTAAATTTTTTTAAATTTTTAAAATTTTTTTTTTTAAAAAAATAGCTGACACGTGTCAAATTAGGATTTTTCTACGTGTTAGCTTGTGATTTTTTAAAATTTTTAATTTTATTTAATTTTTAAATTAAAAAAAATTGTCACGTGTCAAAATACTGTTCTGTCACATGTCAATTATTTATGTGAAAAATCTCGATTCGTGTATTTGTTATTTTATCTCAAATTAGTCCTAATATCTTTTTAAACTGAAGTAATCTCATCTCTTCCAAATTGAGACAAAATTTAACTTTTATATCAATATTATAATGATATTTTTATTATAATAAATATTTTTAACCAAATTAATTTTATTTAAATTTAAATTTTGCATTAAAATTTATTTAAAAAAATTCTTTTAATAATTTCTAAACAACTTTATAAATTCAAATGTAAGCTATTTAGAAATTATTAAATAAATTGAAATATCATTTGGTTAAAAATTTAAATAAAATTAAGAAAAAATATCATTATAATATTGATATAAAAGTTAAATTTGGTCTCAATTTGGAAGAGATAAAATTATTTAGTTTAAAAAGAGATTAGGACTAAACTGAGACAAAATAACAAATACAGGGACCAAATCGAGATTTTTCACTTAAATAATTGACATGTGACACAATCATATTTTGATACGTGACAGTTTTGTTTTTTAATTCAAAAATAAAAAAATTTAAAAAATCACAAGCTGTGGCAAAACCCTAATTTGACACGTGTCAGCTGTTTTTTCAAAAAAAAATTAAAAAAAATTAAAAAAATTAAAAAAATCACGAGCTAACACGTGGTACACACTTAACGTCGTCAGTGATGTCCTAACGAAAATGATCAAATTGAAACAAATTTTCAAAATATAGGACCCAATTGAGATATAACTTTGAAATTGATGATCCAATTGAGATTTTGTAACAAAAACGGAGACTTTCCGTGTGATGAAACATATATATATATATATATATATATATATATATATATATATATATATATATATATATATATATATATATTTTGCCAGGTTTTATTGTGAATTCAGTGTATGAGATTTCTGAATAAATTTTACCGATGGTCTTTTTTCAGTAGAAAGAATCTCCCCAGCTGTGTGTCGCATACCATTAAAAGCGTGATTATATAATAAACGTTTCTGTAAAAGAATATGGCCATAGAAGGAATGAGAGGGTGTTGAGTGGTCCATGCAAATTCACTACTTCATCATTTTACCCCATTTGTTTAAACTCCTAATTCCCCATAATAATCATGTCAGAATAAACAGATGCATTCAAGTTGGTAGATTATTAGAAGTACAATGGAGCACTTAGTTAAGTGCTTAGATTAGTAGTGAAAAAGTACCAATAATAACGTGAATCTTGTTAAGAAAAAAAAAGTACAAAAAGCAGAGCCAACAATTGTGCGTTATCGATGGAACTTTCCACAAAGCTTGTTTAAGTCAAGTACAAACTAGCGGAGCACAACAAATGTGCCTCGACAAGGATGTTACAAAACAAAGTGTCATATTATTACCTTGCCAAATCAGCACCATTTGAACCCTTTATGTTGGTCTTACCTCTCTCTTTATCAGATTCTTTCACTGTTCACAAATAATGAATCTGAAGCCTCCCTCTGGTATAAATGAGTTGTGTTACCTCTGAATTCAAAACCAAGACAATAAACATCTCCAAAGTTCATTGTCTTCACAGTGAGTGATTATTGCAGTCATGGCAGGTAATAGACACAAGAAATCTTCTTCAAGTTTCTTCTCTATTTTCAACGTCTTCTCGTCCAAGAAGCACAGAGGAGGGTACTATGATGCCCCTGATTCAAGCCGCAGGGTGTGGCCTAGTGATTATGATAAAGGTAATTGGGGTGTTGCTGAACCCAATATTGATATGAAAGCTGAAGCTTTCATAGCCAAGTACAAGAAACGTGTCTCAGAATCTGCACTCTATCAACTTGATCCTGCTGCGGAAAATGCATAGTTTAGAGTGTGTATATTGATATATGTCTCTAGATTGTAGTTTATATAATGATTGAATATATGTTAATAAATAATAACGATGTATGATTAACTTATTCTATTCAACTACTGGTTTAGTTGTTCATATTGATTTATTTGCCTCGCTTTTATATGCTTTCACTCTGGTTTATAGCCATGGGCTCTTTCAGAAGGTTAATTACAGTTAATATAAACCTTTGATGAAGAGTAAAAAATAAAGTCAAGAATGTGTGGGAGAAGTTAGTTCTTAATTAGGTGAATAAACTCCTTCATTTCCTCCACAAGTGGGGAATATATTTCTCTGGAACATTACAGTTTTTAGTATGGCTTCACTTGTTTAATTTATTGTTTGAGGGGTAATTAGCATGAGTTGGTTATTGTTGGAAATACTCAAATGAGTGAGTTATACTATTCAACAGGGGAAACCAAGTTCGTGTTGTATTCCTTTGGCCCTAAAACCATGAATGACATAATTCACCTCAAGTTTTCTTGTATTTGCGTGTACTTGGAAGTTTAGAAAAATTATGATTTGAGACTCACCCAAAAATATTACATCACATCTATTTTAATAATATTATAACACGTATTGGTATTTTAAGTTAAAAAATAAAAGAAATCTAATTAGAATATTGATTTTTTAAAGTTATGAAGTATATGTTTTTCTTTACTTTATGAGTGTAAGAGATATCACCCCGCTTGGTTTATTAGCCAATCATTTGTAAATTTGGAATAAAGTGTACTTTTAAAATATTTTAAATTTATAATGAGTTTATCTTTTTTTTTCATCAAGTTTTAAAATTGTTCTTTTCAGTTTTAATATTTTTTAAACATTTTAGTCCCGTGTTCAAATTAAGAATGACAATGAAAAAGGAATAATGTAAGATGAATCTTTTGGGTAGGTTGAAACCACCTTGTAAAAATTTGTGTTATGGGACTTTCTTCCTGCATTTCTAAGATTTTTTATGCATTTTCAAAGAATTTTAAAAATTTTAAAAATATCCTTTGATAATTTGAGCAAAGTTATGTAAGTCACACATCCAAAATTACTTAAATGTCGACTTCTAGTCAAGAATATTTAAATGTTGACTTCTAGTAAAGGATATTTTGAAATATTAACATCTGGTTTAAATTTTTTTAATTTTATTTATTTCTTAACTTTATTTATTTTTAAAAGTATATATATATATATATATATATATATATATATATATATATATATATATATATTCAAGTCTTATATTTTTTAATTTTATTTAAAGTTTTTTTTAATTTTAATTATTTTTCTTTAATTTATTGTTTCTTTGTTTTATTTATTATTTATCTTTTAATATATATTTAAATAATAAATTATACTAAAAAATAAAATTTAAAAACAGGCAAATTTTAAATTAAAATATATATATATATATATATATATATATATATATATATATATTTTTAAAATTTATTTTTTATAATATATATATGTTT
>Ga0209589_1000941_pt1 | contig 44896 bp, 24 predicted proteins | sample CowpeawhiteBW_FD_187525 | JGI IMG/M metagenome (GOLD analysis project Ga0209589, IMG submission 187525) | Root nodule microbial communities of legume samples collected from California USA - Cow pea white BW (SPAdes) (version 2) | ecosystem: Host-associated > Plants > Roots > Nodule | place: USA...
GCTTTCTTACTCCTAATTAACCTACAAAGCAAATAAGCATAGATTAGCATGTTGGCTTAATTCAAGTCAACTATAGTCAACAAGTCAAACCTAGTCAAAGGTCAACAAGTCAACTAAAGTTGAATCAACTAAGTCAACTTTGGGAATCAAAAATAACAAACACAAATGAAAGGGATGAAGGATTAGTCAACTTCCTTTCTAAACATGCTAAGTCTTCTGAAACATGTGCCTCCATCCTTGGTTGGGGTCAATCCTTCATCACAAAGAGCTCATTGTGAATATTCCTTTCTACCACTTATTCTTAACGAACACCAAGTTAGTCCTTTAAGGAATAAAAAATTAAGCAAACAAAAATTGTCAAGTTAACAATGAAGATACTTTAGGAAAATGATTTTTTTTTTATAGTTAAAGAGTCACATATTGCTAAGATATTAGCAAATAGATTAAAGAATATACTACCAAATATCATAGATAGGAAACCCAATCAACATTCCTTGTAGGACAAAGTTTGTTTGATATTGTGCTTATTACAAATGAAGTGGTAGATGAGATAAGATGTAGGAAGAAAAGATGTTTGATTATGAAGGTTTATTTTGAAAAAAAGTTATGACTCTTTTAGGTAGGACTTCATATATTATATGATGAAACACTAAGCTTTTGTAAGAAACAAATTAATTGGGCTAGAAATTGTTTACTTTCAACTACTTCAATACCTATCAATGGAAGTCCCACAAATGAATTCAAACCATCAAAGAGAATTTGGTAAGCTGAGCCTTTTACATTATTGTAGTTGAGGGATTAGTAGGAATTATAAGGCAAGCTAAAGGTTTAAACAACCTACATAGAGTGAAACTAAGGAGAATAAAGCTAGAAGTAGATATGTTACAATATACATGTGATACTCTATTCATATGTGAAGACAAATTGCAAAATATCTTAACATTAAAAGTTGTATTAAGATGTTTTGAAGTTACATTCGACCTCAAAGTAAATTTCTATTAAGAGTAAACTTGAGGGATTAGAGTGAATGATAGTCAATTGGATAGGTATATATGTTACTATTTTGAATTGCACAATAATGTCAATACCTTCCACATATTTGGGAAAACCAATTAGGGGAAATCCTAGAAAACTTAGATTGTGGGACAACATGATACAAAAAATAAAAAAGAGATTAACACATTAGAAGGGTAGACAATTAACATTTGCTGGAAATGGTATGTTTGATTAAATTAGTTATTATTGATCTACCTCGATTCTTTCCATCTTTTTTTCAAAGCCCCAAAATAATGACAAAGGAAATTAGGAAAATTCAAAGACAAATTCTATGGGGATGGGGAACTAAAGAAAAGAAAATAGCATGGGTGAATTAGTCAACAATTTTTAGACTAACAAAATTAGGAGGATTAGACATAAAAAATATACTAAGTTTTAACAAGGCATTACTTGCAAAGTGGAAATGCAGATATGCAACAAAAAACATAAGTTTATGGAGGAATATATTAGAATCTAAATGGAAATTGGAGAGAATTATCAAGAGATTAACTTTATTCTATTTGAGGAATGACTTAACAAGGTATTCACCAAAATTACAAGGTCAATACTATTGGATATGGAAGGGAGAAGACACAAATGCCAATACAATCTAATTTGGATACAAAATATTGCAAAATAATATATGGGAGAAAAAGATGAATATTTTCAGTTACCATGGAGAACAAATGTAATCCCTAATGTTAAACACTTCATACAGAAAATGGGCCACAACAAAATTACAACTAGAGGTAACCTTCAACATAGGGGAATAGTGGTACCAAGTAAGTCATGTGTTCTTTGCAAAGAACAAGATGAAACTATCCAATATTTGTTTTTAAATTCTAAGGTGTCTAGTATGGTCCAATGACATGCATTATAAGCATACAAAAGTGAGGTTCAGGTTGATGTATTGCTTGTCAAATACTTAGGTAGAAGTATTGGGTGGGAGATGACCCTACTATTTTTCTATGACATTGCACATATATTTCTATGTCATTGTCCACTTCTCAAATTATAAAATCAGTTACGTGGCTATAAATGAAAAAAATATCGTAGATGTATTGGGATTTTCTTTTTTTGGAATTGGTTTGGTTTGCTTTTTATATACATAGTGTATGGCAAAAGAGCATTGTTGTTGAATTTTGATGTGCAAGGCATGGTCATTGCCAACACATAAACAAGTAGTTGCATATATGGAACAACATACAAGAAAATAGGAAGATACGCAGGATCAACAGAGAGCAACATAATAGACAAAGACAATGTTCCATTTCTTGACTCAGTATTTGCTCATATTATAAGTATTTTTAATAACTTTCTCTTGAGTTATTTTGGATGAACATTCTACAACATCCTCACTTAAGGATTCAATGAATTCCATTAATCCTTCCTTTCCCCTACCTTCATGTCCGTCATCATATTCCTTTTCCAGGTCATCTTCTCTCTCCAGTCCTTTCATTCCCAAGTAACCATTTTGATAGGCAAATGGTTCAAGGCTTTGGGATGCTTGTCATGTTCTCAAATCAACCATTTATGGAATGGAGAAAATTACTCAGCAACCTCTAACATGGCTTCTTCTTTGAATGACTATTGTTCTTAACGGAAAATAGTGTGTGATCCTCCGTAAAAAGATTGATCACGGACAGAAAGAAAAACTACTTCTACTTGTAGAAAATTTTCCAACACTCAAATTAGAAAGAACAATTACGATGATTCTACCTTGTAACTTTCACGTCAAGTTGGTATGCTTACGAACACCGGTACTATATATACATGTTCTCCTGTGAAAAGCATGTTTATTGTTTATCAACTTATTTAACAAGTCTGAAATCTAGTTCAATCAAGATTACCGATAATGCTCTTGTTGTCTTCTATGAAAGACATATTGTGTGTGATACAAAAGGAAAAAACTTGTTTAATGGGTCTATTTTCATGCAGCTTGTTTAGGCAATAAATGTTTGCCAAAGGGAGATTCTCAAATGCATGCTATTAGTTACTGGTTAGATTAATATAATAGCTACAAATTTTGGTAAGTTGAAGAATTAGTTTATGAATTACCCCTTTGTGGAAGTATTCAATTTCTGCCAGTAACATCTCATGCGGTGTAGTTAGAGAAAAGGGAAAAAAAGAAGAAGACATTATTATCAAAATAGAGGACCACAAGATTCGATCACTATATGCATAATAATCTATGATGCAAGAAAGGAAAATTGCGAATAAGGAGAGTTTATATGTGTATGCAGTTTATTTTATTATTGTAATTTAAAGAAACAAAACAATAATTCTAGATGAAGAAATTCAATTATAAAATAAAAGTATTTTAAGATTTATTTATTCAATAATCTTACATTTTAGATCTTAATTTTAGCCATGATTAAATAGTATTATCCATACTTCTTGGTTAGGCACCAACCTTACCAATTCTTTGTTAATATATTTTTCCTAGCATTTCTTTTATGGTCGGTAATGATATTAGATATAAATATTTTATAATAAATTTATATAGAAACTTTAAACCTATTTCGTGAGTAATTATCTATTAAAAATTGAATATTTTCGTGTAGTATACTTAATGTACAAATAATGTTTTGGGTAATTTTGTATAAGAAAGTTTGCATAATATTACTTGCAGAAAGCTTTTCACCAAAAAACAAAATCTACAGGTATTTCTCATAATAAAAAATTCTCACGAAAAACCATATATATTTTCTATAAAATGATTGATAGAAAAATATGTAGTAATATCTACAAGTATTACTATGATCTTGAATGAATAATCTTATTCAAAAAAAACTTTTGTAGGTATTTTATGCAAATGAAAATAAGCCTCACAAAAACAAATTAATATGTTTTACGAAAATATTTCATAATAAAAATTACAACTAATTTCTATTTATTTTCTATTTGTGTAGTAAAGTTTGTGGGTGACAAATGTGTTTCTATTCATACAGTTTCAGCCACTTCTTATGATGACAAACATTTCAGTCATGGTCAGTATATATAAGAAGAGTGAGCTTCAACTCTTGAGTGGGTCCAAACTCTTATATTTTGGGTTAACATTGTTTGTAAATAAGTTTCTTTTGTGCCTTGTATTTCAGGTCAAGAAGTATAGGGTTTTCTTTTGGTCTTGTATTTGAGCCTTGTTTGAGTTTGAGCCTAATAGTGTAGTTTCGGGCTTAAAGGGGATGAGCCTTGATTAAGACACATAAAATTATGGCTTTTTTACCCTATAGGATATGTGCGAGCCTAGAGAGCAAGCTAAGGTTTAGCTCTCCACGTCCCAAAGCACGGGAAGTGTGACATTGCCACCTTGGCAAGTCACACCCAAAGTGTTCTATTTGCATGAGTATTTCTTATTTTATTTGGAGAATTTGCTGTATTTTTTAGTCATTTACATTTTAAGATCCATATGTTGTGTCTAGAAGTCATGTTTAGTCATGTCATAAACTCTTGAGAATTTAATTTTGTCAAAACTTGAAATCTACTTTGTTTTGTGTTTTGAGGATATTATATGTCCTTTAAGTGCTTGATAATTGACATTATCGTGTTTTTATTTTATTTTATTTTTATTTTTATTTGTTATATTATTTTTGGATTTTATTTGGTATTTCATGTCTTATTCAATAAATGTGGAAAAAAATAAATGTTTGGGTTAATTCTACAAATAAGCGAAATCTCAGAGATTGGGGAAGATTATCAACAAAATAAGTGGTATATTGACTAATCAAATAATATCAACAACATTAGTCATCCACAAAGTTAATTACTCTAGTTCAAGTTAGAGAAGAATTGAAAATAATTAGAAAATCTGGAGTTCTAGAAGATGAAAAAGATAAATCCAGCAGGAAATTCTAGTACAAAATCAAGTACAAAGCTATAGGCCCAAATCAGATTCAAGCCATTCGCCCAAAGAAGCACATCTCACCCAGTGAATAACGTTGTTTTCGCCCAACGAGCCAGTTCACTCAACGAATCATGTTGTTTTAGCCCAACAAGTTAGTTCGTTTAGCAAATCATCATGTTATTTTAGCCTAGTGAGTTAGTTCACCCAACAAACTACCAACTTCGTAAAATCTATAAATTGAGGGCCTGACAGAGGTAAAAAACATACTTGGAGAGAAAAAAACCTGATATCTCTACACTTGAAGGTAAAATGATATTCTGAAGGCTAGATGCATTCAATTTCAACAACAGTCTTGTATTCAACATGTCTAGGAGTAACTAACTCCTTCATTCATGAGGTTTGGGTGTAATATATTCTTAATTCTCTATGAATTGCACTAATCAATATAATTCTTTTCCATTACTCTTATTTTATACTCTTGCTTTAACTGCATGATAATTATTGATTGCATATTTGTTGGTATCTAATTATTGAACACGATATTAAAACCTAGACTAGAATAGATAACTAATTGATTGTGCATCTAGATATAGAGTACATCATTAGTCATTCATAATATCATAATTTTGATCATTAATGCGAACTTTTAATAAAGAAAGGTCTAAGACATTAGGGTTCTTATTAAAGTTTAGACTTGTCGCTAAGACATTAGAACCTTTTACGTAAGGTGTGAATGCTAGAGTAGGAATTAGAAGAATATTGTTTGGTATTTTTGTTTTGAATTGGATTATGAAACCCAATCCAAATGAAGCTTTTATCTGATAATTTTCTTAATCAAGTTCTTTGTTTCCATTATGCCAATTCCTTGCTTAGTGTTTGTTGCAGAATGGTCTTTGATCCTAGATGAGGAGGCCACAACATAACCAATTGCAATAAAAATGGTTGTTGTCATATAGAAACATGTAAATTTGAGGATAACTCCTTCTCAAGAAGGAGGGGATGATGGCAAACGGGTCAACCATGACCAGTGCATACAAGAAGAGTGAACTTCAACTATTGAGTGGGTCCAAGCTCTTATCTTTTAGGCCAAGTATTTGTGCCTTGTTTAGGCTTGGCCCTAGCAGTGTAGTTTTGGGCCTGAAGGAGATGGGCCTTGAGTAAGAAACATGGAATTAGGGTTTTTTACCTTAGGATATGTGCTAGCTTGGAGAGCAAGCATGGATTTGACTATCCATATGCATTCCAAAACATGGGAAGTGACCTTACCACGGCAAGTCACACCAAAAACATATTTCATTTGGCTCAATTTTTCAAAGTTTTGAATTTAAATATTGGCTTTCCTTTTTGGAGATCACTCTATGGTTTCTTGGCCTATCAATAAGGCCTCTACTGCAAGTAACTTTTAGCTTGAGTTTGGTAAAGAAATGCTACCCAATTGTTGTGCCATTCACTTACTTGAGCCTTCTCTAGATTAGTCCCTCTTCTAGACTACTCTAGGCTTCCTTTCATAGGAGTTGATCTCATCTCTCCTAAGGAAAAACACCTTAGCCGGACCATTTGTTTCCAATTCCCTCACCATTTCAAAGCTTCTACATCAATATTTGTCCATGGAGCCATCCATCTTCATGCAAGTCTTGAAGGAGCTAGGAGGAAGGCCTTCATTTTACTAATCTCATTCAAGTATTTTTTTTTCCACTAGCAACTTCTGAAGTCACTCCTACTCAACTTGAGTATTTTTATTTTGGACTCTCAACCACTCTTGCTGGTATCGTTTAAGTGTTATTTTCATAAGCCACTTTTGACTTACTTAAGTATTCTTTTAACAAGTTAGTCATCAACACAAATATATATGTTTTTTGTAATCAAATAATAACAATTTACTCTCACTAAAGAGGATAATGTATGTGTTCCGATATACCTAATAGTCTCACATCTCTTAGGAGGTGAGGCCAAACACAGTTTAAATACCCCTTTCTCCCTTCATCCTCTGAGACACCTTTTAAGAACAAAACCATGACAGAGCTTCACACTCCGAAGTGGACAATACCTCAGGAACGTAGTGGTTGATCCTAACGATGTTGTCGGACTTGCAGTCGGAACATTAACGTTGTTTATGGAGACGACAACTCCCCTTGTCCTCGACTGGGGGGCTTGTTCTAGTACACCCAATAGTCCCACATAAATGTAGTTTAAATACTTCTTTTTCCCTCTACCCTCCGAGACACCTTTAAGCAGAAAATCGTGACAAAGTTCCAAGCTCCAAAGCACAAACAATTGATCCTAACGATGTTGTCAGACTTGTGGTCGGAACATTGCCGCCGTTTGTGAAGATGACAACTCCTCTTGCCCTCGACTAGGGGGCTTGTTCTAATACACCCAATAGTCCCACATAAACGTAGTTTAATTACTTCTTTTTCCCTCTACCTTCCGAAGTATCTTTAAGAAAAAAACTGTGTCAGAGTTCCAAGCTCCAAAACACGGACAATTGATCTTAACAATGTTTTCATACTTGCGATTTTGAAATGTTTATAATATTTAGACTCTCTTAGTTTGCAAAACCATTGTTCTTTCTCACAACTAAAAGGTTATAGAAATTACGTTCATGTATTTTCGTAATTGTTGATAACAACGACTTGTTCGTCAAAAAGACTTTCTATGTATATACATACATATATTTTCAACATCACTTGCAAAACAAATAACAACATCTATTATAAGATAAGTGATGGTTAACTGTATTTTAATATCAATTACAGGACAACCAATATGAAAAACTTGTAAAGAATATAAATTTGTCACCGTACTTGTTTTTAGATCTGATATCAGATAACGAATGTCGAACATTTTCATTGAAAACACTCTTTGTACGAATGAGATATAAGTTCAAACAAATACTTTTCAATAATTTTACATCAATATAAAAAGAAATAGTGTGTTTCACTCAATTAATATATAATGGCTAGTAAACGAATATATACACTAAAGATATATTCTATAAAAGGTAAAAGATATTGAAACACCTGTATTAAAGGGTGGGACCACTACGTGAGACAACACCACTTTTAAAATATTAAAAATAATATGAGATTCATGATAAAGATAGAACAACCTCTTGTATTAATTAATGGGTCTAAATTATATATTAACCTAAGTAAATAATATATTAAAGAGAGTAATCACTACCACTCTTCCTTTTATATTAAGAAATATTTATATCTATGACATAGTTCCTATATCAGATTATTTCACTCATAAATTACAATAAATGTTTTTATTTAATCAACCATTAATTATACTACATTTTTACGAATAAAATTTTATTAAGAAATAATATATCTATATAGTTCTTATATAATATTATTCCACTCATAAATTCCAATAAATATTTTCAAAATATTGAACTAATCAATCATAAATTATATTACATTTTTATACATAAAATTTTTTCATCTATTAATGCAGTTACATTTTGTTTAAGATAATGATATTTTGACTCATTTTTTCTATTCATTTTTAATATATTATTTTAATCATCTTTTAATTATTTATTTTGATTTTTTTATAATGATATAATATGATAATTTAAAAATGATTAGAATAATAAATTAAAAGTGAGTAAAAAAAAATAGTTAAAATATAACTATGTTCACCTAAAGTATATCCAATTACAAAGCCAACATCAGCACACTGTTTTTTCTTTCATGAAACCATCCTCAAGGCCCCTTGATTCTTTTCTCCTCAACAAGTCACTGCCACAACCACACACTATAAAATCCCCCACAAACCTTGCACACCCATCTTCATACTTGTATCATCACAATGAGCAACAATCCAACGCCAATCGCTAACCCAGATCCCGTTTCCTCCGAGGACCACCACATTGGCTCCTCCTCCCAACCGAGTCCACCACCGGCGCTACCACCACCACCACCACCACCCACCTCCACCGATCAGCATGTCACGAACCCATCTTCAAGTAAGCCACGTGGCAGGCCCCTAGGTTCCAAGAACAAGACAAAGTCCACCCCTCCGCCAGTTCCCCTACCAACTGAGCCCTCCGTAGAGCTTCTGGTTGTCACTGTGGAACCAAACAGGGACATCATGGAGTGCATCCTCGACATTGTTCACCAAGACCACGTGAGCCTCTCCATTATTAGTGCCATCGGCATGATCAACAGTGTAACCCTTCGCAACTCAACCCATGGTGCCCCATCCCTCGTCCTCCATGGGCCGTTCAAATTACTCTCCCTCACTGGCTCCTACTTGTACAAAAACGAATACACCCTTCACCTCGGAGCCACCCCTCCCCGCCCCTTATCCTTTGGAATCAACCTCTCCGCCGGTAACGGTGAAATCTTTACCGGCGTTGTCGGCGGCAGAGTCGTCGCAGGTGAGGGCGTCAGCTTGACAGTTTCCACCTTCAAGAATCCTCATATTTTGAAGTACGCTGCTGAAAGTGGAGAAGGTGATGAGAATAACAGCGACGATGATTAACAACAACCCTAATGATCTTACAGAGGGTCGCAGCGACTTAGGTTCAGTATAATCAGTTGTAGAGTTCGAGGGTGATCAATGATGTGAAAGTGAGGACAGGGAAACAACGACACAACAAATAATTTAGAAAGATGTCTCAATATATGTAATGTTTTACTTTTTTTTTTTCTGTTGGTTTGTTTTGTTTTGTTTAGCTGAAATTATTATGTATAATGTGTCGTTGGAGTGGAATAAGAGGTGGAGAAGTTCTCCACATCGTTTTATTTGCTTCTTTATGTGTGTATGTATATAGGCATGCTTGTTGCAACTTTTCTAATTTAAATAAATTTCCTTTATTTTAACAGCGTTTTAAGCTTGTTCAATCAATATATAAATGAACTACTTCAATTGATAATGGTTGTGTTTGCTTTGTTTTTAATGGTGATAAATGAAAGAGAAAGAAGATGAGTTGCATGTTATATTTCTTTGTGTTTACAACCCCTTTACACTTCTTTTAGAATATAAAAATATCATGCATTTAATTAAATAATTAATTTTTGTTCATTTTCATGAGTTCTTTATATTATGCCTGGTTTATTTCAGATTATTTTCATTAATTAAAAAGCAAGATGAATTTATTGTATTTAATACCACTATTCTTATAAATCCAGGTGCATCATATTCATCTATGAATGTCTATATGATTGTTTGTGCAGATCATCTCAAGTATCTAGAATGATCTACAAGCCACAAATTTTGAACATATGTACTTCACTTGTTAGGTTTACTGATGGAGTTTTACTAGAAAAATATAACACTAATGAGATTTGAGCCCAACCATATAAGAAATTGACACCACTCCCAACCCAAAACTTTAAGACAATGGGTTTATGATTTATGTGTCTTTATCCTTATATAGTGTTCTACTTTCTCATTTCTAGCTAATGTGGGACTTAAAGTCACACTTGGATTTCTAACAATCTCCCCCTCAAGTGTGAATCCCTTCAACTACATTGGTACACTCTCCCTCCGGTGGAAGTATTCCCAATAACGAGTAATCATTTTCTGCCTTTTTTGTACCACTGTTTTTCTTAATGGGACACGCTTACCTGGAATCCTTGCCAAGAAGACTTTAGATACAAGAACCATATTGCACTCGTCTGAACCGATTTTAATCATCGGCTCTGATGCCACTTATTAGGTTTACAAAAGGGATTTGATGATAAAATAATTATTTTAATGATAAAATAATGTACTATACTTCAAAAAGTTGTGATGCAATGATATACAATCCAACTTTTGGAACGTTAATATGAATATCATTTACCTTCAATGTTACTCTAGAATGTTATCCGTCTATTTATGTTTTAAATATTACTTTAGAAATAAAGTTTTGAAAAATTAATATTTAAAAATGAAGCAGAAATTGCTTAATAGGTCTAATTTAAAATTTCCTTAAAACTAAAAGATTTGTCGTTTTGTATCACATTATTTATTAATTTCGTGTGAGAGGGAAAGAGAGATAATCTCATGTACGTTCAAAAAAATGACATATGGGGTGGTTAATATTTCATCTAAAAATTAAAAACGGATACTATATCTGATAGTTAGAATTTGGCATTTACATGTTGAAAAAAAATATTTTGTGAGAAAGAAGAAAAAGTTAGAAGAGGAGAATGGTTGAATTGTGTTTTTAAATTTTTTCACATTTTTTTGTGAATATTGTACGAAAATGTGTTGTTATTAGACAATTGGTTTATGCATGTTTTATGACCTCAAAAGGATTTTTGTCGAGTTTTAAAGACTTTTCTGTTTGAATTAGTTGAATAGATATCATGGACTATTCAGTTCTTGACCAACTAGTTAAGTTCAACTTAACAAATTACACTCGTGAAGTAAAAACAAATATTCTTTTGAATTATACTCATTCTTGACTGATTCTTTAAAAGTATTATTTTGGATCATAGCTATGTCTGATCAATCTTGCCATCTTGCCAAAGATTCTTTAGCACCGAATCATTTTTAGATAAAAATTGGAGTATTTTTTTAAGATGTTAAAACTCTTGACTAACCTTATTGACTATTCTTGAAAGTACAAGTTACTCATCTTAAAACAAATAAATTGTCTTTATCGATAGACCATCACTACAATGTTGGTTTTAATAAATTGTGATGGTTTTAATAGAATAATTATTTAAAATTGTCGCTTTTTACACTAAAACATAATATTTTTTTAATCGCCATATTTATATATATAAAATACGGTAGTTTTAGCCGTCATTTTCATTAATGTAGATTTATCAGATTTTATATATTTTAATAAATTTCAGCAATGAAAATTTTCTTGGGTTCGAATTCCCTCCAAGTTTATTAATTAGATGAGTGAAAGTTCAGTAGCCTTGTTATGTTCCTAAACCTTATTTCTACATTTCGACTTCTCTTTCCCAAAACTTATTCTCTTACCTAGTTGAGTCAATCGCATTCCATCTTGAATTTGTCCGCTAATTGGTAAGTTTAACAAAAAAAAAATTGATTAAAGGTCTTTTGGTGTATTTTGATGTTTGTGCAGAGGTGGGTTTCTTTGAGGCTTTTGATTCATGGTAGGTTACCATCTTAGAATGATTTCAACCTTTTCACTCAGTCTGGCACTCTTATATTTGCACTAACTCATCTCGGTCAGGCAAAGGTATGGCTCTGAAATTTCCTTCATTTCGCTTGTTATGTGTTTCTTTTACTTTTGGTTAGAAAGGTTAGAAATTAGGGAGAAAGAGATAAGAAATTCAAGCCCCAAGGTCTTTGCACTTTCCTTCGAAATCTGAGATAATTTTTGACCATAGAAAATCTTAACAATCCTCTACAACTCACTCGTCAATTTCATCTTTAGATACTTTGATACGTTTTCACCATTATTATCTGCTGAAAATCATCTAAGAATAGCAAAGTAGAAAATAAATTATGAGACTGAAATTTTTTTGCTGTCACTTTTTTCTTTCCCATTCTTGCACCTCTTTGTATTAGTTGTTATCTATTGTAGGCAAGTGTAGCTACATTATCACTTAAGGATAATATAGCTCATCCATATAATTGAACTGTTAACAAATTTGGACTTTAATACTAGTCAAGATTTTAACTCATATTATCCAAAGTGAGACTCTTAATATAACTTTTTTTCTCTCTCGGTTTTGGTTATTTTTATGAATTATTTGGTTAGTGGATGGTAATGCAACTGAATATGTGAATTTAAAATGTGAACATGGTTATTAATATGATAAAAATGCTTTGGATTAAATTGTTATGATTTGTTTGATTTTTATTTTTAAATACGGTTATTACTTTTATGAAACAGTCTCACTTAAATACTAAGATTTTGTTTTTATTCCAATCAAACATTTTAAATTTTCAACAATTATAATAATATAAATTTACATCTAAATAATTATTTTCTATTATGTTCTAAGCTATATATTACTGCAATCATTTTTAAGTTATTATTAGTATATATAATTTACTTCTCTTTTATATTAATGTCCTACGACTTAATCCCATAGTTGGAGTTATTCACGAATGTGTAGTGTGATTGGAAAAGAGGGTGGTAACGCCACTATGCCATATAATTGCTTATCTAGTTGTAGATATTTTCATGTACGATACTTGTTATGTTTGATAGTAACTCATCTCATCTTTATTCCTTTCATTTTGTATGCATATTTCAACGTGATTAAAAAAATATTGTTCGATGAGACAATTTAAGAGAGTAATTTATTTATTTGGAGATTTTGAATTTCTTTAAAGTAAAATGACTTGTTTGGATGAGAAAATTAAGAAGAAATTGAAATTGATGAATTTTTAGAAGATATTTCAAAAAACTAAAATAGTAAAATTTGAAATTCACTCAAAAATGAGAAAATTAAAATTTCACAATTTGTGAAATTCCTCATTGTTCAAGATGAAAAAAGGTCAGGGTCGAGTTGGCCAACAATTGACCAGACCGAATTCGAGAAAGTTTGGCCAAATACGTGATTGGGGCCAACTCAACCAAATTTGGTCGGGGCAACTCGATCGTATTCGGTTGGAGCCAACTCGACCGAATTCGGTCGAGACCAACTTGACCGAATTCGGTCGAGACCAACTTGACCGAATTCAGTCGAGGCCGACTTGATCAAAATTTGGCCTTGACCGAAATTTTGGCCAAATATGACCTAGTCGACCTCGAGATAAATTTGGCCGAGACGACTTTGTTTGAAATTTGGCCAAATTTGGCCAAGTTGACCCCATCCGAAATTTGGAAAAATTTGGTCAAGTCAACACCAACAGAAATTTGGTCAAATATGATTGAGTTGATCCTGACTGAAATTTGGCCGAATTCGGTCGAGTCGGTCTCGACCAAAATTTGGCCGAATTCGATCAAGTCGGTCTCGATCAAAATTTGGCCGAATTCGGCCGAGTCGGTCTCGACCGAAATTTGGCTGAATTCGACTAAGGCTACACCATCTGAAATTCGTCAAAATTCACCCTAGTCAAAATTCACCCTAGCTGAAATTTGGCAAAATTTAGATGAGTCAGCCTAGTCAAAATTTGGTTGAGTCTACAACGACCGAAATTCAGCCAAGTAGACCAAATCGAAATTCGATCGAGTTAACTTGTTCGAATCCTACCGAGTCGTCCCCAACCAAAATTGGCCAAATGTGACGGAGTTGGCCTTACTAAGATTTGACCAAATTTGGCCAAATCCACCCTGACCTAAATTTGGCCAAATTGGACTAGGTTTACGCTGGCTAAACTTTGATCGAATTCAATCTAGTCGATTCGATCAAAATTTGACCGAACTAAAACCTTTTAAGCTGATAATTATATTTTTTAAATTTAATTTCAAAATTTTATATATTAAAATAAATATTGTTAAAATAAAATTTTATCTCATAAGAGAAATTGAATTATTTTTGTAAATTTTGAAATGGTTGAAATGCTAAGAAGGGGGCGAGGGGTTGAATTGGCTACTTAAAAAAACAATCTTTAATGGCTAAAAACTATCTTTAATTGAATCAATTGGATCACCAAGTTTGGATGCAAAAATCTTTGGGCAATATACTTTCAATCCGTCAAAAATAGAGTTAGTCGATTGATTTTACTAAACAGAACCTGAACTGGTATAATGAATCGATTGAATCAAAAAAGCAGTCGACTGAAATACTAGAAAAAATGCAAAAATGCTAATTTGTGATTTAGAGCATGAACAATGTAAAAGAACAATCAAGACAAGTTCTAATTGATTATGCAAAGATGCTCAATACTGCATATGCCATCAAAATAGTCAAGAATATAAAAAAGATGGTTTAAAATCCAATTTCTTTAATCTTTAAATCACAATACAATAGAGAAGGGTTAGAGAAAAGATTGGAGTACAAGATTTTTATATTGGTTCACTCAAACCTGAGCTATATCCATTTTGTCAAGGCAACCTGAGTCTGACTTTCCACTACTTCAAAAGATTTACAAAGTTTACATTCTTACACTTTCAAAATAAGCAAAACACACACCAAAGACTTTTGAATCACACAAGAATCACAACAGCACAACAAGACACCTCTTGTAGACTTGGAAAACCACTAGGCACACACACACAAAACTTGAGAAAGATCAAACCTCAATGGTAGCACAACTCTTCCTACCACAAACACCTTTTTCAAGCTTCAAACACAAGCACAAAGCTCCAAAAATTGATCCAAGATCAATCTTCAACAACTGCAATCTGAATGATCACGAAAGAGAGAGAATTCACACGTTTCTAGAACAGTTTCACGCTAAAAAATGATTTTGGTACCTCTCTTTCGAAAATCACAACACTTATAGTCAAACTGTTACAAAATTCAACAGGTTGATTTCTAAATCAATGAGTTGATTTCACTTGACTTAAGTGAAATCAGTCGATTAAAAAATAAATCAACTAATTGAATAAGTCACAGTTTAAAACTACTACAACCAACCTTTTAACCTGTTGAAAATCCATTCAGCAGATTAAAAAACACAATAAAGACCAAATACACCAAACTAATGCTACAAGGTCTACAATGTGAATTACAAACATCAAGCATTCTTTCCTAATGATTGATTCATGTGGAGGGCACATGTTCAAAGTTTGTTCAACATGAATAATATCAAATCTCCATAACTCCACCAATGTAGTATGATTCCAAAGCAATGGCTTCAAGTTAGTTCAACAAAGCTTCATCAAATCTTCATGAAACACACCATACAGGCTTCACATGTCAACAATTTTATCTAAACAAGAAATTAAAATGTAAGGTATTCCAATCACTTTATCTAAACAAATTATTTAGAAAATGAAGGGAATTCGATTGCAAGATTTTCAAATGAAATGCATTTCAATTTCTTAAAATTGTTGAAATGCTTCATCAACACAAGGTAAAACATTTATTTGATCAACTACATCCCTAATTTATAATTTATATTGCAACCCATTCTCGCTCTCTAACATACTCTATTAACTAAATATTCTCACAATTATACTTTCTTTTGGATTTAAATAACCTTTTCAAAGAAGTTCGTAATAGTTAAGAAAAAGAAGTTGACTCATAACTTTAGATATATATGTTTATGTATTGGTACGTAAGATATTGGTTTGTTTTTCTCTTAGTATGTGCATATTTCTGTTAGAACACTCAAAATCTCTCTTTCTCTCTCTCACTCACCAACCTTTGACCAATATTTGCTAAATAATTAATTTTTGTTTTTGTATTAGTTTTGTAGTCATGCCAATAGATAAATCATGGATTTCTAAACACAAAAAACCATTGAATATGCAAATGGGTTGAACCTCATTATTGGATTTTTCATTTTAACATGCTAATGGTCTTATCATTAACTTTCCATGGTCAAATTGTAGTTTAAAAAAATGGCAAACTAGGGATGTAGTTGAAACATTTAACTTTCCCTGAAAACTACCAAAAATGGTATTTGCATGGTGAAAAACAAAGTGTAAGCGAGACTATGGTTGCTAAAAGTGCAAATATGGTTGAAAATCTTTTAAAATCTCAAAATCCAATGGCAAATATTTTGAATGATGCCTTTGGGTTTACGGGGCATAATGTGAATGATTTTGATGGGGCTACTAAAGATGATGATATGCAAAATAATATAGTGCATGATGAAGGAAAATAACCAACCATTATATGAAGGTTGTACAAAGTATTCAAAATTAGCATTCATGCTAAAGTTGTATCATATTAAGTGCATGTGTGGAATGATCAACAAAGCAATGACAATGATTCTAGACTTGTTAAAGAACGCATTTGAACATGCTAAGTTTACCAATTCTATGACATGGCTTGCATCCAAAAATAACCAACATGGATTCATGAGGCCTCCTAGAGATTCAAAGGCTTGGAAAACATTTGATATATTGCATCCAGAATTTGTAGATGATCCTTAAAATGTATGATTAGGGTTACTTATTGATGATTTCAACCCTTTTGAGAACTTGAGTACAAGTCATAGTCTATCGCCAGTGGCCCTCATTCCCCCACAATCACCCTCATTGGGAGTGTATGAAGCAAACTTCCTTATCTTCTCGATGATAAATCCTAGTAAACAAATGACAAGAATGACATTGATGTTTACTTAGTTGAAAGAGTTATGGAAAGAAGTGTAAACATTTGACTATTCGGAAAAAGAAATATTTATATTGCAAGCGACTTTGATGTGGACAATTAGTGACTTTCCTAGTATAAGAAGTTTATTTGGATGGAAGACGCACACTAGTCTTACTGGCCCTATTTCTATCTTTGATACATACTTTTGTTGGCTGTAAAGGGGCATATTTTGTTTTATAGGACATTATCAATTTTTATCAAAAGGCCATAGGTTCAGGTTGAATCGAACTCTTTTTAATAGAAAAACTAAACTAAGGGATGCATCAATACCTTTATTATGGTCAAACATATTTAAACAAGTTGAGGATCTGAATATTACATTTGAAAAACCATTAGAAACTACAAATACAAGTAATATGGCTAGACGAAACACTATTAAGGTTGTTGTAGAATATCAATAGAGAAAATGAAGTATATTTTTTTAACCAATTTGTAGCGTCATTGTCTAGTTGTCATCCATATTGCGAAGAACTTATGCGACAATGATTTGTACACTTTACTTAATGATCCTAAGAAATCAAAAGATAATCTTAAAGACTGAAAGGTTTTTAAAGTAATGGGTATAAGGAAGATACTTTGGCCAGATGATAAAGGAAGATTTAGGCCATCTTTGCTTTCATTGTCAAAAGTAAAAGAATTATTTCTTTTACAAACATTAAAAAATGTAAGAATGCTAGATGTATACTCAAGTACCAAATGAAAACATTACTTGCTTACAGTATTTCTAAAGAATTCCATAATACCTTGCTACAATTGTTGCTGGTTTGACACATCACTATTTTAATGAGTTATAATTTACTTAAGAAAATGACGTAAACTTCTTATATTTCTATCTTAATTTATTTCAATAAAATATTACTTATATTTCTTATTTATTACAGGTACTAGAAATTTAAAGTGATGTGTCATATTTGTGTGGCACAAGCAAGCTTGAAGCAAAGAAATGATAAAGCCATGTGCATGAAGATCATATGTGTTTGATGAAGATTTGATGAAGATCCTCTTGAAGATCATGTTTTAGTGTGTTAAATATGAAAATAACATGTTAAATGTAAAGGTTTAGTGTTATATCATTTTGGTAGATGATGACTTCAAATTTTTGCCATCATTTAATGTTTAAATTTGGGGATTTAATTGAATTTTTGTGCTTAAAGATTGATTTAATTAGGATTTGTGATTATTGGATTTATTGAGTACGTAAGATAAAAATGGCGTAAAAAAAATTGATTTTAGTTGCATAAAATATTATTAGATATTCTATTGTTTGTTAATGCAGCTGAAATTTAATTTTCGTCATTAAAGGTGTGGATTTGAAATATTCAAAGTTACAAAATAAGTCCAAAATCAGCAAATTCTGAATAGAATAATTCAGGAGCTAAATGCACCTCGAATTTTATTTTACACACTCCTCCTGCAAGTGGACCCCAAAAACCTGTTTTGCACCCCGAGTTTTTACTAAGTTACACCCTTCCTACCACTTAAACCATCTCAACTACATTATGCCATGTGGCAATCCTCACCTTCTAAATCTGTCCAACCACATGATGACATGTGTCCACTCATTAAATTGACCAATCAGAGTTTGCCACGTCACCATCTCCCAAAATGAAACCCTAACCCTAATTTTTCTTCTCTCCCACCATCACCATGCCGGCAGCCGCGACAGCCACAACTCTCACTATCAACCTTTCAGCTGCACCGCACCACCATGGCAGTAACCTTCACGCAGCTTCCTCCTTTCTCTTCGCGAAGCTATTCGAACAACCACCATGGAAGCAGCGAGAACAAACCAGAACTGCATCTTCTTCGCAATGAACCACCATCATCTTCATTGATGATGCATTCAACCATTGATTCATGCACCTGAACTGCGGAACAGTAACAGAATCGTCCTCCACCACGCTCACCACTACACTGCAACAACAACGAAAGCATCTTCACACCTATAAAAAGCAAAAGTAGTAGTTGTTCGAACCAGCAACGCACCAATTGCAGCCATGGAAACTTGCGCTAATCTTCATCCTGCAACCATGGCAGCATGCAATCAGCTTCATCTCTACAGCAGTTCACACGTCGAAAGAACACCAGAAATGCGAAGAAGTTGCAACTGCAGATCTGCGCTACGCGAATCCACCCTCCACGCAGCAGCCTCCATGAACGTTGTCCCTGCACTCTCGTTCCTCACCACGCCGGACCACCGCACATTCGTCGTTAGCCTCGTCGGAAGTGCAGTCATCACAATCCATTATGGCAGCCGTTGTGTCACCATTCCAGCCTCACTCAAGCTTCCATTGCATCTGCAGAAACCCTAGTTTGGAGAGAGAACACTTTGCCACGTGTCAGCCTCTGATAGGGCAGTCAATTGGTTAATAGTCAAATCTGGTCAACTGGTCAAAGCAGCAGTCAACTCTAGTCAAATTTTGGTTAATATTGTAAAAATTGTTAAACGAGAGGGGCAGAATTGGAAATTGGACAAAAATTAAGTTGCTAATTAATTAAATAAAAATAAAATATTTTAGCAATCGAACAAATAAAGTCCAAGTCTGATTGAAGCCTATATAAAGAGGCCTAAGGGAGCAGAAGAGGGACACTAAGCAACTCTCAAGTTTTTGCAGATACCGTCATCCACCACATCTCTAATTCTTCCTTTCTTTTTATATTTCTTTCTTTCATCATATTATCATGTATTCCAACAAAGCCATGGATGGCTAAGCTTTTAGGGTTGATTCCACTATAATTTATTAGTTGGATTTTGAGGTTAGATGAATTTATGTATTTGTTATTTTGATTATTGTTGTGGTTTTTGTTTATTTATGTCCTTTGCTTCTTAATTGAATAGAAAATAATGATTTTAAATCTACATGCATGCTAATCATATGAGTGAAAGGGTTTTTGAATTTAATTGAGACTTTACTTTGATTTTATTTAGAAATTTTCATGTGATTAAATAAGTTTTTGTCAATAATTGAGACTGTACTTTGATTAAAGGTAATCACTTTAACTAAAACTAGTCAAGACTTTACTTTGATTAGTTAAGTTTTGTATTTGGTGAGGAAACAAAGGAATAGACATGATTAGGCATAGTAAAATTTAATTGAGACTATACTTTGGTTGAATTTACTATGGATAATCTAAAAATTCTCACTTTTAATTGAGATTGTACTTTGATTAAAAGTGAGAATGACAACAAATTAATTGAGACTTTACATTGATTAATGTGTAAATCAACAACAATAATTAATTTAACAATAATCTCTAGATAACCGATGAAGAATCCTATTTTGAAAAAGCAGTGGAATTGACCTATTTACTATTCCTGTGTTTACAGTCTCTTATTTGCATGTCATTTAGTCTTTGCATATCAAAACCTCATATTTTTATAGTTTCTAGTTTTAACTGCATTTAGGATATATTTTTATAAAACTCAAATATTTGAAATCAATTCCGTATTCATTGAGAGACGACTCAGGGTTATCTTAACCCTAACTAGTTTGTTTACTACTAACTTGGGAATACTGAAGTTGCTAAAGTTAAGTAGTGGTATGACATAGGTTAGATGTCTTGTGTGCCTTAGTGTGTCTCTTTTAATATGTTAAAATAGGTTTTAATAGGTTAAAAGGCTTGTTGTATATAGTTTCTGGTATGAATGTATTAAGTCGGTTAAATTATTTTTCAATCGACTGATTTCACTTAAGTCAAGTGAAATCAGCTGATTGTACGAAAAATTCAATCGAGTGTTTTCACTTAAACCAGACTATATAAGTTGTGTTTTCGCGAGCAGAGGTGCGAATATGAGTTTTTGAGCACGAAACTTTGTCATTCATCTCTAAAAATCTCTTTCTCTCTGCTATACACAACTGCAACTCGTGTTTTGAAGATTTTGGTTGATCTTGGAGGCATTTTGGCTTGTGAGTAGCTTGAAGAACACATGTATGGTTGGTTAGGGACAACCACCATTAGGTTTGGATGTTCTTATGCCTCTCGTTGGTTTGCCTGATGTGATTTTAGGTCTGTAAGTGTGATTCTTGCACCGTGTGTCTAGATTTTTGTGTGAGTCAAAAATCTTGTGAGTTTTGTTGTTCAAAAGTGTAATCTTAGTGTGTGATTTTGTAAAACTTTTGAATATAGTGTAAACTAGGCTCAGGTTGTCTTGGTAAATTGGATGTAGCTCTGTGATTGAGTGAACTAGTATAAAAACAGTTGTGCATTTCTCTTTCCCTCATCTCAATCACTTTGAAACTCTTTAAAAAGTTAAGAAAAGCTAGCAATTTGATCTTTTGTGTGATTTAATGCGTTCTTGTGTAATATGAGGTTATATACTTGTTAAAAACATTGATTGGAACAAGTCTTGTATGTAAAAGATTACTGTTTGAGTTGAATTTGCGAATTCTGCATTCTGCATAATTCTTTAGTATTTTAGCAGATTGATTTGTTATTTTAATTGACTGTTTTATAGCTTCAAGAACAAATTAATCTGCTGTTTTATATTTTAATCGACTAAATCTGCAACATTTACATCCAAACTTTCCAGTCTATTAGATTCAATTGAAAAGAGGTTTAAGCTTTCGAAAAAAGTTTTATTTGGCTAAAATCACCATTTCAAAACTAACAATTGGTATCAGAGCAAGGTTCTTGAAAGGTATTCAAGTTTGATTAAAAATATTTTGAAATGGCTGAAAGTAAACTGCCTTTTGCTGAAGGTGCCTCTATTCATAGACTACCTATGTTTTATGGCCTAAACTATCAGTTTTGGAAAATAAGGATGCAAATTTTCATTGAATCTATAAACAAAGGAATTTGGGATGCAATAGTTAATGGACCATATACTCCTAAATATGTTGTTGAAAATAAGCAGGTGGACAAGCCTTGGAGTGAATGGACTGATGAAGAAAGGAGAAAAGCTCAATATGATTGCAATGCCAAGAATATCATCACTTCATCTTTGAGTATGGATGAATTTTTTAGGGTCTCCCAATGTAAAAATGCAAAGGAAATGTGGGATGTTCTAGAGGTTACACATGAGGGGACAAATGAAGTGAAAAGAGCAAGGAAGCATGCCTTGATTCAAGAGTATGAGCTTTTCAAGATGCAAAAAGGAGAGTCCAAAGCTGAAGTGCAAAAGAGGTTCACTCACATAGTCAACCATCTCATGGGTCTAGGCAAAGAATTTGACAAAGAGGAGCTAAACATCAAAGTGCTTCAGTGTCTTGATAGAAATTGACAACCAAAGGTGACTGCCATATCTGAATCCAAGGATTTATCCATCATCACAATAGCTGCACTGTTTGGCAAACTAAGAGAGCATGAGATTTAAATGCCAAGGCTAAGTGAGCTTGAATCAAATGAGAAAAAGGTAAAAACCATAGCCTTGAAGGCTAGCTCCAAGAAGAGTGATGAAACTGAGGAAGAGGCTGCTGAATCAAGTGATAATGAGAACTTGAATCTACTAGTCAAGAGGTTTGGGAAGTATCTCAAGAGGAAAGGCAACAAAGGTAATCAAAGGAGGTAAATTTCTAAACAAAATGATTCAAGTAATTCTTCTAAATTCTCATGTTATAATTGTGGAAAGCAAGGACATATCAAGATTGAATGTCCTAATGTTAACAAAGAGAAGGAGAAGGTTGATGACAGGAAAAAGGAGAAAAAGGCCAAGGAAAGACGTGCCTACAAAGCTTGGGAGGACAATGATGATTCAACAAGCACTTCATCTCAAGAAGAAAGTGAGGAAGCAAATTTATGCCTCATGGCCGGATATGAATCATCGTCATCAGGCCAAGTAAGTTCCTTGTCATCTAAGGATAAAAATGTCTATTTTCAATTGTTGCATGACTTTGAATAGTTGCATAGTGAGGCAAACAAAATTGTTGTCATGAACAATCGACTAAAAGGATTAAATAGCTGGCTAGAAAATAGAGTTAGCCAACTAGAATCAGAAATAGTCGACTTAAAAACTAATTTCAAACATTTGGAAATGATTTACAATAATTTAGTCGATTGTTATGAAAAATAGCTAGCTATAAAACCTTGTGAAAACTGCACTACTTTGAAAAATCAAGTGAAATGTTGTTTGAAAACTTGTGCAAAGTTCACAAGAGGAAAAGCAAACCTGGAAGTTGTTCTTAGCTCTCATAATTGTGTTTTTGGGAAGGCTGGACTTGGTTATACACCTATCCATGAAAAGAAGGCAAGTTTCTTTTCCAAGAGTGAGCCAAATGCTATGCCCTTCATTTCTTGCAACTATTGTATGAAGAAAGGTCATGTTCTTAAGAATTGCTATGCTAGAAAGTATAATGTACCTAAGGGATTTATGAAATGGATCCCAAAAGGATCTAGAAAGGCATAACCATGTTGGACCCAAACTATCAAAGGGTACCATGTAATACTATGTTGTTTTGCAGGTCATAAAACAGGAAAAGAAGGACCTGTGGTACCTAGATAGTGACTGCTCAAGGCACATGACAGGAGACCAAATTTGCAAAGTTGGAATTGAAGGAGGAAGGATTTGTAACCTATGAAGACAACAACAAAAGAAGAATCCTTGGAAATGGAGTCATAGGCAATGGATCCTCTTTCAACATCAAGAATGTGTTGCTGGTAGAAGGGCTAAAACATAATTTGATAAGTATAAGTCAATTATGTGACAAAGGATTTAAAGTCATGTTTGAACCAAATAATTGCTTTATATATGATGCATATGGTAATATTCTTTTGATAGAAAAAAGAGTCAACAATATATATCAACTTGATCTACATCATGCATCATTCAACATCCATTGTTTGCTTACAAAAGAGGATGACACTTGGTTATGCCATAGGAGACTTTGTCACATACACATGCAACATTTTAATCGGCTAAACAGAAACAGTTGGTTGAAGGACTACCAAAACTCAATGTTTGAGAAGGATAGAGTGTGTGAAGCATGTAAAAAAGGAAAACAGATCAAGGTCTCTTTTAAACCCAAAAATGTTGTTTTAACTGAAAGACCTTTAGAGATGCTTCACATGGATCTATTTCGTCCATCTCGAACCATGAGCCTTGGTGGCAATCTGTATGCATTAGTCATAGTTGATGATTTCTCTAGGTACACATGGACTTTGTTCTTAGGTACCAAAAATGACATTTTTCATGCTTTTAAAAGACTTGCCAAGATGCTTGAAATTGAAAAGAGTTCCAAGACAATGTCCATTCAAAGTGACCATGGTGGAGAATTTCAAAATGATAAATTTGAACACTTTTATGAAAAGCATGACATTAAGCATAATTTTTCTACACCAAGAACCCCATAACAAAATGGTGTTGTTGAAAGGAAAAACAGGTCACTTGAGGAACTAGCTAGAATTATGTTAAATGAGAATTCACTACCTAAGTATTTTTGGGTTGATATAATCAACACTGCTTGCTATGTTTTAAATAGAGTGTTGATTAGGCTAATTTTGAAGAAAACACCCTATGAACTTTTCAAAAAGGAGGAGGTCTATTTTAAGTGACCTAAAAGTATTTGGATGTAAGTGTTTCATTTTAAACAATGGCAAAGAAAGTCTTGAATTTGATGCAAAAGCGGATGAAGGTGTTTTTCTAGGCTATGCTATACAAAGTCATGCATATAGAGTCTATAATAAGAGATTGATGATTGTTGAAGAGTCTATGCATGTTGTATTTGATGAAACTAACCCAAAATTGCAAGATCATGTGCCTAAGATTGCAGATGAAGAAGATACAATGCAGGAAAAGCAATCTGCTGCAGAACTAGAATCTGTTGCAAAAAATGAGTCAACTGAAAAGAAAATTCAGTCGGCTGAGAAAGCTGCAGACAACAACTTACCAAAGGAGTGGATTAAACCCAGGGGATTATCAAAGGACAACATAATTGGTGACATAGAACAGGAAGTATCCACTAGACGCAAACTTGCATTCTTTCAATATGTTGCATTTGTTTCTCAAATTGAACCTAAGAATGTGAATGATGTAGTATGTGATAGTCATTGGGTTGTTGCTATGCAAGATGAACTTAATCAATTCACTAGGAATGATGTGTGGTCTCTTGTTCCTAAAACTGATGTAGTGAATGTGATTGGTACAAAATGGTTAGGTATTCTTGACATGAAGAATATATGTTGATATTTTTTTGGCTTGTTAATCTTATTAAATCATGTGTGTGATGCATTTAAAATGATAAAAATCTATATAATTTTCAAACTACTAGAATTTTAGTCAGCTAAATGTGCAAATTCAACACACAGATTTCACTTAAACTGTCAAAATCTGCATAATTTGTGTTATGGAATTGTTTCAATCTGTTAAATCTCACAAAACAGCATATATATTTCATTTAAATTGGTCTGGTGTGAATTTTGTCTAATCTGAAATATTTAGTCAGCTAAAACTGTAAATTTAACAGATAGATTTCGCTTAAAACTGTCATTGCACCAAAAATCAATTTTCTGGTACAATTTTAGTCGACTAACTCTGTATTTTTATGTGTTAAAATCACTTATGCTGATGTGGATTTGCTTGAATTGATTTTAATTGATTCACCCAGTCAAAGTATGCATCACATGACTATTTTTGGACTGTAGCAGCAACATGTAACAACTACTACATCAGCTAAAATCAACTTTTCTGATTGCATTGACCATAAAGTGTTTTAATTACATGATTTCCAATGAGCATGCATTAGATGTGAACTATTTGTGAGTGGATTGTTCATAAAACGCATGGGAAACACATCACTGCATCTCTGATACAGATTCCCTCACATTGAATTGCTGTGATTTCCTGTACTGCATTAAACCAGAATATCTGCATGATTTAATCTACATTTCACCATGCCTAAAAGATCACGAACAACCCCTTCAGATGATGAAAGCTCTATCCCACCTACTTCATCCTCTCCAAATACCATGAATCAAGGAAGGCTTGAGGTATGGTTTGAAGGCGATGAAGACAAAATTTAGACCTTCTTGATTGAGATCAATAGGAAGTAAATCATCCTTCCTAAGGTGATTCGCATGTCATGGCTGAGGGCAGAGAATTTTGGCAACTGAGCAACATCTCAAAACCCAAAAATTGAAGACATTCCTTGAACTTTCGGGAAAGGTGTATCTGAACTTGATGAAAGTGTTCTATGCCAACCTTAAGTTCAACAATGGCATTCTCAAAACAAGTGTTAAAGGTGTGGAGATGGAAATCACTAGGCCAACATGGGAGGATGTGGTTGGCCTAAGGCAAAGAGGTGTGCAAGTTCGTAAGGGTGAAACTAGTGTAGTGGATGAATTAAAAAAAGTGCAATATTTCAACCAATGTGTACGTAATCAAGGTGAGCAAACTAGAAATTTCCATGTGGAAAGGCTTCGTGTGGAGGAAAGGTTGCTAGCTATGGTGGTGAAAAAAATCATCATTCCTAGGGGGAGTAATCATGCAACCTTGAATGAAGGTGATCTTGTGGTGATGTACTGCATTCAAAATGGTGTGATGGTGGACTAGACATACATAATTCGTGACTACATGATGAAGGCAAAGAGGCTCACAGATTTTAAGCCTCCATTTGTGGTGCTCATCTCCAAGTTTATTGAGCATTTTGGTGTGGATGTGGAAGAAGAGCTTGAGGAGTCTATTGGGCTTCTAAATCATGTTTCAACATTGAATATGCATAAGATGGGATTCACCAAGATTGGCAACATTTGCTTGGTTGAAGGAGATCATGGTGCTAATATTGAGGTTGGAGAAAATGACCATGAAGCTAGAACTAGTGGAGGAAACCAAGGGGAAGATGAACCACAACCCATGATAATTGAGCTTTATAACCCTCTTGAAAATACTAGACCTGCATACTCTTAGTTTGAGAGAATGGTTCTCAACCAGCTTCAAGACCTCAACATGGTACAAAATGCACATCATGCATACTGCACAACAAGGTTCCAAGACTTGGATGACCAACTCCACAATGTTCATGACCTCCTCTCCAATGTCTACAACAAAGACAACCCTAGGAATGAGTGAAGGGAATGGCTTATAGGTCATGCATTGCATTTTCGTGCTACATTTTGTGTGTCTGTCTGTTCCAGTTTTTTAATCGACTATTTTCTCATTTCAGTCGACTGATTATATCAGTTTTCAGCTTGATGATGTATCTGTCATTTCTGTTTCTGTTCTAGTGTATTTGTATTCGTATCAGGTGCTCTGATACATCCCTATGTTAATGCTCTATGCATTTACTTTCATTTGATGAATCTAAAGGGGGAGAGAAATGAGTTAAAATGTGTAAATTTGTGTTAAGATTGGAAAATCTGAAATAATTCTAAAATCTGAAATAAATTGTAAAATTGTGTTAAGATTTGAATCATATAATACTGCAAACTTAATCTAAAATATGAAGTTAAATCACATTATTAATGATAGGGGAGCATATGCATATGTGATAGGTATGTATGCTTGTGTGCTTTTGCTTGGTTGTGTGTTTCGAATATTGGTATCTTGTATGCAAAAGCTTTTTCAGGTTTCTCTATGGATCTTAGCTCATCAATTTAACTCAAGGATGTTGACTTCATCAATTCAGGGGGAGATTGTTGGCACAAGCAAGCTTGAAGCAAAGAATTGATAAAGCCGTGTGCATGAAGATCATAGGTGTTTGATGAAGATTGATGAAGAACCTTTTAAAGATCATGTTTTAGTGTGTTAAATATGAAAATAACATGATAAATGTAAAGGTTTAGTGTTATATCATGTTGGTAGGCTATATGACATAGGTTAGATGCCTTGTGTACCTTCGTGTATCTCTTTTAATATGTTAAAATGGGTTTTAACAGGTTAAAAGGCTTGCTGTATATAGTTTTTGGTATGAATGTATTCAGTCAGTTTGAATTATTTTTCAATCGACTGATTTCACTTAAGTCAAGTGAAATCAACTGACTGTACAGAAAATTCAATCGACTATTTTCACTTAAACCATACTATATAAGTTGTGTTTTCGCAAGCAAAGGTACGGATATGAGTTTTTGAGCACGAAACTTTGTCATTCATCTTTGAAAAGCTCTCTCTGCTATACACAACTGCAACTCGTGTTTTGAAGATCTTGGTTGATTTTGGTTGATCTTGGAGGCATTTTAGCTTGTGAGTAGCTTGAAGAACACATGTATGGTTTGGCTAGGGACAACCACCATCAGGTTTGGATGTTTTTGTGCCTCTGGTTGGTTTGCCTGATGTGATTTCAGGTCTGTAAGTGTGATTCTTGCAGCGTGTGTGTCTAGATTTTTGTGTGAGTCATATATCTTGTGAGTTTTGTTGTTCAAAAGTGTAATCTTGGTGTTTAATTTATAAAACTTTTGAATATAGTGGAAACAAGGCTCAGGTTGTCTTGGTAAACATGATGTAGCTTTGTGATTGAGTGAACCAATATAAAAACAGTTGTGCATTTCTCTTTCCCTCATCTCACTCACTTTGAAACTCTTTAAAAACTCAAGAAAAGCTAGCAATATGATCTTTTGTGTGATTTAATGCGTTCTTGTGTAATATGAGATTATATACTTGTTAAAAACATTGATTAGAACAAGTCTTGTATGTAAAAGGTTGTTGTGGGAGTTGAATTTGCGAATTCTGCATTCTGCATAATTCTCTAGTATTTTAGCTGACTGATTTGTCTTTTTAATCGACTGTTTTATAGCTTCAAGAACAAATTAGTCAACTGTTTTATATTTTAATCGACTGAAAGTGTATTGGTTTGCAACATTTACATTCAAACTTTCCAGTCTATTAGATTCAATTGAAAAGAGGTTTGTGCTTTCAAAAAAGTTTTATAAAGCCAATTCACCCCCCTTCTTGGCTAAAATCACCATTTCAAAACTAACAATCTCCAATAACGTAATAGGATCAAACAAGCAAGACAAATTGACATGGATATGTAATTGTGAATGGATTATCGATGTACATTTAAAAATTATTTATTATGATGAAAAGTAGATTTTATTATATTATGAAATTATAAACGAAGGTGAACAATTATAAATAATCTAATTGCTAAATTTTGATAGTTAAAAATATCAAAATATATTGAGAATAATGTCATTTCAAAGTATTTTTATTTACATTGAAATTGTTTTTAAGAAAAAATTTATGGTAGTTAAAATTGTCGTTATTTACATCTACAAAATGCCACTTTATACAATGTATAAAATCGCGATTGCTATGGCGGCATTACAAATTATTATATTATGTTTTCTAGCATCAAGATCTATGACAATTTTCGAAATCGCTACTAGCGTAAATTATGGTGGTTCAAATAGTCGTAATATAAAAAAATAACATCCACAATTTACGCGATTTTTTTGTAGTGAATGTTTTTCATTCAAAGTTAATTCAATTTTCCATTGTATTTTCATTCCAACCCTGTCCTTGATTATTGATTTTGATTTTTGTATTTCAATTTCAATTTTTTTGCATTACTTTTCTTTTTGTTTTAGTAATTGTGACTCAATCATAGTTTCAATTTGATTTTTGTTTATGTTTTACAATTTTACATAATTTATAAAGTTAGCTTCTTTAGTTTTTATGTTAGCTTTGTAATTCTACACTTGGCTTTAGTTCTATTTTTTAGTTTCATATTATGTTTGGCATTCTTTATTGGTTTTTCAACTTAGGTTTAGTCAATCTAATTTAGTTCTAAACTCAATTTCAAGTTGCTTAGTTTTAGTTTTTATTTTTTACACATTACTCATTATTTTTAGTGTTTCAGCCAGTGGTTTACATTGCTACCCTTTTTCTTCAGTTTTGATTCGCTTATTTAGTTCTCTTTTACTCTTTTAGATTCATTCTTATATTGTTATGTTGTGCCATTTATATTATAGTTTCTAATTTAGTTCATTAAGTGATTCATCTAACACTTTTGTGCATTCATAATTTCATTGTGACATTTCATCAAACAGTTTCATTCAACACTATGTTTCACTGAGACATTTAATCAAACACCTTGGTTTAGCATTTGAGTTCACTACTTTTCAATGTTTTCACTATAGTTCTAAGTTTCATTTTGTTATTTAGTTTTTCATTCACTTTCCTTAATTATGTTTTACCATTTTAGTTCATTTTTATATTACTTTTACCACTACATGTTATTTTATGCCATGAAGTTATGTTGGTGTAATGTGGGTAGAACGGGGGGTTGAATAAAGTTGTAACAAATTTAAACAATGCACACACAAACAACCAAACATGCAAACTATTCAAAGTAAAAAGTAAGGATAAAGAGAATACACACAAATGATTTATATTGGTTAACCTACACCTAAGGCTATGTCAAGTCTCTTAAACAACCTATTTAAGAAATTCAACTAATGAATACCTTTAACAAGCAAGGAGTATCACCTCTTCGGGTTACACGAGTTTCAAACACTCTAGGTACATGAGTCCAAACATTCTAGACTACACTGAGTATCAATCTCTCTAGGTATCCTTCTCAATCTCCCACTTGAGATTTATAATGAATAATTAGAAAACACTCTAAAGTAGGAGTGCACTCACAAGTTACAACTTCACTCAGTGAAGGATTTACAAAGCTTTCAACCCAATTCACTAATCAATAATGATATGAAAAATTTTTAGCACTTTGATTTTTTGTAAAATAGCTTCGCTCTTTTTTGTTGTTCTTCCTGTGTGGCTCTGCATCCCTTATATAATTGTTGCATTAAATAACCATTGAGAATTTGTATTGTAGTGTTTCATCATAATCTTTTTGATATGTATTGATTTAATCAATTCTATAATTTGATTTTTTAGCTTGAATCTTGAATGTCATTCTTCATGACTTCAATATAAATCTGCTAAGGCTCTTCAATATATTTTCTTTCCTTTTATGAATAAGCTCAAACTTGATTTGAATTATGCTCTTGCTTGAACGTTCACAATTGTCTTGTTAAGAAAACTTTGTGCAATATGCTTCTGCATTTGAGTTGTTAGAGTAGTAGTGTTTCACATTCAATCAAATAGTTCGTTCATCAATTATTTTCTAATTTTCATTTGATTTGAATGCTTGATAATTTTCTTTTTTAAAAATGTAATTATCATAAGATAATTTTTTTAAAGTTATAACTCATAAAATTAAGGCTTAAATACTAATTTAGTCTCTATTTTTGTTGAGTTTATTTAATGTGGTCCTTTTTTTCGTGGTCAATAAGGTCCCAATTTTTCTTAATTTTGGTCAATTTTTATTCTTTTTTGCTAACGCCCTTTAAATAGTTAACAACATGTGAACAAGGTATGGTACATGTTAGTTTGTGGTGTTTTTGTTTTTTATTAAATTTTTTAATTTTTCTTAATTTATAAAAATGTCCATGTGTCAAGTTAACATCGTGCCACATGTCAATGGTAGTGCCATGTGTTAGCGTCTTATATTCAATTCAGTCCCTACACTAGTATTACTATTTTTAAAATAAACGAATTTTGTTTTTCTTAGTATTTTGAAGTAAATTAAGAAGTTAAAAATAGATATAATTTTTAAATAGTGATGATAAATATGATTAGTTTTTAAATAGTGATGATAAATTGTAAAAGGCATCAATTTGATAATGTTTATAAGTGAATGCAATAATATTTAACATCCACAATCATGACAACACTAAATGTAGTAATCATTGTTTTGTCCAATATGAAGTTTCAACTTTTTGATCATCTATTTATGTATGTGTTATGAGCATCAATACATAATTGCTTACTCCATTTTTTTTTAATTTTTTGTATTTAAAAAAATGTCCACATGTCAAATCAATATCGTGCCATATGTCACTAGCAATGTCATGTGTCAATGTCTTATATTCAATTTAGTTCTTATATTTTTTATTTTGATTCAATTCGGTCCCAATTTTTTTAAATGGAACAATTTTGTTCCTTTCCAAATTGAGACTAAATTAAATCTTTATATAAATGTTATATTGATATTTTGATTAAAATGGAGAGATTTTGTCTCTTTTAAAATTGAGACCAAATTTAACTTTTTATTCAAATGTTACATTGATATTTTTATTAAAATTCATTATATCATTAGAATATAATTATAAGATTTATGTAAGTCTTCATTATGTTAAGAAAAAAGGTTAGAGTTAGTTTAAAATTAGAAGAAAAATTCTTCATTATTTTTAAACCAACTTTAACCCTATTTTTTACATGTAGCAAAAATAAAACATAAATTCAACAATTATATCATAATAATGTAGTTAGAGTTGGTTTAAACAAATTTCATAAATATTTATTAAAAATGTGAATTTAATAAAAATATGAGTATAACATTTATATAAACATTAAATTTGGTCTCAATTTGGAGAGGGACAAAATTGCTCCATTGAAAAAAAAATGAGACTTAATGGAATAAAAATAACAAATATGGGAGTAAATTTAATATAAGACACTTACACGTGGAACTGCCTCTGATAATTGACATTATCATGTTTTTATTTTATTTATTTTTATGTTTAATTGTTATTTTATTTTGGATTTTATTTAATATTTTAGGTGTTATTCAATAAAAGTAGAAAGGATATATGTTTGGGTTATATTTTGTAAATAAGTGGAAATCATAAAGATTTGGGAAGATTATCAACAAAGTGAGTTGAATATTGATTAATTGAAGATTATCAACAATATCAATTATCCACAAAGTTGGTTACTCAAGTACAAGTCAGCAAAATTGAAAGATATTTCGTGAATAAGGAGTTCTATAAGATTAAAAAGGATAAATCCAACAAGAAATTCCAGTGCAAAATGAAGTACAAAGTTGTAGGCCCCATTCAGTTTGGTGCCATTTGCCCAATGAAAAACTACTCGTCCAACGAATGATGCCTAATTCGCCCAACAAATAAATTCACCAAGCGAGTTGTGCGTTTTGGAAAATCCATAAATTGAAGGTTTTACAAAGGTGAAACACGTACTTGGAGAGAAAGAAACTTGATATCTATACACTTGAAGGTAGAAGGACATTCAGAAGGTTGATTTCATCATCAATGTAACATTCATTATGTTTAAGAGTAACTAACTCCCTCATTCACGGGGTTGGGTGTAATGTATTCTTAATTCTATCTGTATTCTACATTCAATATTATTATATTAACTGCATAATCTATGAATTTTCAACATCCAGCAGTCTCTACTGATCCAAAAGATAGTTTGGGAACCTATATTATGATCTTTAACTACATGTTCTAGATATGGTGCATATGTGGGAGTACCGACTGATCCAAAAGATAGTTTGGGAAACCTGAGTAGGATAAAACAATTATTGATTTCATTAATGTGAACGTAATAGTAAAAATTGCTAGACATTTTTATTATTCTAGTTTAGGCTTGTTTACGAAATAATCGAGGCATGTAACAAACAATGTGAGTGTGAGAGAAGGAAATAGAAATATATTGTTTGTTGTTTTTACTTTAAATGAAATCATGAAACCCAATCTCGATGAAGCTTTTACTAGAATTTGATTTCAGACGTTCCCTGTATCTGTGCAAGTGAAGTGCTCTCGAGAGAATTTCCAAATTTTTGGAATTCTAGATAGTTGAGGTTTGAATCATTCCCAGTAGTTCATTTAGGTTTCATATAGGTATTAGAAACAATTTGCATCATTAGATTGAATTAAGAAGCATTGCATTGCATTTTCGTACATTGACATACATAGTTAGTGTTAGCTTTTCGTCAAACACCTTAGGAGCATCTTAGTTCACTTAGGCATTTCATCGAAAAATTGCATTTCCTCATTTTGCATAGCATATTAAGTTTGTTTCAACTTTGGTTTGAATACATTTTATTAGATTTCCTCATTTCCACAAGATGAGTTCGATAAATCACTCATTTGTCTTTGGCTATCCTTTGGATTAATCCTTTGTTGACCACTTTGCTATATTAATTAGTATTAGTGAGGAAATTGAGTTTGACTAAATCTTTAGGCAACAAGAGGTTTATCAATAGCCTTGACCGCCAACTGGAACTAAATTCTAGTGAGCTCTAAGATTTTAGGGCACTAGCCACCACCTAAGAACAAATAAGCATCGCCTAGAAATTTATATCTTCAGAGCTCTAGTGGCCTACGTGTTCGACACTAGCTTCTTAGCACTAAGTGCTGAACTTTTGCTTTGAGCGCTAATTTTCCATTGGGCGAGCCTTTATTCAATAATGGCTTGTGGGATAGAGAATGGGTGGTGCTAAGCGAAACTTATAAAAACTTTTCGTGAATGAATGAGACTAGATGAAATGGAAAAGGTGATAGTTTATGCTAATGGTAAATAGGTGGAATAGAGACTGGGTTTTTATGCCATGAAAATACTAGGTTAAACTTTTTTATTTAATATATGTGTGGAGGTGTTGTATCAATGTAGTTAATTCTAAGAAGGATTACCCCATTGTCCATTGTTAGGGAATGCATTGAGTATGATATTCCTTGATAGGTTCAAAATTTCATGTGTATTCAACTCAAAACATACGTATTCTGGAAATTGAGACTAGAGTATATTTATGTCTTAATAAATGTTATATTAAGGATGATATATATATATATATATATATATATATATATATATATATATATATATATATATATATATATTTTGGAATGTTCATTTTGGTGGTTGATTGAACATGTAATTGGTTAACAATTTAACTAGTTTACCATGTTGTCTATTGTCTTGTAGTTAGTCCACCTGCTATGATCATATATTATACATGAATAGAGTATAGTACAAATGGAAAATTTGACAACAATGAGATTGGTTAGAAGTTTTGTAAGGAGTAGTAGTTTCATATGAATGAGTTTTCATTTTTAAAAACATAACACAATACATATTTATGTGATTGTTTATTGTTTAATACTAACTTGTAATGTTTTAGTTAATAGTCTAATCCTAAAGTGAAGTGTTACGTATAAAATTCACAATTATATATTAATATTTTTTTATTTTTAAAAATATTTGAATTAATTTGTACCTATTAATCAGAACAAACACGTTTTGTCATGGTTAAAAAAATAATACAAATTATTTCATCTTACTCAATATGTACTCTTAAATTGAAGACTACATTTTATTCCATCTTTATTGTATAATTATAATATTGTTTTCTAATTTTATATATATATATATATATATATATTTGTACATTAATAATTTCTATTACAAAGTTTATAAGAATTTTGAACTCAATATTATCTTTTTAAATAGGTTAAATCATTCCACTCGTCCCCTTTTTTTATGCATCTTAATTTGGTCTCTATTTTGGGAAATTTGGTTGAAATAGGTCTTTTCCGTTAGTACTATACTAACAAGTTTAAAAAAATACAAATGTGTCATTTGTCAAGTTAACATCGTGTCACGTGGTAGTGACAGTTTGATGTGGCAAGGGTAGTGTCACGTGTCACTATCATGCCATTTGTATTTTTATTTTGTTTTAATTCAGTCCTAATTTTTTTTTTAAAACTAAACATATTTTTGTCATTCTCTAAATTCAAATCAAATTTAATTTTTATATAAACATTATACAAATATTTTTGTTAAAATTGATATTTTTAACTTGATTAATTGAAAACAAATTTAATTTTTATATAAACAATATACAATTATTTTAATAAAATTGATATATTTATTAAATATTTTTAACAAGACTAAGTTTATTTAAATTTATATTTTACATAAAAAATTTAAAATTAATTTCTAATAACAAATATACTAAACTTGTTTATCTATTGCATTTCATAAAATAAATTCAATTTATCAAAATTTTCAATTCTTTTTTATAATTGTTGTAAGACCCTTTTTTTTCTACTCTAATAAGGTTTGGGCCTGACCTTATTAGAAGGCCAAGGGTCAGCCCACGTAGTATCCCCAAGATCCCTTTCCAACGACTTACCCACTCATTTTGTCTCCCTTCTCAGAAATTGTTCTACTTCTCCCTCACAGTGCTGAAACAGAGAGCTCTGCTAGGGCATAAGCTCGTCCCCCCTTTGAGCTAGTTGATCTCATTTTTCTCCAAGTAAGTTAAACTCAAACCTATGTTTATCTCTTTTTCTAGTTTAGGTGCTTTAGTTTTTGTCTTGAGTTTTCTCTAGAACCTCATCCTCGACCTTGTGTTCTATTTTCAGCTTTTAAGTCGTCGTTGTGCTATGGTGAGCTTCTATTAGGGCTCTCTTCCCCTGCAGTTTTCTTTTTTCAGGTAAGGGAAGCTAGGGTTTCATGATTTTAAGATATTTTGTTCATTTTTGGTCTGTTTTATATTCTTGGTGCTTGAATGATGTTGGAGTGGGTGTAAAAATATCTTGTTGTGTTTTTGCCTAAGTGAGCAAGTCTCGCCTAGGTGAGAATAATAAAAACTCTCCCAAGTTCCTGCTCTAGTTTTGAGCGAGGGAAGTCTCGCTCAAGCAAGGAGGTCTCGCTTAAGCGAGAACTCGCAGAAACCTGCAATGCACCCTGTTTGCAATCTCGCCCAAACGAGAGCTTTTAGCTTAAGCGAGAGGCTCCTGTCACCTAAGTGAGTGCTCTTTAGCTTGAGCGAGATTGAGGAAGGTATCCTGAATTCTAATAATCGTTCACCCTCACATAGAGTAGAATGATAAATGTGGTGAGAGTGGTAGGAGGTCCCAGCCTTTGGCAGGATAATGGCCTTAGATGATAACGGGATTAACCCTATAGTGTGGTTGGGTGATAACCCCTTATGTCTAGACTTTGCAGAGTTTAGAAACCAGCACAAATGGAAACTTCCTTTAGAATTCTATATCAAGCGTATAATCTGGATAATTGAGTTTAGGATCTTGCGTTGTTTGCCTTCACATGCTTTGTGTGCTTACTGAAATTCTTGTTTAAAAATCTGCTTGTATACATATATAGTGAAAATTATTTTATCTCTAGCTTACCCTTTCTCTTTGTGTCTGTGTTTCTTTTTGGTTTTCTTTTTTTCGATGATCACCAAATCTTTTGTGCGAGTAGATGTGGAGACTCTTAGTGATCGTGGTGTTGACAGGGAGGCTATAATGTAGTTAGGCTTCTTGGATCCTTTATTGCTCATACATCAGCTCGACCGAGATTGAGGTATAACCATATATAGTTTCTGCAATACAGAAAATCGTAAAAGAATAGGACAATTAAAAAAAAAGTTTGGTAATATTTCAATAGGCCTATGCAAATTAAATGTGCAACAATATTTTATAATTAAAATGACATATGAAAGCAATATAATTCAGTGAGCATTAAATATATAGGATAAAGTATTCCAGTTCATATTATATTACCATGTAGTGATTAATAACTTACATAAAATAAAATAGTATATGGTTAAATATGTTTTTGATTCCTTAACTTTCCTTGAAAATTGGAATTAGTCTCTCTTCGAAATGTGTAGATTAATCTTTTTAACTAATTTTTTTTAAGTTTATTTGATATTTCAATAGAATTATGATAGCATTTTAGTTGTTTACATCGTTTGACACATTTCTGCTTCAATATTAGCTGAGAAACGCATTTGAACATCAAGTAAACTTAACAAAATTTTGTTAAAATGAATAAATCCATACATTTCTAATGATGAGAGACTAAATTGGTCCAAAGTTTTAAAAACAGACTAAAAACATATTCAACCCAATAATATATTGAAGGCATTACATATGAAAATATTAAACACAACAAAATATTTAATGTCATATTATATTATATTGTTACAATTCATAAATACATAATAAAATATAATGGACACTAATATGAAAGTATTAAATACATAACGGGCATTAAATAAGAAAGTATGCTAAATATAAAATGTACAATTATCAAAGAATTCATATTGTTCCATCACATATGTACACATATACATATCATATCACATCATGCCCAAACGTCCAATATACTACACATTGTGACCTATCACAATTTATCAAAATAAAAGTATCAACACAATACAACAAGAAAAAAAATATCAATCATGTGTGACATATATCTCCAACTATGGACTTCCAAACGAAGATCACATCGGTTATACTGAAGAATAACATGTTATCGATCGATTATCAAAATATCATCTCAATCCAACAGTTAACAAACCAGAAAACTCAGTTTATACAAAATTGCGCAGACTAGAAAAACAAATCAGTGGTGCCTGGTGCCCCCTAAACTTGGCACCCAACCTCCAACGTCCAGTAACTCACTACCTAAATTTAGGAAGCCAACATTTAGTGCCCCACATTGCACAAAAATACAAAACAAAAAACAACATTTTTCATGAATAAGGCACATGTTTCACACATTCCAACAACCAAAATATGAGCATCACAAGGATAAGAAATTCTGCCCAATCCAATTTTTCTATGAACTATAACATTCCCAAATTTCCTCCTTTGCATCAATACTCCTCAAAATTTATCATGACTCAAGAATAAAAAGAAAATATGCCCCCTAGCCCAAGCAAACATGCGACCCATATTAAATCATCTTTCCGACATATGTGTAACATCCCGGTCGAATATTTCTAATTAAATAATTAAAATAGGAATATAAGTATAAAACCACATTTATGATAATTACTTTTTCCAGAACGCGAGAAAATTTAAACCTTTATTTCAACGCGCCAATTATAAAATCCATACGGCGTTCAATTCTTACAAAGATTATTTGTTCATAATATTCATTACAAAATAGTTCATGAAGAAAACTAGTAAAAACTCCCATAGTTGGTCCCCACTCCGACTCTAGGCATCCACACGCTCACCTGCATCAACATATTCTCCCATGTAACAAGTTACATGATCATCAAACACACATAGATAGGTGAGCTCAAATACAAGAAGGACAATTACAACATGACATAATTAAAGCATTTCATAACCATAACCCGTGTTAGCCCCAATCCTCAATCCTCCACTTCCAAACTTTCTGTTTGACGCATCTTGATTCTATGCCTTTAGATAAGTACACTGATCGATCTTTGTTGCATGAGTGTCTACTTGCCCCTCCGACTATAGGCCACCACCTAATAGTCCACACACGGGAATAAATTGTCACGTCCACAATCTGTGATACCAAGTGGAGTTTCCCAAAACGAACCGCAGTCCGTAGTTGTCCCCAGACTACCAAACTCAATCAGTTACACTGAAGAGGGCAATCTTCCAGAACCTAGTCGTACGAGCCACGATCTTGCACACTCCACTGGACTTCCAAAACCACCAGGCTACAACCTCGACTGGCCACGTGTTACCCCAATACAAGTTACACTCATAACTGGGCCTCCAACAAAGCATCGCCTCATGACCTTCATCCAAAGCGGTGTAGAACCCTCCATGTAGTTCAACTCTGCACCCGGAACCGCCAAACGCCACTCACCCTATCGCTAGGCAAACTTGTGCTCCAGGCTGCCTGGTGGAACACTTGGCATTGTTGGGCACCAACCCACTGAATTTTGGTCTAGGCCCAATTCTACAACACACCGCTTGGCGGGACCGCTTCTGTCGCCAAACACCAACTCTCAGGTTTTACTCTAGAGTTCACTTTGTGGCCAATCTCTTGGTGGTTTACACCGTTCCGCTAGACGCCACACCAGTAACTGGTAATTTACTTGTATTGGCACTCTAAAATAGGTTCCAATGAACCTATTTACACAAGACACTCAGTTCACACAAAACATGCATCCATGACAAGTAAACACACTTTCATATCATTAAGTTGAACTCAACTACACAATATTACATGGTTATACATTAAACACAACCATATCCTTGCATTCATACATCCCGAAGAATCACAATAAATCCACATAAAACTATCAAAACAAAGTGTTATACCCAACACACAATCCTAGACAACCAAACAATATAGAAACGAGGAAGAACACATAACCATTGCCCCAAAATATCGTACGGGCAATAAAATAGTAGTAATGATAATAATAAGAAAAACAACAACAATAACAATAATGATAATAATAATAATAAAACGAAATAATACAAATAAAAAAAATATTAATAATGAAAATAATAATAAAATAAAATGAAACAATAATAATAAAATAGTAATATTAATAAAATAAAATAATAATAATAATAATAATAATAATAAAATAAAATAAAGTAATAATAATGATAATAAAATCATCAATAAAACAAAACAATGATAATAATAACAATATAATTAAATAATAGTAAAATAAAATAAAATAATAATACTAATAAATGTAATTATAAAATAAAATCAATGAAATTAATAATAATATGCAAAATAAAAATAATGAATAAAAATTATAGTAACTCTAATAATAATAGTAAAATAAAATAAAATAAAATAAATAATAATAATAATAATAGAAAAAATAATAATAATAATTATTATTATTATAATAAATGTAATTATAAAATAAAATCAATGAAATTAATAATAATATGCAAAATAAAAATAATGAATAAAAATTATAGTAACTGTAATAATAATAGTAAAATAAAATAAAATACTAAATAATAATAATAATAGAAAAAATAATAATAATAATAATTATTATTATTATAATTATACTTATAATAAAATAATAGAAATAAATAATAATAATAATAATAATAATAATAATAATAGTAAAATAAAATTGTAATAAGAATAAGAATAAGAATAATCATAATAATAATAATAATAATAATGGTAAAATAAAATAAAATTAATAATAAGAATAATATTAAGTGTGCCGTATTTAGAAGAAAAACTCTAAATGTAAGATCCGTGAAATTTAATTAATTAAATAATTAATTAATTAATAAATGCGGATAATGATAGCCTTTATGAGTTTAAATTCTAACTTGTATGACATGAGAAGTAGTGGTTTAAATGGTTGAGAGTATCTTTGTTATGTGAGAAGACTTGGGTTCAAGTCCTATGTATGCTAATTGTGTTTTGTTTATTTGTTATTATTTTTAAATATATGTTGATCATGTGGTGGGATAATATAATCATTTACTTATATTAATCAGCATGAAACATGAAGGGAGCATTGGGGCTGAATTGAGAAGAACCAAGGAGGGTCATTGGTGATCAAGGGAGAATTGGCGACACATGCATTTTGGCTTGTTTTTGGGTTCCCAATGAGGAATCGCCTGGCGGCACATCCCTGGTCGCCAGGCGACGCATGGTATTGTACCCAGATTTGGGTTTTCTAGATGAAGGGCCTAGTAGGATTGGTTGAACCGCCAGGCGGCATGGGTTTGTGACTCAATTTTTGCTATTTTGTGCGTTTTGACATGATTTTGTTCGAAGGGAAATGAAGGGTTAGGTCTTAAGAGATGATCTGACGTTGTACTTCATTGATTTTTAGTGTAATTGATGGTGTAATTTGATGAAATAGTGTTGTTCCTGCAGAGAACAAATAAGATGAGTTAGGCACGAGCATCACCTTACCATGTAGACCACTATCTCTTCGGTTGGTTTCTCCCTGGTTGATACATGTTAGCTTGAACCCAGGAGGGGTTACCTGCAAAGAGTCTCCGAAGCTCAAGTAAGTCAAAGCTCTCAGAGAGTCAAATCAATGATTAATGAATGCGTACCTTTAATTACTGGGGTCCATGCGTATTTATAGAGCATTAATTATGTCTGATTACCTCATGGGCCGGGCCTTGACTTGGGTCCTAGCTTGGGCCATGAGTGGGCTTGGGCCATGAGTGAGCCTGGGCCTTAACCCAGGCCCTTAAGACCTATTGAAGGTGGGGGCTTCTATTTTACCAAGTCTATTAGAGTTGTCGGCCTGGAGTAGGTGGCCCGGACCGGCTACCTACCTTGACAACTTATATTGGTTATACGAGGTGTAGGTCATTCTTTCAGATGTATAGGTTAAAACCGGTACAAGTTAGGCTAACTCGGCCTAGGCTGGATACTTGGCTGCCTTGATATATACATTGTTTACTTATTTGGTCGAGTTTGGCTAGGTGTGGTACACCAGTCCCCCAGCCTTGTCCGATATGGGTTATCGGTCAAGGGTGATATGTGTTGGTGTGCTAGCGGAAACGGCTAGGTGATACACCAGTCCCCCAGCCTTTAAGTGTGGTGAACAATGTTAAGGCTAAAAAGTGGTAACCGTCAGAAGGTAGGTGAAGGGGTGTCAGTGGTCAAATCGAAAAAGTTTTGGCGCCATCGTTTTAAGTGTCATATCCTTCGCAATGTTGGTGTCGATTGGTCTGGGGCACTATTTTGGCGGGAAGAGTTTTCGTCGTTTGGGATCATGGATTATAAATATGGATTTGAAAACAGATGAGGGGTTACTTGTTTCATTTGTGAGAATCCTGAATTCAGAGATCTTGTGCGCATTATACAGTCCAACTAGTTCCCAAAATCAACCGACATCTTCTCGTAAAAATGAAACTAGGTATGTCTAGTAGTGATAGCATGTCTACGTCTAGTAATAGTGAGAGTATCGAGTCGGAGAGGAGTAAAGATAGGCGACTTGATGACGAGGGTACGAGTTCTGGGGTTGTTACAAGTGGGATGTCCATGGAGATTGTTAGGGAGGTTCGAGAGGATCCCCCCGAAAAGTTGGAGGAGAGCAACTGGACGGCGAAAGGCGGCTATGGGTGGGTGGCTGCTGACGTTCGTGATCAATCATCGTTGTTCAGGTGGTCCCGTCTACTGAACTCTTGGTTGAACTGCACACCTGTTATCTCCAAGGGTGTCAGTGGGGACATTGTTTCTCTGGAAAGGGTTAGTGCTATCGATCGGGTATGCCATGGGCAGGAGGGGGCTGCCGAAAAGTTTTTCTACATGTATATGTGCCACTTTTCTTAACTTCATGTGCGATTATTGTTAGATGATTTTGCTATGGGCGTATTGCGGGCGTTGAATGTGGCACCTACACAGCTACATCCGAATAGTTGGGCCTATTTGCAGGCTTTCCGCATTCTGTGTTAGTCCTTATACTTGGAGCCCACTCCTTACGCTTTCTTGTATTTTTACGACACCAGACCTCGGCGGCCGGCTACTTGGCTATCTTTGATAAGTCGTCCTAGCATCAGTAGACTGGATGCCTTCTCCCAATCTTTCAAGCACTTCAAGGATGAGTACTTCAAGGTCGTCGTCAAGGAAGGAGGCAAAGCTCACTTTTTGAATGCGGATGGGAGTACCAAGTTTCCCTTTAGTTGGACCAGCAATCCCTCCCGGTATAAAGAATGGGGATGGAGGAGTTGTCGGCTGGTGATAAGGAGGTGGTGAGGATGTTGTTGAAGTTTGTCGATAAGTTGCCCACTAAGGGCTTAGTTAGGGTTTATAATTCGGTGCATCCGATAATAGATATCGAAGGTATCTGTTTATTACTTAAACTGTGTTAATAATGCTAAGTTGTTTTGATCCGAGTTATAATGTGTTATTGTAGGGCATACGACGCAGTTTGGAAAGAAGAATCTAGCGCTCTTTCAAACGTTGAGGAAAGAAATGGCCGCTAAGGCCAAGGCGGCTGGGAAGACTGATGTTCCCAACTTACAAGAATCGATGGTGGAGGTGCACGTGCACGGTGAGACAAAAAGGAAGGCTGAGCTTCCGCCTCGACCCGGAAAGGGAAAAGATGTGAAGAAAGTAAGGGCGGCCCTGCTTGGAACGGGGTCGACTAGTGGAGAGAAGGGGCCGGAAGCTGGGTTGATCGAGCTGCCAGAGATATCCGTGAGAAAGGACATTTCAATTACCCTCCCAAATACCATCATCAATTCTATTGACAACATAGATGTAGAGCACATTGTGAGAACAATGGTCGAATTTGGAAGCAAGACTTTAGTCTTGAGCCGGCGTGTTGGGTCGCTTTATAGGAGGGAAGTGAATGAGGGTGGCCGGGAGAAGGTGGGGGAGTTGCAGAGGAAGGTGGATAAGCTGGAGGAGGAAAAGGCTGCATTGGAGAAGGCAAAGGATGGCTGGGAAGCGGAGAGGAAAAGGTTGGCAACATGGAGGGTTCGTTGCTTGGATTCTGAGGAAAAGCTCAATAAACGTATAGGGGAATTGGAGGATGACTACGATGATTTGAAGGACAAGTACGATGGAGCTGTTGGTGAGCTTGATGATCTGAAGAACAGCATCATACAGAAGCACATCAATGGTTTTGAGAAGGGATTACGGCAGGCGGCTTTTTTCCATCAAGATGTGGACATAACAGACTCGAGGTTTGATGTAAATAAGGATGTTATTGACGGGAAGTTGGTCCAGGAGGATGAGGAGAATGGGAATGAGGAGGCGCAGGAGAAGGTGGTAGAGGACGAGAAGAAGGCGGGCGATGCCGAGGAGGTAGCAACTGATGTAGCAGAATAGGATTTCGGTTTTAATTGATTCGAGAATATTATGAGCCTATGTCTGTAATATTTGGTACATTTTGTTACATTGGTACATTCTTGCACTTATGTTTAAGTGCAATTAAGGTTCTGTATGTTATTGTGTATGTCGGTTTTTGATTATATGTGCTGTATGTGTGACGCAATCGATTGTATGTTAAGGGTGTTCGACCCAGGCCGCTTACTTGGGGTAAGGATGGGGAACTTAAACGAATTAAGCACGAGATAAGGGTGTTCGACCCAAGCTGCTTACTTGTGGTAAGGGTGGGGAACTTAAACGAATTAAGCACGAGATAAGGGTGTTCGACCCAGACCGCTTACTTGTGGTAAGGGTGGGGAACTTAAACGAATTAAGTACAAGATAAGGGTGTTCGACCCAGGCCGCTTACTTGGGGTAAGGGTGGGGAACTTAAACGAATTAAGCACGAGATAAGGGTGTTCGACACAGACCGCTTACTTGTGGTAAGGGTGGGGAACTTAAACGAATTAAGTACAAGATAAGGGTGTTCGACCCAGGCCGCTTACTTGGGGTAAGGGTGGGGAACTTAAACGAATTAAGCACAAGATAAGGGTGTTCGACCCAGGCCGCTTACTTGGG
>Ga0209589_1000942_pt1 | contig 44890 bp, 15 predicted proteins | sample CowpeawhiteBW_FD_187525 | JGI IMG/M metagenome (GOLD analysis project Ga0209589, IMG submission 187525) | Root nodule microbial communities of legume samples collected from California USA - Cow pea white BW (SPAdes) (version 2) | ecosystem: Host-associated > Plants > Roots > Nodule | place: USA...
ATATATATATATATATATATATATATATATATATATATTATAAATTAAAAAAATTAAAATTTTGGGGGCGGGTCCTCCCTGCCCCCATTAAAATCCGCCAGTGGCTAACGCTCCAACAAGTCCCAGGAAGAATAAAAAGTTGTTAACGTGGGGATATCATCTGCAACGCCCCCATTATGAGTGATCACATGCCAACAACAACGGCTTCTTGTCATTTTCCGATGAAGAAAAATACATGCTCACAGAATTCTACGTGGGGATATCATCTGCTTGTCTGATCTTCTCGACGCGGATTTCACCAATATCTGCAACAACGAGCACTTATTCTCTCCTTGTTCGGGCGGGCCTAAACGGGGCGGGCCGGCCCGCATTGCCACCCCTAGTTTCTATTCATCGTTTTCGAATGTCGTTAAATCCAATTTAATAGAAAAAACATGATTAATATATTATTTTTAAAATAAAGATCTAATTGAAATTTATAAAAATAAAGAAATTAAATCAATATTCTTTTGCGATAAAAAAAATTTAATTCAAAAGCAAATATTACCTTAGATATAGAGCAGGTAGATGCGGCACGGGTAGCTGTGGACCCACCCTTATGAATGGCACCTGGTCGTGATAGCTACTCTTTATGGTCCAAACTATTTATTGTACCCAAATAATAATTATTATAGAAATAATATATCTATCTATTATTCTGGTCTAACAATTTATTTTACCTAAATAATACCAATAGTAATTAGTAATACATATTGCTGTTTTTCTTGCCCAACACTTTATTGTACCAAACAATACCCATTATAATATTAATACAGCCATTTTTCTTGTCCAACTAGCTATTTGACCAAAACAATACCGATAATAGTAATAACAAGCTACTTTTATTATCCAACAGTTTGTTGCACTCTATGATAATATATTTGATTATTTTATTTTACCAATTTTTAACTCACAATTTCAATCACCCTTTAATTACTTATTTTTGATTTTTTTAATGATATAATATGATGATCTAAGAATGATTAAAGTAGTGGATTAAAAGTAAGTCAAAAAAATGACCAAAATATAATTATTCCTTTAATAATAGTAATAAATAATCATTACTCGTTTATTTTTAATTGTTTTTAATTCCATCTAACACACTCTTGCTTTGAAGTGTGTTTAATTCATTAAGAAAAAGAAAATGATACTTTAACCCACCAAATATGACATTTTTAAAACCCACCAACATGTCACCTACATTGGCATTTTCTTTTTTGTTTTTGAATTATTTTTTAGTGTTGTGATGTGGCAGTTGAGTTAAGCATGAGGGCGCGTGTGAAATGATTCATTTGGTTTGAGTGTTGGAGTGGTGGAGCGCCTGTGAGAGAAAGAAACTTCTTACGAACGAGAGAAAGCTTTGGAGCGAAGTCAAGAAATTTGATTTTTGTAGTTGAACATCGCGAAACCCCAAACCGAAATGGTGGAAACTGGTCTTGAGTTCTTCATTTGGGTAGAACGTAGTCGTCTTCAATTTATCAAGACATTTCAAAGCAGAAAGGTTGGTTTTTTGAACTCTAATGTGAATTGGCATTCATCTTTCCCTCTTTCGTCTTCATGTAGTGGTAACCCATAGTGAAATATTGTTTTTGTTGTAAAAGTTGAAGAGGCTTTTTTGAAGTAAGTGCATACTGTTTTGCATTCCTCTTTATTCGTGGGTTTTCCTTCACCGGTGACCTAGTGAAAGTAGTGAAAGTTCTTCATTCACGGTGGGTCTTCCTTTTTTGTAAAAGTTGACAATATAAAATATGTGTATTATTCTTCTTATTTTTCCATCTCCAGTAACTGCATTTTTAAGTCGTAATATACGTGTTCTTCATGTGTATTTTTGGGACAACTATGATGTCAGTCAAATATTTATTGGTGTGATGGAAAAATGTCAAATTATTCAATGTACAACCTCTAATTATGTTAACCTATCTCTTGGAACACAATTATATGGCAAATCATTAACAAAATTACGTCAAAATTTGGAAACTGCACTCAATGCAGTAAATGCCTTTTTCAGGTATAATATGTGTGTTCTTCAATTGTAATTTTTGAACAATTTCCAACTTAGTACAAATTTTTATTAGTGTCATGGAATAACTTCAAATTATTCAATGTATGACTTTTGAATATGTTATCCTTTCATATTGGATGAAATTATAGGCAGATTATGGAGTGCTGACAGTGTATGTAATTTATGGGTGAAAAGTAGAGGTGGTTTTTTAATTAACTCTAAAGTTGTTGCATTTAATTTATTAGATGCATGTTTGGGTTGAGATAAAGAGTTATTGGAGACACAATTGATTTGGAGGAGGTTGACATTGACAGTGTATGCAAGAAGAACTTTTGTGAAAAAAGGTAATTATTACCGTGATATATAACTTTCTTTTGAAGTGGTGTGAATGTGTTGGTCTTAATGATTTTTGCAGGTTTTACATTTTGTTAATATTTCTTGTACTTTTTAAAATTGTGGGCGATTTGAATAGTTTAGGTAAATATAACTCGGTTGGTGTAGTTTATCAATATTTGGTCAAGAGTTTGTGCAATGGGTTAGCGGTGTTGAAGAACCAAAGACATAAAATCACTTCCATGTTTAGGGATTTGTTTATTTATTAGGGTTAAATATGTTTTTAGTAATAATAGTTATAATCATAATGTTAAAAATAGTTGTAATAAGTAATATAAAATGTTTTTTTTCTCTACAAATTCCTATTAAATTAAATATAATATTTTGAATTTTAACTTTTTTTTTTTGTAATTTAAAATACCAACTTTAATCTTAATTTAGCATAATTTCTACAATTTTTATTTTAATTAATATTCCATTTATCTTTAAGGATAAAATGGTAATCATCTAATTTTATCAATTAAAATATATTTTTTTATTTATCACACATATCACATCATACACAATCTTTCATCTCAAATCCAATCAAATCATACCATTTTTTTCTTAATACAAACAACTTCATATTCACTTCCTTTTTTGCACGTAAATCTACTCTCCCAAATTCATTCCTTAATTTTAGCAAAGCCTTAGAGTTTGAACATATATTTAAATTAATTTTAGTCTTTACTTCTAAGTAGTATGACTATTAGGTGTACATAAATAAGTTCTGAATTAAGCTATAAAGAAAATGAATTTCATCTTTAGAATATTTTTTCATCCTTTAGAAAAAAAAGTGTTTATAATTAGAATTTCATTTTCATCGTATTAATGTTTTAACATCAAATTTGATGAGATAGTCGTTAGGGTAATTATATCTAAGATATTATTCATTTTGAAGTTAAAAATTATGTCATAATTTTATTTTTAAATAGTTTATCAGAGAATTGAAAGAAGATGATATATTTAAATTACCTTTATTAGATGAAACACAAACCAATCCAAAATTTCACATTGAGATTGACTTACTTTTTTTCCTAGTTTTAAAATATAGGATTAAATACAATTAAAATGTGAATACTTATGTTCATATGACGAAAAATTAAAATGAATCTCGATCTCAAACTTTGATACAATTTGGTCTTCGAACATAAAAAATGAATAGATGTAATCCTCAAAACCCAATTGATTTGTAACTTTTTAACATGTTAAACGATGTTTTAAGTTAACGTTTGAGTTATTTACTCCATTTAACACGTAAATAAAATTTAATTCCATTGGTTTAAAATAACTATATCCATTCATTTTGAAAGTTTGAGACTATAATGTATCAAAGTTTCAGACATAAAAAATTTCAATCTCGCATCTAAATTTAGGAATTACAAACATATTTAACCAGCGCCAAGCGATAGTACAAGGGTAGGGGCTCGTTGCAGATGGTTTTGCATGGATGGACTTAGTGGTTTGGTCTGGGATATGCTGGATTTAGTTACGAGCGGGAGGTTCGTAATGGAGTTGGAAATGTGTGATTGATGCACGTGGGTAGGTCCGTATCAGTGGTACTCTTGTGTGGGGATATGAGTGAGGATGTTCTTATGTTCCGTGCTCATACCTGAGGCTGCTATGAGTGGGGAGGTTCATAGCAAGTGGTCACGCATGTTGGACTACGAGCGGGTAGGTTCGTAGAGTTGGACTACGAGTGGGGAGGTCCATAGAGTTAGACCACAAGCAGGCAGGTTCGTGGAAGCATGATAATCCCTAAAAACCAAGGTTGTGTATGGATCCTTTTCATATGGGTTATGAGATTGGGGTGAAACAGTATAAATGAGTCAATGAAATAAGAATTGGCTAAGATAATTTGGGTGGGCCTTAATTTTCATTATCTATTATTTACGTTTGTTTTCTTTCTCAACTCACCCTTTCTGTTTGTGTTTAACGATGATCGTGTGACTTGTCACACGGGAGCAAATGTGAATCAGATGAGAACGTCGATGCTTAGAGACAGAGTGGGCAGACCATGGGAGATTTACTATATGTTTTCTTTACAAACATTTTGTAATAAGCCTTTATTATGTTTTTCTTTAGTATGGATTTGTAATAAGGATGATTAAGTGCATTTGAACTTCCGTGATATAAGTATTAAATTTTTCCTGCGCTTGGGAACTTTCTATATATTATTTTAATTTCATAATTTATATTTAATTGCATTATCAAGTAATATCTGCCTAGGGTGTTACAGTATGTTGATGCATGTTGACACGTGTGATGACTTGTGCTCAAAGCACAATTTTGTTGACATAATGATAAAAGCTTACTGTTTTCTTTTCATTTTTCTAAAACAACACAATGTTGAGATCAGGGTGTAGGAACCTTGATATGCATGAAAGCATGAATGCATGATGCATGTTATTTCTTATCCTCCATTTTCCTTTTCCTCTTCTTTGACAAAGCCAATTCGTTTTCTTTGAAATCATCAAATTAATGTTTATTTTGGATTTATTCTTTTCTATTTTCATTTTTAGCATTTGATTTTTGAAAATGAGAGATGCCACAAATTCTGAATTTTAATGTTCAAAATGATGTTTATATGCTTGATTTTTTCTTTTACAACAATGGTGCATACATGCTTGATTTTACAAACGGGTGGAAAGTATGAAGGATAGATTTGGAAATTTAGGGGAATGGAGACAACCATGTAAGTATGTTGTTTCTCACAATCAATCTCTTCTCAAGAGGCTAAAGTGAGACATTTGGGAGGCCCTCACTGCCTAGTTTTAAAGGAGAAGGATTTGAACAAAATAGGAGTTTTGTCTAGAAGATTTAATGAATTTAGAAAGGATTAGAAAGGATTTCCCCAGTTACTTGTTTTTCTTTTGCTTGCTTTTGGTTGTTTAAAAGGTGTTCCCATTCTCTCAAGGCATTTTTTTTCTACTTTGTACTTCTTCATCTTTTTTTTTTCAATTTTTCTTTTTCTCATTTTTTCATTTTCTTTTTTTTCATTTATTTTTTTTTTAATGACCATGTTGTTATCCATGTAATCTCATCACAAAATTAACCTTTATGAAAACCAAAACAGTCATTTTTCAATCAAAATGGACTTTATTAGGTTTGTGACGTGGTCATGGGTTAAAAGGGTTTAGAAAAAAAAGGTATAAAGGCTCAAATAAAATATTTGTGGGTTTTCATTTTTGACACAAGGATTATCAGCATGATGTTATCTTGATTATCCTCAAAACTTTGATCTTTTTTTCATTTTTCTACTTTCTTTTTGTATATTTTCCTTCACCTTGCCACAACTTTATAACTCTTTTTTGATATTTTATCATTATCATCTTTCTTCCCTCCTTGATCAATTTGACTTCATATTTTTTTCTTATTCATTTGATTTTGAATCACTTTCACTTTTCAATCTTTCTTTTTGCATTTTGATCATTGTATCTTGAGGCGAACTTATCATGCTGTTAACCCTTGTGTAGGGATAATTTGAAAGAAATCATTGATTTTGGCCCAAAGAGGGTACAATGGATATCTTATTTTATTGGGGGAGAAAAATGGCCACTCATCATTTTGAATCTTGACTGCTTTATTTTTACAAAGATTAATCTTACAATGAAATTAAGGGTAATTAAGGGTATCAACATAAATCACTTTTCTTTATTTCATCCATTTTTTCCTAAACCACCCTTTCGGGTTTTCAGTTTAGCAGACTCTTTATTTTTATTTTTATTTTATTTCTTTTATCTTTTTTTATTTACCTTGATGGATTCAAGGATAACCTTCCAACACAAGCAGGAAAAACTCAGTAGATTTTCCCTAGTGTAAAACGCATGCTTATTTTTTGGCTAAGATAGTGTTATTAAGGCATATCCTTTTTTATTTTAGGAATGGCGGAAGGAAAAGGTTATCAAGCAATGCATACACCATTGGTTTTAAGAAAATGTTAGCTATTTATTCTGGATTTAAACATTCAACTGCGGAAAAAATGTGACATCCCTTATTATTCCTTTCCCTTCTATTCATTCATCTTTTGTTATTTTTTTTGGGAAAAACATGAATTTGGCAATTTGAAATAAACAAAAGACTCAAAATTTAGCTATTTTCCTCATTTATTTTTCTCTTTTTTTTTTCACAACACCCTTTTAAGACTTGCTTCATGTAAAAGATTAGAGACTTGGAATACTTGGAATTCTTAGATGAAAAACATGATACAATCGAGCAAGATCACCATACAATAATTCATCATCCTAAAAAATGAAAGCACAATATCATTAATCTTCATGTATTTTCTTCGATGCTGGATGATTATTCTTCAAAGGTCAACTATCTTGAGTTAACTAAAGATTGCACCTTATGTTTAAGACCTAGATATCTCTTAGTGAAATGTCTGATAGCCCCTTCATGGTAACCACATTTTGCATCTGGATCATAACTCTTTGGATATGGAGGTTGTATGTAAGACCCGTGAAATTTAATTAATTAAATAACTACTTAATTAATAAATGCGAGTGGGAGAATTAATTATGACATTAAATTATGAGTGGAGTGATGTGGCAAAGTGCTAACTCATGTGGTTGAGAGTACTTTGGTTTGTGTGAGAGGACTTGAGTTCGAGTCCTATGTATGCCATTTTGTGTTATTATTCATTATTATTTTTAATATATGATGGTTATGTTGTGTAATAATATGATAATTGGGTTATGATTGTTTTCATGAAATATGAGTTGGCTTGGTGGTTTAGTATTGATTTAGCTTAGGCATGGTGAGGGGTTTAAATCTTGGTGAACTCAAATTCAACATTTTTTTTGTGTCATTTTTGGTTTTGGCATGAAGGTGAAGGGTTAATGTAAACCCTAGAGAAATGGCCCCCAAGAGGGGGAGAGGAGGCTGAAAATGGATCATAAAGGGGTCCATGAATAGCAATTAACATCACAATTAAGTCTAGGTTCGTTTTATATTATCACCTAGTTTTTAGGACACCTTTAAAAGGTCATAGTGAGGTAAAGGGAAGGGTTTGGCAAGCTGGAAAATGTACCTACAAAGAGAGCACGAAAATTCTGGAACTGAGTGAGGTTTGGGAGAGACTTGAGAGGCTGAATAGGGAGGAGTCAAGGAGGACTAGTGTTCAAAGGAGAACTTTCCAATTCTCAAGGTTTAAAGCTAAAAAGGATCCAGGTTAGGGGAGTTTACCACGATTAATTTGTTGTTTGGTGTGAATTGTGTGAAAATCATACTTAAATTATGCATGCATTGTGTTTATTCTGAGATTCTGTTGAATTCTGGAAATTTTCCAGAAACCGCCTGGCGGACTATATATAGCCACCAGACGGCTCATCTATTTATGCATATATTGCTGTTTTTCGGGGTGCAGCACCTAGCGGTGAATCCCTGTACCGCCAGGCGACTCAAAGTTGTGACTATTCTGGGTATTTCTGCATGAACCGCCTGGCAGGATTGGTTGTGACCGCCAGGCGGCGCGGGTTCGATAGCCGTTTTGGGTTTTTCCTGTGTGTTGGGCGTGAGTTGTTCGGAGGGAAAGCAAAGGTTGGGTCTTAGGAGATGATCTGGTGTGAAAATGTTGTGATTTAGAGTGTGATTAAGAGTGGAATTCGATGGAATAGTGATAAGGTGGTTGAGGGTAGATAAATGGAGTTTGTTGTTGGGGGCTTACAGGTGTGTAAAAAGGCTTTAAGAATTGGCTAATGGATGTGTGTTTAAACTGAATGGGGGTATTGGAAATTCATTGGGGTGGATAGTGTACATTTTCGAGAATGAGGAATGGATGGAGTTGTTGGTATGGTGGTTCTGGCAAATTACCAGAAGAGTAAGCTTGGTGGTACTGTTGCATGTTTGGAGTGACATGCTCTGGCTTAAGTCCAGTTTCAGACTAATTGGGAGTAGATGATTGGAGTTGCGAGACTTGGGAAGGATTGATGGGGAGGTTCGTGAGCATGAATTTGAGATGGGTGAAAGTAGTTGGGGAATAAGAGTATTAGTAATTACAGGTCTTGCTATTATTATGTCATAATATGGAATGTGGTTTGGAATGAGTTGGGTACAAGAGAATGTTGATGTAGGTGGAGCCGGTGAGGCTTAGTCACGGAGCATGGGGAATGCTTGGGAGTTTACATATTTTTTTTATATATTATTTTGAGTTGGACTATGTTGTAAACTCCTATGAGAGGTTTTATTATGTTATTTCGGTTTTATGAACTATAAAGTTTGCTTTATTTCTTGGAAGTTAATAAAATTTAAATTTCCCGCATTTTCGGGAAATGAGGTTTATTCATAAATGCAGCAACTTTATAATTTTTAATAGTTTTATCTATTTAAATTAGTAATATCCTGACGGGATGTTACATTGTACAGGTTTCACAGGACACATAGCCATTAGATTTTTCTAGAGGAGTCAGGGTAACAACTCAGTATAGGATACAAGAATCTTAGTGAAATTGAAAGGCTTCTGGTTACTGACCTGGTTAGGGTTTTGACTCATATTATGATTACCATCCTCAATGAGATTGCATGGGAATTGTGTATTAGAGTAAGCTCTTCTCTCCTTCTTATTTCCATATTGAGACCCAAATTCATTTACATTGGCTATCATAGATAAGCCTATTTTTCCACTCCTTATCCTAGCCTCAACTCTTTCTCCTATGCTGACAATATTTGTAAGACCTAGAAAAAATTAAGTAAATAAATAAGTATTTTTTTAATAAATGTGAGGGAAAGAATCTATAAAGTAATTAATGCAAAGAGCTATGAAAATGAGTAATGGAAGCTCAAGTGGTTAGACATGCTTGGTGTGTTTGAGGGGACTTGGGTTCAAGTCTTGCATTTAATGTGATGTTTTAATTATTTAATTTATTTTGGGTGCATATATGAACATGTGTTGTGACGTTATAAGTATTAGGCAGATAGGAGTTCGAATTTTGGCTGACACGAAATAGATCTTATTTTATGCTTTATTATTCAATAGGCAAATGTAGTGCAATAATTGAGCAGAAACTTCCATGTAATGGCTATTGAAGACCATTAATGATAAAAGTTCGTTTTAGGTCTTAATAATTTTAGGATTGGAAAAGATAGTGGAAAGGGTAAATTAGTGAAGAAAATAGAGAGAGCTAAGTACAACTCCTTGGGTGAGTTGTGAGAGTGCTAAAAATCTAGATTAAGGAGAATTTAAAGGGCTGGTGAGGAGATCTTTTTGGTGGAAGCAAAAGGTGGATTCATTCTTGTGCAAGGGAAGACTCTAGGAATGAAGCTGGATTCAAGGTAAGGGGAGCTGACGAGTTTAATCTCTTCCTATGAAAGAAGATTTTAAGTTTTGTTTGAATGAATTATTCTTTAAAATAAAAAAAATATGTGATGCATTTGTTTTATATTTTAGAAATTTTTATTGTAATGGTGATTTAATATCATCAAATTTTAGTTTGAATGTTAAGTATGTGATTGATGAATTTTATTGATACGAAATCTAATATAGCATGAATGCATTGAGGTTTTCTTGATTTGTGGGTGAATGATGCAAAGGAAAGGTTAGGGTTTATGTTCTTCTTTTAGGGTAGCGTGACTTGGGGCTGCATTCTAGATCATTCATTTTTTTTAGTTATACGAAAAGTAGATAAATGTGGTGTTATGGTATGTTAAAATATTATAGCAGGACATTTTACGACATTCATCATATAGTAATTTATATAATATTAACAGGAAAAAAAAGGGAAACAAATTATTGACTTTGGTGTAGAGTATCAATTACATTAAATAGTTTGTTTTAATATACATATACATATACATATATATATATATATATATATATATATATATATATATATATATATATATATATATATATATATATATATATATATTATAATTTTAAAAGAGATATTATACTTTTTGACCTTGTAACCGGCATAGCATGTTTCCCATTTCTTTCGTTCATTCCCTTTCCCTAACACGGTTCTTTCATCTCCAACACAGTTCTTCATTGCTTTGCCACTCCCACTTCCCAACAGTCACTATCACCGTGTGAAGTCGCCTGCAAAGTCGTTGTCACCGTCGCGTGTTGTTTATGTGCTCTTCGTCTACTAGCATCACTATCGCATTGTGTTATCTTCGTTGTCGAGATCACTTGGTCTCCTAGTCTGTGTCGCCCTCACTGTCCATCTCTATATGCTTTCTACATTTGAAAAAGTCAGCATTTGAATCCTAACCACACATTACTGTTGTTTCGTTGAATGAGTGAAATTGGTAGATTTGTTCCTTTGCAGGAGTTAAGTGTGATTGATGGTGGAGTGAAAACGGCCAAGGATTATCTCACTGTTAGTTTTTGGTTCTCGTTATTCCTATTATAAGTTGCTTAATTATTCAATTTCTCTAAAATTTGTTACGAAATTTCACAATTCTTGTGCAAGTAAAATTTCATGTTAGAGATATATCTTAATTCAGGTTCAATAGTTAAAGCAAGTGAAAATGTCTTGTTATTCTCCTTTTCAATTACAAATTTCAAGTATCCATAGGGATTAGGTTATCCCAATCGGTCACCGGTGATCATCTCAAGGTATGTAATATGTAGCTAAAGTATGGTGATGTTTTATTTTGAACTGAAACCTTGTTTGTTCTACAGTTTAGTGAGATCCTCTAATTGTAAAAATTGATCATCTCAAGGTATGTTTTTGTCTACTATTTTCCTCACTTTTTTTCCTATTAAACTGACACATTATATCAAATTGGAAGTTGAGAAATGCATAGTCTCTATGTGGAAACTCTCTAATGAATTGGCTCTACATTGCTAGCAAACTAACCTAATATTCTCCCTAGGTTTAGTTGTTTCATTCTTCTATTGTCCAAAAGCCCTTCTGATTTTATGTTTCCATTTACTTCCTTTATGTTTGTGTTGTGTATGCAACACATTTCATCTATGGAGTGGACCACAAGAAAAAATGGTGGTAGGTACCTGAGAGTCATGAGTCCCCAGAAGATAGGGAAAAGTATCTTTTCCAATCTACTATCGTTTGTGATGAGTTGAACAGACCATGCATAATCGTAGTTATCAGCATTGTCCAAACAAGTAGACCTTGCTTCCCTGTTTTCAGCCCATGCCAATCTCGTTTTGTCCCTTACAATGCTACTTCCTCCATAGTATATAGGCTTTTTGCAGGACAGTGTTCTCAAACCACAACCTTATATTTTTTGCACACTGGCTTCCAAACACTTTGTTGCCTTTGCAACCTTAATAAGTACCAACATGCCCCTACTGCCTATACAAAAAACTCAAACTCGTTAAGAATAATGTTTTTTTATAATATATTCTTTTTCTTTTGAAGAACTTTGAAATGTTGATTCTATATCCATATTGAAAATAATGGTTATATACTTGTTGGCCTATATGGGGACCATAATCCAATCATGATTAGGTGTTGAAAATTTAAGATGTGATTAATCAACTTTTACTATTGGCGAGCGTGTTCATCACGAAACATAGTTATTTCACTGTTAACCCTTTTCAAGTTCAGTAAATATAGTGATTAACTTTTTAATTCATAAAAAAAGAACGTGCTATTTTAAGTCATGTTTCCTGTATCGAAAAAGTTGTAGTGCTTCATCAATTCAATCACCTTTATATCCACAGCTTTTCGGTGAATATTTTCATGTTTATTTGTTGTAATTTAGTGAATAGTAAAATCCTTCAGTATTGTGGAAGCCTTTTTTCAGAAAAATTGTGTTACTGATAAAATGTTATATTTTAAGCTTATTTTTCGAAAACTTGAAAAAAATACCTTTTGTTATAATATTAACATGTGTGATTACAGTGTATGAAATTGATAATTAAAACTTTCATCTCTTGAATCATGTTTAATTCTCATATTCTCTCCCTGTTCTGTTCTAAGGGAAATGTCTGTACTGTTTTGAGGGAAAGAATTTTAATTTTAGACGGTGCATATTATTATGTTATGAGTGCTTCAAATAGGTAGAGTTTGGATATGCATTGAAAATGGAAGTTCCATTACTTTAATTTGTTAATGTGGGGTTTGATTCAGTTTCAATGAGAGGGACATGAACAGACAAGTTTGGATGCAAAATTCTCGAGCTTCAAATTTGTAACTCATCATAGAAGAAAACCATTTTGCTTTTTGCTTCTTGGATGTTGAGGTTTTGGCATTTTACTTCAAATATGGCTTTGCTTGCACTTATGGAAAAAAGAAAGTAAAACAACCCAAAATTTGTTAGTGATTAAAATTAACATGTATGCTTTATTTTTTGAAGAAACAAAAAGTTAAAATTTACATTATGTAACATGTATCCTTATTACGTTTAAATATTTTTGTGTATTTTGATATTTAAACCTTGGAGTTTCCAATGACTTGTGACCCTCTCTCTTGAATTATTACAATTTTAACGAAGAAGGGTTCCCACGTGATGTCTGGTCATAATCTTCAATTCTTCTACTTATATTTCAGCTAGTCTTTGTGAGCTAGTCTTTGTGGGAATGAGAAAGCTGGTTTGAATTTGTATCTTGAAATTTTTCTTCCTTTTCCCTTTTCTGCATTTCGATTTTGATGGCCTGGTTAATATATCAAAAACCCTAATTAAACATTTAGATTTTGAAAACAACAAGGCTGTGTATGTAAAATAGGTGACACTTTTATCTGAAGGATTGATTTTTCCATATAATAAACATTTTCACAGTTTTTTTGGTTTAAATATACCACCATTACATTGATTCCTTCTTGTTATCAGAACTTAGGTTGTTCTTTCTTTATTTCTTTGTTTTTGAATTTGGTGCCATAGTATGATGGTGAAGGTGGAATCTCTCTTTCTTCGATATGTCCGAACTCATCTTAGTTAATTTTTCATCAAATAAACTTTTGTAAGTATACGAGTGTAATTTATTAAATGAAAGATACAAGTATAGAATTTTGTAATTTAAACTAGTATTTTAAACAGTATTAAAATAAAATAAAAAATTATGAATGAAACTATTCAGAAATTAGAGTTATTATTATTTTTTAACCCTCTCCAGGTATATATATATAGCCTTCGTTGGACAAATATATAAATAACATCACACAATTTTATTCAATTAGAGAATTTTATTTCTCGTGAACTCAAATGTTTATACATCATGCTTATTTAATTGATAATATATATATATATATATATATATATATATATATATATATATATATATATATATAAACATACCTTACATTTTTAGTATATTTGTAACTCAAATATTTTTCCATTCTATTTACTTGATTTTATTTTAATTTTTTCACCTTATTTTAACTTAATTTCCCTTATTTTATCATTTGGTTGCAAGAAAACTAATTCAACTTGTGAATTTTGTCCTTCCTTATCTCATATGTCACTTCTCTTTCGCCACTTTCTTTTCTTCTATTCAATATAACCCACTTTAGCATCTTTATTTTTAAGATTGAGGTTAATTTTTAACTGCTATAAAATTAAAACATTGTCCATAAATTAATTTTCGTTGCATAAACTAGTATCTCCAAATTCTTGCATCTTAATTAAAAATTGGTTGTGGGATTATGATGTTTACTATCAATAAAAACTGTTGTTGAATTGTCTGAGATATTCTTTTGTCCTATCTTCATTAGTGAGTTATATAGCTTGTGCTCATAGAATTTTTGTTGCTTAGAATTCCTTTGTGTGAATTCCAAAGTCAAATGAGTTGTTATGTTATATTAAATGGTGGTAGTGTTGAGTTCACATATTGAACTACGTGTTTGGCTGTTTCTGAGCTCTGACCAAAAGCAGAGGTGTTAATTTATACTCACAACAATGGATCGGAGTTGGATAACTTTTTTATACACAACAAATGAATATGAGAATGGAGTAGAAGAATTTCTTGAATTTGCAAATATGAATGTTCCAGATAATAATGGAAAATTCTATTGCCCGTGTGTTAATTGTTTGAATAAGAGAAAACTACCAACTGACGTTATTCGGGAGCATGTTCTTTCTGATGGTTTCTTAAAGAGCTACACAAAGTGGATATGGCATGGTGAATTAATAGACATGCCAAGTGTAGATGTGTCTGAAGCAGAAGAAGTTGATTTAGAGATGGATGATCGAATGGAGGAAATGATTCGTGATATTGGACATGATTCCTTTCAACGTGCGAATGTGTATGACAATTTGTGCAATGACGCAGAAAAACCTCTGTACGCAGAATGCACTAAGTATACTCGATTGTCAGCGGTATTAAAATTGTTCAATGTGAAGGCAAGAAATGGGTGGACTGATAAAAGCTTCACGGAATTACTTGAGTTGTTGAGTGACATGCTTCCTAAAGGTAACACGTTGCCAACACGCAATTATGATGCGAAGAAGATATTGTGTCCGATGGGTATGGAGTATCAAAAAATTCATGCATGCCCAAACGATTGTGTCTTGTACAGGAAGGAGTTAGCCATGTTACATCAATGTCCACGATGTGGGGTGTCAAGATACAAACAGAAACATAGTGAGTTTGAATCTGATAGTAAGGGTCCTCCAGCAAAAGTTTTGTGGTATCTTCCTGTAGTTCCACGGTTGAAACGTTTATTCAGCAATGCAAATGATGCAAAACTCATGAGATGGCATGCAGATGGACGTACAACAGATGGCCATTTGAGACATCCGGCAGATGGTTTGCAATGGAAGAAAATTGATTCCATGTTCCCAAATTTCTCCAATGATTCAAGGAACATTAGATTTGGACTTGCTACAGATGGAATGAATCCATATGGTAACTTGAGCAGTAAACATAGTTCATGGCCTGTTCTATTAGTGATTTACAATTTACCTCCTTGGTTGTGCATGAAACGCAAATATGTTATGTTATCCTTAATGATCTCGGGTCCAAGACAACCAGGAAACGACATTGATATTTATTTAACCCCATTAGTTGAAGATTTGAAGATGTTATGGGAGGAGGGTGTTGATATGTTTGATGGGTACACTAGTGATTCATTCAAGTTGCATGCCATGTTATTTTGTACAATCAATGACTTTCCAGCATATGGTAATTTAAGTGGATATAGCACTAAGGGTCACAAAGCATGCCCTATATGTGAAGAAGGCACATGTCACCATCAACTACAACATGGAAGGAAAACAGTATACCTTGGACATAGAAGATTTCTTAGTACAAACCATCCATATCGTAAATTGAAGAAAGCATTTAATGGGTGTCAAGAAAATGAATTAGCTCCAATGGTTTTAAGTGGATCACAAGTATATGAGCGTGTGAAAGACATTGGGGATGTGTTTGGAAAGATGAAAATTAAAGGCACTTCAAGCAACATATTATAATATGTTGTATTTTCTTATAGAAATTATGATGGGGTATAATTAGTAATTTTTAATATATTATATAAGAGGGGAATGGAATGGGAATAGTTATAGAAAGTGGTTTATAAATGGGGATTACATAAGTGGTTTTATTAATTTGGGTTGGTATTTAATTAATTGGATTTAGTTGTATTCGAATTCTATTGTGCGCGTTTAGAGTTCTTATAAATACGACACATTATTTATTATTATTATCATTATTTATTATTATTATTATTATTTATGTTTTCTGTGTGCACCACTCCAAAACAACCACCTCCCAGCTCCAATTCTCCACCAACCTTGCATTTAGCTAGTTATTCCACTTGCACTGCTTGGCACCTCTTCTGGTTTAACATGAATTAGGTGCTTCACAAAATAGGCTATTTCACTTATTTGCACTGAATCAAGTTAGACAGCCAATTAATGCCTCCAAAAGAACAATACGAGATTGGCATGATTTGTTCAACCCCTATGTTGAATGTGCATTAGTAACGCATCTACATCTAAACATCTCCCAATTCATCTCTTTTACGAGTCTCTAGGGTTGTCTCCACAACTCCGTGGACCAACACATTTGCGCCACATGGGGGCTCCCCCATCAACTTCAATTTTTCCACCACCACTCTGTTCTGTTCTGATTTGTTCCCTTTCCCAACATTTAACATCTACATCTTGATTAACAGAGAGAAAGAGACAGAGAAACACACAGATTATAACATTGACATGTAAATACATTATAAATTCTCTTACCAAGTGAGTGGAGACCTTTAGAACTCGAGTTGCTCTCTTTGATTTAGAAACACCAAGCTAGGGTTTCAGAAATGGGGATTTTCATCCTGCAAATTACTAAAGAGGGTCACAAGGAGAAAATGACACAAGGGTTCAATGCAACAACAACTACAAAATAATGTAAAACTCACTACAAACTCTGATTTTTCACTGGATTCATAAACCCTATCTTACGAATCATAAACCCAAGTGACTCTGATTCGTAAACCCTAACAATCGATGGTCAGTGAACGAGAGAGAGAAAACGCGAGGAAGGCAATGAGCAACGAAAATCACCCTAGGAGATGAGCAATTTGAGCTTCAATCAGAAAGAGAGAGCATATGAGTGAAGAAATTGAGAAAGAAATGCAACACCATAAAAGTAGGTTTTAAAAATTTATATTTTTTAATATTTTTTTATGTTAAATTCGTATGTAAATTTCATATGAAAAGGAAGTCTTCATTTACGTACTGAATTTACATATGGAAAGGGGAGAAAAAAATAGTTTGTTCTTACATACGAAAAAAATTCGTATGTAGTAAAATTTTACATACGAAAAAAAAATTGTATGTTAAATTTGTATGTAAAACTTAATTTATCTATAAATTCTAATCCGTATGTAATTATCTGTTGATAATTTTGACTTTTTGTGTAGTGATATTTAACCACTTTTTAATTCTTCTACTTTTCTAAATTATGATTTAAGATGTGTTTAAACATATAAGTAAGATATACATGTGAGAAGAAACATGTTTAACTTAAATTTTTTGGACAACTACTTCATAAACTCAACATTGTTCATGTCACTTCCAACCTTGTCTTCTAGTAATTCAAATCTGAATTTCCTAGATAAGAGAGGTCCTTTAGATAACTTAAACATGACTCAATCAAATATCGAAGTCAAGATAGGTACAAAATAAAAAGTAACTAAACAATCCTAAAATGTCAAAGTAAAGTAAATCACATTCTCTTCAAAATCACAAAATCTACCTTATATATGTATAACTATTACAAATCCTATAAGCAGGAAATAACATATTATTATAGGTTGCAAAATTGTCTAAAACAAGTCAATTATATATACAACTATTTTAACTAAGTAAACTATCCTAACCTAACACCTAAGTAGTAGGTCATCAAGGCATCTCCCTCTTTAAGCAAATGCTCAGCATAGGTGAGCGCAACACTTGAGTTCTATCTATTGGAGCCCCCAACTAATTGGTCTAAGTCACCATTTCAGTTTTGGCAAGTTCTAGGTCAGCTTCCAAGTCCAACTTGTGAGTAAGTTATGTTGGCTTCTCGTGCAAGCCTCCTATGCAAAGCAATGCTCATGTCAAAGTTGGTCAGAACAATCAAACGTGAAATAAGAACAAGTCACGCAATTTTAGCCAAATGCAATTGCATTGACAACTCTTCAAGAAAGTTTATTGGTTAATTTGTAGTGTCAATTAAGTGTCGTATACATAGGGATTTGTTAAGATAATCCAATATTCAAATATGAGTTAAATCCAATGGAAGAGTTGTTATTAAGATTTTAATGATTGTCAAAGAAAAACTAATTGAGTTTTAAGGAATGAACTAGTAAAATAATGTTGAGGTTAGATTTCATTTCAACTTTGATTAAGGTCATACCTGACCAAATTAAAAAGTGTAAGTGTAGTAATTAGGAATCAACCCAAGGTCATCTCCTAGTTACCAATATTTTCAATCAAAGATTCTCAATGCAACAAAAAAGGATGAGGGGGTTTGGCAGATTCAAAATCGTAATTTAAATTTGATGAAATAGTGATAAAAACGTGTTGATTCCCTGATTCAAATGCACTTCCCCTTATCGCCAGTCATGGAATTTTGAGCTCTGTTAGATTAACTCCTAATCTACTCATTCATCATCAACTAAGCGAAGATTAAAAAGAGCTTCATTAAACATTAAAGCAATGAACAAATCAATTAATCTCACCACTGAACAAGCAAACCCACATTCATTAAGCATGAATACAGATTAACTTAGACATGAAATTATCCACTACATATTAAGCACACACAAAATTTGGATTACCCTATGAGATTAAAACACGAAAAGTAAAACAAAACATAAAACAATGAAGATTTCAAACAAGGAACCTCAAAGCTCAGACATGCTCTTTAGAGAATCAATCAAAAAATCAAACCTCCATGAAAATCGAGCTTCAACAAAATATAACCTTAATAAAATTCATATTTCAATGCACTTGTCAACATCCAATTTCGTCTGGGTAAGAAATAAAAAATTTTTACTTAAAAACTAATTAGGAAGAGGAGGGAAATTAGAAAAAAGTGAACCTTGATTTGAGTATGGATATATTCCTACTTTTACTTTCATCTTATTTTAACTTTAATTTTGTTTGATCTTGTTTTATTTTATTTAATCTTGTTTTCTTTATCTTTTTTATTTTATTTTATTTATTTTAATTTTAATTGTTTTATTTTTCTTATTTTATTTCGTTGGATTTCTTTTTTCAATATATATATATATATATATATATATATATATATATATATATATATATATATATATATATATATATAAATGAAAGAAAGAGGAAGTAGAAAGTTGTCAACTACGTTGGCAACTGGTCTGGTTATCCCTTTCCTCCATCATGCAAAGAAAATGGTCAGATCTTCATATTTTACCTCGTTTTGAATATTTGGTATTTGTGTGTTATAGTGGCACCCATGGCAGTCATAGCAGCAGATGTAGTAGGGTGGTTGGAAGACAACATGCCTTGTGCTTTTGGCCATTTCAAAATGTTCATTCAAAAGATTGATAAAAAAAGAAGGGAGAGCATAATACAGAAAGGAGAAAACCATTAGAGAAAAAACAACATAACGGGGAAGAGCGGGAAGAAGCAGCAAAGAGAACAAAACTGGAAAAGGAAGCAAAGCGGTTAGTGCATTGAGTTTTGAGTTTTATCTTCAAGGTAAGTGTTCTAACTTTTTGCATGGCTTGATACCGATGCTTATGAATGCATGAATCGAAGTTGATTTGAGTTGTACATTGTTCATTCTGTTGTTTATTTTGTTTACACCACGCACGCTCATCATCATATTCATCTTATTTGTGTTTCATTGATTGAACCAATATTCAGCTCTATTTTATTTTTTTAATCTTCGTTCCTTCCCTCATCATCTTCTCGTCAAGTCATCATCTTCTCATCAAGGGAACTAGGATCTCCATCACTCACCAAAACCATCATATACCTCCACTAAATATAACTCAAAGAAGACACCAACAACAGTTTTGATCACCATCCCCACACATGGTTTCTTCATTTTTCTTCTCATCTCCAAAACCACACTTGACCTTCATCATCACTATCACCACTCAAGGTCACTCCACTATTTCAGCGAGCACGATTTATCCCATCTCCATTTTCCTTTTTCTCCACAACCAGAGACCAACTTTATCCTCTCTAACAAACATTCACTAACATATTCTCGAACATCCTAACACACTTCAATACCACCTTTATCTTCAATCCCTGCATTCACACAAAGAACACAAAAAAAAAAATCACTAGTCTAACATCATCGTCCACCTTCTTCTTCATTTCTTCATATATCATCATATTCATCTTACATTTTGCATGAAAACCATAAAGCACAGAAACCCAAAAATTAGCATGCACACACATATCAAGTTTTATCCCACAAATATTCAACCCTAGTTTGGCACCACCTGAACCCTTCGCACACCTTCACCCTCACAATTTCAACACCCAAAACCATACTCGTCGAGCCATGGTACCAGCACCATTCATACCAATCCTTAACCCCCACATTCATTAACTTTCGATCCCCATTGATAGAACCATCACCGTCAACCTGCACTTAGATAATCAGGCAAACACACTTCACCACTAGTCTTCATTTTCTGTTAAATCCATAATAGCACCGAACCATCACCACTCACACCTTTCACACCAAGGCAAAAAACAGAGAAACCACACGAGGAATAGAAAATGTTGCTAGCGATGTTGCCGCTGGCGAGTCGGAGCTTCGAGCGGAGAAACGTCTTCACAACGACGGTGCTATGGTAGTAGTCTTGGTCGCGACGATCTGATCAATTGCTCGAGGTTGAACAACGTCATCAATGGTGGCCACAAGGTTGGTTTAAGTGTTTTCTTTTGTGCAACAGAGCAAGAAGAAAGGGCCTGTCACACGGGAAGAAGAAATGAAAAAAAGAGACGATTTGGAAAGCTTGGTTCTCGCTGGCGATACATTTGGTGGTGACTGGCGAGATCAGTGTCGTCTCTAACAGGCGGTGGGACATGCAATGGCAGCACTTGTTGTTGAAGTCGTGCGAGTCTACGGTGATCACATAATAACTATGTGATCCTTAATTCTCTATTGTGAGATACGTAGGAGCAAGACTAGTCTTTGTAAGGTTCACCCTCAAAAATATAAAATCATTTTCCAAATAGTGTTTTAAATATCTTTTAAAGAATTCAGTAACCCTGATTTCTCATTTTAGATGAGAATACGTTGTCGGGCTCAAAATATCTTTTGTTTCTTTTAGTATTTTTGTCTTACTTTTGGGAAGACTAACATTTTGAAAGCCACATCAACTTTGCATGTTTAATTAAAGATACCGCCCTTGGACTTACTTTATTTTCATGGTTTTCCATAGTTTTCCAGAAATAACTATGGTGGCAATTCCAAATCTCTATTCAAACTCGTTTCTTTTTGGTTTGCTATCCCATCGCGATTTTGGTTGCGACAACACCAAAGAACAAGAAACGTAAATGGCAGAAACAAAAACGTAAATGGCAGAAATGAAAACGAAAATGCTTTGATGAAAGATGAAAACGAAAACAATGAACAAACTTAAAAATAGTTCAATTAAAATGGTGCTCAAGCTGTTCCAAGGTACAAAAATGTCAAAATTCTCAAGTGGCTGCCGATTCAAAATGTAGAAAAATGTAAAAGATGAGTGGGTGCCTCCATGGTCACTATACAAGCTCTAGAAACGTGAAAATGGAGTATGACGAAGAATGTCCTCTCAAAAACAGGAATGAAACCTAAATTACATGGTCCTCTCAATTTTGGTTTACTCCATTTACAAAAAGGTCAATCTAGTCAGCAAAATGACAAAACTGTAACTCTAGGCTACAGAATTACACAACTGCCACTCTAGGCCCAAAATGCTAGCCCAATGACGTGGACAAGTGAGTTGACATAGCATAAACGTCACAATGATGTGTGAATAACGTGACAACTCTCTCTCCATCTCAAGATTATTGTCCAAGCTCAAAAATTGCTTCACACAAATACTAAATAATTAGAAACGAAAATTTGACCAATTAATGCCAAATTAATCAAAATTAAAAAAAAAATGGCCCAATGAATTCCAATAGATGAAAATGCATTAACAATAGACAATTAAGCACTAAACAACCATCAAGATGGGCACAAAAAGGCAATGGAATAAGGGAAAATAATGACTCATCAAACTTCCTCTATTGCATTGCTATTAATCTTTATTTATTTACTTTTGTAGATCATTCAATATCCTAAGAGTTCTCTAAGGTAATTTTAGTCCATTCCTAGCATCTATAACTTAAGGGCTTCAAACTCAGTGTGATTCCTTATTTTCTGATTGAATGAATCCTTGTCTTAAGTGCAAGACTTTGTATCCAGGTATAACCTTAGATCTTTTCCTTGCATCAAAAGGCAAAAGGAGATCGGATTGGACTACAATTTAAGATTAGTTTTCAAACTCAATCTAAATAGTGAGATAAGATGGGTGATCAAATCATTCAAGTAATAAAACATAAATTAAATCATAAACATTTGAATGATAACATGTAGAAATATTAAAGATGTAGTAGTATAGAGAGTTAATGTAAGACCCGTGAAAAATTAATTAATTAAATAATTAAGTAATTAAGAAATGTGGGTTGTGGGAGCCTTTAAGGCATTTAATTCTAACTTGTATGACGTGGAAAAGTACTAGCTCAAATAGTTGAGAGTACTTGGTTGTGTGAGAGGACTTGTATGTGTGCCAATTGTGTGTTATTTATATTTTATTTTTTATAATATGATTGATCATGTTAAGTGAAATAATATAATCATAGAATTATATTAGCCATCACGAAACATGAATTGATTTAATGGTTGTGCATTGGGATGACTTTGGCTTGATTAGGGGTTCAAACCTTGGTGAACTCAAATTAAACTTTCTTTTTGCCAAAATTTCCTTTTGCATAAAGGTGAAAAGGCATGGAAACCCTAGCTGGCTAAGGAGCAGCCAAGGGTGGCTGAAAAACAGAATGTATTGAGCCATTGAATGGTAATTAATATTACCATTAAGTCTCCTTTGCGTTTTTGATAATTAACCATCATTAAGACTCAATTATAAGGCCAATTAGAGTAAGAAAGAAGGTTTTGGTGGCTGCCATTGGAGAGGGTATTGTGAGGAGCGAAATTCTGAGAGAAAATAGTGTTTCTGGTGTGAAAGAGGAGTTGAATTGTGAGAGAAAGCCAAAGGGAGGCCATTAGTGATCAAAGGAAACTCTCAAGTATCCACTTTAAAGCAAGGAAACCAGGTTAGGGGAGTTTTCCACGTTTTATTGTATATTAAGTCTGAAGTGCATGATTTATATTATGAAATGCATGACCATTCCTCGTTATGCACATACACTATTGGCCTATATCTGGGTTCCTGAAGAGGAACCGACTAACGGTAAGCTCCCGACCACCAGACGATGCGTGCTTAGAAACCCAGTTTTCTGGGTTCTGCTTGAATTGCCTCGATTTTGGTGTTTTGGGGTTTCTGGGTTGATTCTGATCGGGAAAAAGAGAAGTTCTAAGTGATTATAAGTGATTAGAAGTTTTACATTGATGTATTACTCGTGATTGGAAGTTAAATTCGATAAAATGGTCATGAACATTCTTTTAGGGTTGAAATTTGGGGTTTTGGTGAATTGAGAGTAAGGTTTGTTAAATTGTATTTGGATTGTTGTTGAGATAGCCAAAATTGAATGTTGAGTCAAGGTTATTACTTTCAGGTGTGAAAAGCTGAGTAATGCAGTGAAAAACACTGGGAAAACGAAAGGGGGTCTTCGTAGGTGCTGAAATTATGGGAATTTTCTTAGAAACGCATGTACCGCCTGGCGGCATGGAGCCTGCTGCCAAGCGTCAGTGCAGAGGCAGTGAGTCTGCGTGGCTACGAGGTTAAATTCAGGTTTTTAGGTATTTTGATATCCAGTTGTTTGGGAAAAACTGGATTTAGAGAAATTCTAAGGATAATTGGAATTGGATAAATTTAAGGGTGGAGTGGAGTAGGAAAAATTGGAATTGTGATACTTTACAGTTAGTGCCTACTTAGGGGATAGGAATGAGATTGGCTTAGAAGAATCAAAGGAAAGACTTAGGCAATTGAAATCAATATTAGGTGTCTAGTTAGCCAAGAGTATAATCAACATGTCTAAGGGATGAGTAATGCGGCATGAGTTGTAAGGGGTAATTGAATATGACAAAACAGGTTTATATTACAGAGTGGAGCAGAGGGTATAAAGTTAGTGATTGTAAATTGACAAGAATGAGTATAACGACTAGAGCATTTAAAATAGTAAAAAGGTAATGATAGGTTGGTGGTTCAATTGATCTTACGAAAATTTACTTGATATAATGGAATTGGGAACCCATATGGGTGTAAGGACATTAGTATTAAGACGATTATTAGTAGATTTCGTACTATGGAGAGGTGCAATTGTGTGACTGAGGGGAGCATGTGAATGAAGTGCAGAAAACCAGAACTGAGCAAGGTACTGGTGCAGCGCCTAGCGGCAGAATGGGATTCGCCAGGCGATAGTTGCTAACATAGTGGGATCATGGAGCGCGTGCGCCTGGCGGCAAGGGCAGTTCCGCTAGGCGGTGTCTGTAGCTTTGGCATCTTATGACGCGCTTTGCGCCTGGCGGTACATGTACCCCACCAGGCAGCTTGGAAGTCTTGTGTGTCAGGTGCCTCTTTTTATGTCGTTAGGCGATGATGTTACAGTAGATGTGTAATGCGCTTGCTTTGGTGTGCGTGGTCTACAATGCTTTAGTGATTCCTTAAAGGTGTGGTTAAGCACGTGGCATTCCTCGAGTTAAGCTCAGAATGGCATCCCTCGAGTTGATCTCGGGATGGCGGATGAACACGAGGAACCCTTAAGTTGAGCTCCAGTTGGCGAGTGTTGCCAGTGTGAGTGTGTTGGTTGTGGAGAGTATGGATGTGTCTAGATAAATTGCGTTCCTTAGTAATTAGTTGACAAGTTTGGTAGTCTTGGGACGTTACAAACTATGTTCTTATTTGGGAACTCTACCTGGCATTATGGTGTATGATCCGTAGCATGGTTTCTCGCACGTGCTTTGTTGGTTGTGGCCGATAGGTATGGCAGCAAGACACCTTGAGGTACTCACTAGAAGATGTAGAACACGAATAACATGGTTGTGGCCATGTGTTATGGAATCAGAGGAGGGATTTCCTTTACTGTGATTGTATGATATATATATATATATATATATATATATATATATATATATATATATATATGTTTTTTATATATATATATATATATATATATATATATATATATATATATATATAAGTGTTTTATATATGCATATGCATAAGTATATGTTTATTCTATTAAGCTCACCCTATCTGCTTGTGTTTGGCGATGATCGTATCTGCAGTACACGGTAGAAGATTATGTGGTTGCAGGTGGTTCTGGTGAGGCTTAGCTACGGAACGGGGATAACTAGGGAGTTTTTATTATTTTATGCTTTTGAAATAATTTGTAAACACTTATGAGATACTTTGATGTTATTTTCAGTTTTATCATTTACGAAATTTGGATTATTATTGGAAGTAATGAAAGTTGAAATTTCTCGCGTTTTTGGGAAATAGATTTATAATAAATGTGATTTTATTTTCTTTTTTATTTTATTATTTAAACCCGTAATATCCTAATACAAGAGATTAAAGGTGTGTTGATGCAGTTGAAGTTAAGTTTGGTGAATCAATGGTGTGAAATTAGATTGTCTCAAGTTACAAAATTAATCCAAAATTACTAAATTCTAGAAAGAAATAATTTAGGAGCTAAATGCACCCAAGTTTCTATTCTACAAACTCCGTTTTCAAGTGGATCACCCAAAAATCTATTCTCCACCCTATTTTCTACTAAGTTACACTCCTCATTTCACTCAAAATTCAGCCTCATTAATAAACTGGCATGTGGCAATCCTTAACTTCTAAAACTAACCAACCAAAATATGACATGTGGCATAATCCTTGTACACAAAAACTAACCAATCAGGATGTGACACATCATTGTTTTCCTCTTCACTCTTATCTAATTATCCAACAACCTAAACATTGCAGGAACTCCGTTAGCCACATCGGAACAACACCAGGCACCACCTGCAACTGCGCATCAGAGATTGCATAAAAAAGCGAGCCAACCCCACCATGTGAAACCCACACTGTCAACCACCGTACATCCACCATTGACGAAGCAGCTTGCCATGACCGAGATCGAAGGAGATTGGTGCGCTACGCACACTTGCAGCAAAATGCAAAACAGATTTGCATCAACCACCAGAACGCGAACTCACGCTACCACTTGCTATCATGCTCGCTGCCTAGTTCAACGTTCTACAACCATGATGGCAACCCTCACGAATCCAAATTGCGCCTTCAAGCAACACATATGCACCATGGACAGAAGAGCGATGTTGTCAGATTTGTTCATGGACCTGCAGACAAGACACGTGAGTAGAAACCACAAATCGCGCCACCATCCATGTGCAAGTTCAGCATGGTGGGCGCAAAAACCCTAATTTTGGAGAGAGGGGTAATGCGACGTGGAAAACTCTAATCGGGAGTTATCAGGTCAAATAATCAACTATGACCAAAGTTGGTCAAATAAGGAGTTAAAATGTCAATATTTATATATTTATAGTAATTGGCAAGTTTGGATCACTATTTGGAAAATTAATGCAAATATTAGTTGGTGATGATTAATCAGTTATCTTTAAATAATTAATATATTTAATTATGTTAAAAATTATTAACCAAGTATATTTTTCAAATAGTTATAAAACTAGTTATATCTTTCTAATTTTTTTAGATATTCATAATCACTATAAAGATAAATGATATTTATTTTTATCTTTATTTTTAAAGATATTTGAGAGATTTCAACAATAGAAAATACCAGTCCAAGTCCTATACAAAGAGACCAAAGAGAAGCGGAAAAGACGAGCTTAGAATTTCGGAGTTTAGGAATCCTTTACGATGGCCTAATTTTGTTCTCTCTCCATTCTTCTGCTATTTTTGTTTTATGTTGATTTCATGGAGTGCTAAGCTTCAAGGATTCATTCCACTCTAATTTCATTATGATTATGACTCTGAGGTTAAAATAAATAAATTTATTTATTCTTTTGATTCTTGTTATGATTTATTTTCATCTATGTCTTTTCCCTTTAAATCAAGTAAAAGTAATAGTTTTTACATTGTAACAAGTTAGCACGGTGTTAAATCTAAATAAAATATCAATCTTATGAGTTCAAGGATGCTTTTTAATTTTAATTGAGAACGTACTTTGATTAAAGTTAGAAACTTTCATGTGATTGAATGAGCTTTTGTCAATGATTGAGAATGTACTTTAATTAAAGGTGCAAACTTTAACCACAATTAATCAAGAATGTACTTTGGTTATTATCTTTTTGCTTAATATTAGAGGTAAAATAAGAAACATGATTAGGCATGGTATTATTTAATTGAGAATGTACTTTGGTTAAAGTTACTATGATTAATCTACAAATTTCTTACTTTTAATTGAGAATGTACTTTGGTTAATAGTGAGAACGCTAACAAATTAATTGAGAATTTACATGATTAATTTGCAAAACTACAACAATATTTAATTGAACAATAACCTTTAGACAACTGATGATTGTTCTATTTTGCAAAAACAGTGGAATCAATATATTTTCTTTATCACTAATTTTTATTTTTCTTTTTATTTTTATCTTCTTCTATTATTTTTCCTAATATTATTTAACTAACCACTTTTGTATAATTTTTATAAGAAATAATTTGTCAATGATCAATTAATATTCGTTGGGAGACGACTTAGGGTTGACTTTACCCATACTAAACAATTGGCTACTTTCATAACAATATTGAAGTTGTTACAGATGAGTAATATTAATTTGATAGCTTCACGACAATGTTTTCGGGGAACACGATTAGAATTTTGATTATCTAGTATTTTACTTTTTCTTATTGTTTTGATTTTATTCTTTTTATCACTAACATCTTATTTTTTCTTTATTTTTTTTCTAACATTTATTTTATTTTATTTAGTCATTTTTAATTTTTTTCTAAGCACAATTTTTGTTTGAGAAATTTTGTAGGAAAATTTGTGAAACTAGTTGGGGAACACTTTGACGAAGGAAAGATAAGATACTTAAATTGTCCATTGAGACACCTCTCTTTCTTGGAAGTTTACTCAACAAGATTTTAACTTATTTCTTTTCATAAACCTCTTTCAAAAATGCAACATAATTTTTCATATGAAAATAATCAAAAGTGGTATTTTTAAATGAACTATGATTACTATCCACAACAACCACCTCATCCATATGAATATCAATAGCAAATAGTTACATATACTTTTGCACCTGATATAAATGGGTTAACTACACGTGAACTAAGTGATCTATATCCTAGATCATCTTTTTTGGAATATGAGCAACAACCATACCATGAGCAACAATCATATTTTTAGTATCCACTCTAGCCATCATATCTTCCATTTGGCTCTCAACATCAACAACATGCACCACTATAACAAGTTGCAGCAACTAATGGACCATCCTATATGGAAGTTCTATTATCAATGGATGGATTGAGAGAGAAATTAGACACCATAGATGAGGATGCATAATTTAGAATACTCTGTCATGACATAGAAGATATGCTTCTAAATTTGGGTATTAGAGCAAAACAAATGTGTGATGATTTAGGTCAATTAATGAATGACAAAGCTATAGAGGCCACTTTAGAAAATTTAATGAAAATGATAGTTCAGTAGAAGGCTGATATAATAAAATGTTAGAGGGCATGAATCAGAGGATGGACAATTGAGCATTGTTGTGAATGAGTATGCAATTCAAATGTTAGATCAACACCATAATCACATCACATTGATATATCTACTTATAAATATATTGATGATGCTCATACTAATATGTCTACTGATGGATATATTGATTTTACTGAAGATGTTGTTGAATTTGTTGATGAAGAAATTGCACACTGACATATCTACTAAATGATATCATGGTGCTCAATGTGAATATGAGCACAAATGATCTTTTTCAAGAGCAAGGTTTGCTCATGTGCTGGTTCGTGTGGAGACGGAAATTGGCTCTCACGATGGTGCTATTGAGCATGACGCGGTGGCTTCCATGGAGGTTGGTCGTGGTTATGATTCATTGCGGGTGCCACGGTTGCTCTGACAGCGAACATATGCAGATCTGGTTCGCTCATGGCACTTGCTCGAGCATGGTGCAGGTGCGTGGAAGAAGATGGTGGTGGCTGCTACGTTTCGCCGGCGAGAAGGATGAAGGGGAGCTGCCATGGCTGCTGGTGCGGGAATTACGTTCTGCTCCGATCTGGCTCAGGCATGGAGGTTTGAAGATGCAAGGCTGTAGTGGTTTCGTGGTGGCTTTAGGCTCGCGGTGGTCGGCGATATCCGTGAATGGCGTAGGCATGGAGATTGCGGTGGCTATGACTGGTTCAGATCTGCTCCAAGCGCGGTGGTGATGGTTGGATGCGTTGTTGTAGTGGTGTGGTGGTGTAGTCGTAAATTTGAACTACGGGCAGCTTGCTCATGGTGGTTTGATGGTTCTGCGTCATTGGTAGATGGTGGCGTGACAAGCTCTCATTGGTAAATTTGGTGAGTGGAGGATTATGACACGTGTCATCATGTGGTTGGACAGATTTAGAAGGTGAGGATTGCCACATGACATAATCTGGTTGAGATAGGTTTAAGTGGTAGGAGCGGTATAACTTAGTAGAAACAGGGGTACAAAACAGGTTTTTAAGTGGTCCACTTGAAATGGGGGAGTGTGTAAAATAAAAACTAGGGTGTAGAAGTGATTTTTCCAGAACTTGCTAATTTCAGCCTTATTTAAAGGAGCTTTGTAACTTCAATCAATTTATTTTTCCACCTTAAATGAGCTTAATCTTAACTTCAAATGCATCAACAAACATTAAAATATCCAAAAATAATTTATGCAGCTAAAAATCACTCTTTAAGACATTTTTATCACATAAGCTCAATTAGCCTAATTATCAGAACTGTCAATTAAATCACTTTTTAAGCACATAAATTTAATTAAATACCCAGAATTAAACACTGAATGAGGGAAAAAATACGCACTCATCAATAGGGTTTATCCTTATAACCCTATCTTCATTCTTGTATGCATTTTTCAGCTCTTTAATTTGTTCTTTGAGTTGTGGTGCTCATTGTTGGGTGCTTATCGTTGTCTACTAGCATTTATCAAGGTAAGGTAAGCTAGAACTCTTAAATGTTTTCGAACCGTATTATTGTGAAGGGTTTTTAAATCGTATTTTATTTGTTGAATGGTGCTTGTGATTCTGTGAAATTGAACTAGATGTAGTTTGGTCGTGGTTTCCTAGTCTGCATGCGCAAACAGTGGAGAAACCTTATATTCTCGCCCAAGCGAGTAGGTCCCGCCTAAGGGAGAGTATTAGAAACCCTCCCAGGTTTTTGCTCGAGTTGTCGCTTAGGCGACGAGCTCCAATTTTGAGCGAGTAGTCATCTTGCCCAGGCGAGGAGGTCTCGCCTAAGCGAGAAAATGCAAAAGCCTCACTATTCCAGTGCTTGAGCTCTCGCCTAGTCAAAAAGGGCTTGTTTAAGCGAGAGTATCTCTCTCGCCTGAGCGAGTGCTTCCAGCCTGAGCAAGATCTGGGTAGGGACGTGCTCTAGTACTATTTTCTTCTCTGATTTCATTGTTTGCCTACATGATAGAGTAATTTATTGTAAAGGCTTGAAGTATGATGTTGCATATGTTAAATGGGATGAAGTGAGATTATTATATATTTATGTTTGGCATGAAATGAAATATGGATTGGTTGGTTTGTTGGGCATCGACATGAAATTATGATGCTTGAGATAATGTGTGGAATGTGTGTGTGGGAGCATGGTTGTGGTATGAGATTGATGTAATTCCATGAAACTCTTGGTGAGATTTCATAGTGTTGTTGGTGTGATCGACACATTTCCCAAAATATTACAAAAGCTATATTTTAATTATGATTTTCTCCTAACTTTCAAAATAATATCAAAATAAAAATATATAGATTATAACTTTATGTTAGCTAAAATTAAGGAATAATTTTAAAATAAAACATTTTTCAAAGTTATTTTTTCCATCATTCTCATCAATTTTACAAAAGCATTATAAGATTAATTCTTGTTATCCTTCACATTTTAATTTTTTTTGTTATTCGTGTTAAAGTTTAACAAAAGTATCTTGATTTCGGTTATACTTAACAATAAAGTATAAAACATATTTTTACGGTCTCGTTACTTAAAAAGTCAAAATATAGGTTTCGGTTAAGAAAAAACCAAAACTTGAATTTGATCAATAATTTTAAAAATTTCATCGTGTTTTAAACGCTTTACTTGAGTGTTAGAGTATTGGCTTCAGATTACTAAAGGAACCAAAACCTATACTTTAAGTATAGGCTTCATTTTATTCATTGAACGAAGCCTATACTTAGACAGTTTGAGTATAAACTTTTGATTTTGTAGAGAACCGATGCCTTTACCCCTACTCGTTGTTCTTCTCTCCCGCCACAGCAAAATTCGCATTTTCCTCCATTTTTTCTCCATAAAGTCCTTTGTCGAGGTTCATTTGTCTTTTACCCCTTGTTTTTCTTCTCTTTCGTTGAGGTTCATTTATCATTGCACAACTCTAACGTTGTTCTTCTTCATTTTAGGGTCGTTGCATTCTAGGTTTCCCATTGTCACCGTGACGCATTTAGGGCGCTCTCATTGTGACCGTGGTGACCTATTGTCACACTCTCACTCTCACTCTCGATCTCTCTCGTTCTTTGTCTCGTTCTTTCTCTCGCTGCCGCTCCCAGGTTCCTCTCTCATGGCAATTTTGGCTTTAAAGCTCTTAGTATCTCTTCTCGCTCTTGTTGTCGCTATCGCTCCTAGTCTTAGATTCCTATCTTGTGACAATTTTGGCTTTGGAATATTTTGAATGATTTTGGGCTTCAGTTGTGTTAACAATCAGAGCCTTTTCTTGCAATATAGGCTTTGGTTATGAACCATAGCCTTAAACCCTCCCTTTTTTAGTACTACTAGATATACTTTGATTCTCCAACCGTAGTATATCATAAAAAATCACTAGTGCAAAATATGAATATAACAACAAGATATAACATCACTTCTTAAGAAAAATGATGTCATGGAAAACGTAGTGGCAATTTCATAAATACTGAAAACAATATAACATTGGTTGTGCGGGTCACTGATGTAGTATTGCATTTAAATTGATTTTTTTTAAAAGCATGATACTATATCGGTTGTTAGGGAAAACTAATGAAGTATCAATTTTTATTCAAATTCGCGCCATTCATTACTTCTCTTTCGTTCTAGTTCTTTTTTCTCTCTCTCAACCCTAGCCCCAAATCGTCACTACATGGGCTCAACCAACACCTCTTGGTCCTACTTTGTGGTGGGCTTCATACGGGACTCTTTAACGTATTCCCAAGCATCACCAGCGATGCCATTCTTCTCACCCACCACTAGTGACAATGCCATTCTTCCCAGTCACCACCAACCTTCAATCTATCAATGTTTGATCTGTTGGCACAAGCAAGGTTGATGCAAAGATTTGATAAAGCAAAGTGCATGAAGATCATGATAAAGAATCTTCAAGTGAAACAAATTTGAGGACAAATTCTTTTTAAGAAGGAGGGTATGATAGAGGATTATCTCTTAAACTTCAAGTTGTACGAATTTGAGGATAAATTATCTTCAAGAAGGAGGGAATGATAGAGGATTATCCCAAGATTCCATACAAGAAGAACTTGAAGATTAACTTGAAGATGAACCTTTAGGTTTTCTTTTAGAAATTAGTTATGTTCTATGTTTTTGGGCTTTGGGCTTTCTTTTATAAATTAGTTTATGTTTTTTTATGTTTTTGGGCTTGGGCTTTCTTGTAGGGTTCTCAGGTTTTCTTAAACTTGTGTGCCTATATATAGAGGTATCAAAAACTCATGTAGACACTTTTAGTCATATTTTGAATTTTATTTCATTAAAGAGAGGATTCTCTTTGTTATTGGCTTACGGCCTCTAGTTCTTATCAAAGATTAACATCTACGTGGCAAATTTTCGCTTGACTTATCAATCTGCTAGATTGTGGCATCCTTCATCTTTATCTTATTTTGCATTCTTCTTTTATTTATTCGTGTTGTGCCTCTTGAGGATTCAAATTCAAAAATGATCGTACTCTTTCCTGGATAGGATCGTATCATTTGGTATCTAGAGCAAGGTCCTAGTTTGAATTTTCTCTTCTACGTTATTTTTTTCTGTCATATGAAAAAAAAAACTAAAATCTTTTAATGTTTGTGTGTTCTGTGCTTTGTTTTGAACTTTTGTTTGTTCCATTATTCTTAGAATTTTGTAAGGAGTAAAACCCCTAAGGTTTTTTCCAATTTGGTTGAATTTTTAATTTGTCGTATTTTTTTTTGTTCTCCGTTTAAATTGTCTATTTCTACATTTGATTCGTGGAAATTATATGTTTTTGTGATTGGGGATTTGCAAGTGCACTTACATTGATTTACATGAGTATGGGGGTTTGAAGGATAAATTGTTTAGTTTGTTTGTGTGTTGAACTACAAAAAAAATAAATAAATAAAAATTATGGATCAAAGTAAAAAAGAAAAAACTATATATTGAAAAAAAAACAAGTAAGGATAAAAAAAAAGTGGAGTTCAACACAACCTTTTGTTGCAATTTTATTTGTGCACTAACACAAAAAAGACAATTTACATTTCCGATTTTACGTCTGACCAACCAGAATCAAACATAAAAAATGACCGATGACAAACTTGTAATTAAATTATCAATTTTTACGTCTGACTAGCACTAGTCAGACGTAAATTTACGTCTAACTTGCACTAATTAGACGTAAATTTACGTCTGACAAGAGAAATCAGACGTAAATTTACGTCTGATTAGTCCCATCAGACGTAAATTTATGTTTGATTTCTCCTGTCAAACGTACATTTTTGTTTGATTTCTCTTGTCAGACATAAATTTATGTCTGATTAGTGCAAGTCAGACGTAAATTTACATCTGACTTCATCGCGTCATACGTAAATGTTGAAACTTAAATCTCTAACCTTCTTCCCTACAGTGTTGCGACTGTGCAAGACGGGAACGCGATTTTACCATTTTCGAACTGCACCGGTGGACATCAAGTGATTAATTGTTGAAAGGTTAGTTTGTCTTTTGATTCCGTTTTGCTACACCTCAATTTACCTTGAAACCCCTAATTTTCTGCAGCGGCGATGAACTGTGCAACGGCGGCGGAACTACAGCGGCGGAGGATTGTGCAGTGGCGGCAACAGCGGTGAAGGACTGTGTAGTTGCCACACCATTTCAAAAACGCGAGCAGTCACCATGGAAGCACGACGACGCAGAACCTCCACGCATGAGACGAACCAGAAACACCATCGCAGCAGCCACCGCGACCTTCAGAAGTGGCACCTGTTCGAACTTCCAATGTAGAGCTTTATTCATGCATCACTTTTTGCATCTCTTTCGCGAACCTATGGCAGCAACTTTCTGAAACGTGAACTCATCGCCATTGTCTCCCACCTGCAAAGCTGTAACTAACTTTACGTCTGTTCTCTTGGGTCAGACGTAAATTTACGTCCGGTTTAACGTCAGACATAAATTTAGGACTACCGTTACTACGACTGACCTGGACCAGACAAGAAAAGCAAAAAACACCGGACGTAAAAGACCTTTTTTCTGTTAGTGGTGGTTTATTGATATTTTACTTGTAATCAGTCTTTCTCTTAGAGTCTCCATGTTGTCTCCTTTAACTCTTTTTGGTAGTCCTATTTTGTTTTTATTGTGTTGTGTCTTTAAAATTTCTTGAAGTTTTGTTTAGAGTTTTGTATTTTCTTTGATCTTTTGAGTCAAGATTTAGATCTCGCAACATTTTTCACATTGTTTGTTCACTATTTGCTTAAGTTATTGGAGTTCTTTGCCAAGCACTAAAGGGTATTTGAGTGATAAAAGGCAAGAGAGTACATTCAAGAAAAAAAACCTATAAGTATGATACACAAGTGAGAATTTGAGTGAAACACTTAGAAGAGTGGTGAGGTCCTTAATATATTTTATTATACTAACATTTTCTTGCAGGAACTAGCAATATTGAGTAATGCAACATGTTTCCACAGAGGCATCCTTCTGGAACTGGTGTAACATATGGTTTAAATTATCCTACTCCTAACCATGAACATTTGGTTAGAGGACTTGAACGCACCAAGAGAGTGACACGTAGAGATACACCTAGTGTTTATGAGGCCGTGGTAAAAGATGTCAATGCCTTGGAATCCAGAATTATAAAGCTAAATGACAAGATTGCTAGTATTAAAAGGAAGCACAATCCTGATAGAAAATCATTGCCAAAGACAATTGCACTAAGACGTTCCAAATGTGAAGGCTATGGGCATGAAACTCATCAATGTCCTAATGGGGATGTAAGTCACATGACTAATGAAGACCTTAAGAACTACATTTCATATTTGAGAGAGGAGGAATGAAGGACAATGCAAAAATTATATGTATTGAAAAGAAGGCAAGAACGGAAGCTAAAAAGTGCCCATGAGAAGGAAACACTTATAAAAAGTGAAGCAAAAGAAAAGAGAGAAAAAGAAGAGAAAGAAAAAAGTGAGAGAGAAGAGAAAGAAGAGCAAAAAAAAGAAAAGAAATAAGAGAGTAGAAAAAGAGAGGAGGAAGAAAAGAGAGAAAAAGAGAAAGAAATAAGAGAGCATTATGAATTGTCAATGAAAAAAGGTACTAACTTTCCTTTTATTGTTTTATTGCCTATGGACAAATTATTCATCAAAGAGTAATGGCATCAATAATGGAAAGAAGAAAGGATACTTAGGGAAGACTTGTTCATCAAGCAACAATGGGATCAACAATGGGAAGATGAAATGATGATAAAAAAAAGACATAAGCTTATAAATATATGCTCATGAATTAGCTTGTTTACCCATCCCTAACAAACCTATTGGTGTCATACCTATAATTTGGTTGTTTATTTGCATAATATTCCTTTTCTTTTCTTTGAGTATTATATCTTAAAATTGTTTGATGATTTGTGCAGGTGGGTATTTAACCCTGGGGGCAGACCTCCAAAATCTTTGATAATAAGAGATTGGCCTCTTCCAAGATCCAAATCCCATTTTAGTAGAATTTCTATTTTTTTTTTAATTTAGATTTGTGTCTCTGATTTATGTTTGTGTTTATGCATAGGACCTTCTAGAATTCAGATCGAATTCTCTCCAAACAGGGGAGAATGGTAAAGAATCTTCAAGTGAGAAAAATTTACGACAAATTATTTTTAAGAAGGAGGGTATGATAAGGACTATCTCCTAAACTTCAAGTTGTACAAATTTGAGGACAAATTCTCTTCAAGAAGGAGGGAATGATAGAGGACTATCCCAAGATTCCATACAAGAAGAACTTGAAAATGAACTTGAAGATAAACCTTTAGGTTTTCTTTTAGAAATTAGTTATGTTATGTGTTTTTGGGCTTTGGGCTTTGGGCTTTCTTTTATAAATTAGTTTATGTTTATTATGTTTTTGGGCTTCGGCCTTCTTGTAGGGTTCTTAAGTTTTCTTAAACTTATGTGCCTATATATAGAGGTATCAAAAATTAATGTAGCCACTTTTATTCATATATTGAATTTTATTTCATTAAAGAGAGGATTATCTTTGTTCTTGGGTTAGGGCATGTGGTTCTTATCAAAGTTTAACATCTATGTGGCGAATCTTCACTTGACTTATCAATCTGCTAGATTGTGGCGTCCTCCATCTCTGTCTTATTCCGCTTTCTTCTCTGATTTATTCGTGTCATGCCTCTTGAGGATTAAAATTCAGAAATGATCATACTCTTTCCTGAATAGGATCGTATCAGATCACATGTGTTTGATGAAGATTAATGAATATCCACTTGAAGATAATGTTTTTATAGTGCTAAATTTGTAAATGGTGTGTTAAATGTAATGGTTACATGTTATATCATGTTGGTAGGCTATATGACATAGGTTAGATGTTTTGTTAGTCTTAGTATGTCCTTTTTAATATGTTAAAATGGGTTTTAACAAGTTAAAAGGCTTGTTGTAAATAGTTTCTAATATGAATGTATTCAACCAGTTGAATTGGTTTTTATCGACTAATTTCACTTTAGTAAAGTGAAATCAAATGATTGTACGAAAAATTCAATCGAATGATTTCACTCAAGAGCAGACTATATAAGTTGTGTTTTCGAGAGTAGAGGCACGATTCTGAGTTTTTGAGCTCGAAAATTTGTTATTCATCACTGGAAAACTTTCTCTTCGCTGAATTACGAATACATTTTTTCATTAACTCCCATAGGAATATTTTTTATCATCCAATTGCACACTAATTGATTGAAGAGGATCATACTTACAGGTTGTCATAACAAATCGAATACAAAACAGAAATTTGAACCACACACAAAAGCAATGAACAAAACAAAATACAAACCTAATATAAGAGGATTGTAAATACCTTAAAATGACATAAAGAACATGGTGCAAAACCTCAAAACATGTCTCAAAGCAAAAAAAAAAAAAATTGCGATCAAGTGAAACCTAAAAAATTGCAAAAGAGGTTTAGGACTTAGGGTTTATGGCTTAGGGCTTAGGATTTAGAAAAGAGTAACTTACTGCAATAATCCGTTCTCAATCATAAAATTTGCAAAAGAGTATTAGGTCTTAGGGTTTAGGAAAGAGAAATTACTACAAGAATTTCTTCTTGATCATGGATCGTTTGAGGCTCTTGATACCCAATGGCGAATCTTGACCAATAATTATGGGGGAGCCAAATTAATATATTCAAAATTTTGAATTTGTATTTGATATGAACACCATTTTAGATACACTCTCCTAATTTCATCCTTTTTATTTATTGGATATTCTCATATTTGAATATGTTTTCTTGTATAATATTGTTCTAAAGAATTATTATCAAACTCATCATCACCTGTAATTTTCTTAACCTTAAGAAATGACTCCTCCAATTGAACAATTGGATTATAAGTACGATATTCTGGTTTGTGTAAAGAATTTGAATTTGTTTTAATTTTCATCTTCGTGGGTAGTTTTCCTTTTATTATTTTTAAAAATAAAAATAAATTCTTTTACTCTTCATCAATTGACCTATTTTTTTTTTTAAGTTTGAAATTCAAAAATAGTTTATCATAATCTAACGAAAAATTCAAAGTTATACCTAATAAAAGAAAACTCTAATAATCAAGTCACAATTGAAAACTCGTTATGAAAAAAATACATAGTACATTATTTTTTCTTCTATCTTAATAAAAAGTGAAGATACAAAGGCTCATGAGATAAAAAAAAAATAATGCTAACTATAATAAACTAATAATTCACTAGCAAGTGAAATAAAAAAGAGATTTTTCTTCAAAAATTGAAGAGAACATAAGAAATGATAGTAAAAATATTAAGTCTGTCTTTAACATTTTTTTTTTCTTCAAAAACAAAAAGAAAAAAAAATAGGTGAAACTGAGAAATAAGTATAATATAAGAAAAATTCAAGAGACAATGTAAAAGAAGATAAAATAAAATCTTAATAGATATTTTTATTTTTTATTTTATATTTTAATATTTATTAACATTAAACGTTGTACATTATAAAATGAAGGCTTAATTATATTTTAAATGTCACTTGTTCGTCACATGTCATCTTATTATTTTATTATTTTAAAATTTTATAATATAATTTATAATTTTATAATTATTTGATTTAATATTTTTATAATTTAATAATTTTTATATTTTAATTCAAAATTATATAATTATAAAATTATGATATATTTTTAATTTTTATTCAAATAATAAAATTATAGTTTATTAATCATAAAATTTTGAATTAAAATAATAAAATATATAATTATAAATTTATAAAATTAAAAAATTAAAAAAATCATAAATTACAAAATTTTACAATAATAAAATAATAAAATGATATAGGTGACAAGTCAGGAAAATGACATGGAAAGATAATAATTATGTCAGTCCCTTAAGAGTCGCATCATCTCATTTAGAAAAAAAGTTAACATTAAATACTTAATTAGTACTTAATGAATCACAAAAATTTATCACGATTCAATTAAAAGTTCTCAGGTTTATTAAAAACCTAAAATATAATTAAACCAAAAAATATAAAAAATACATAATTTAATTTTTATTAATTTTTAATATATAAAGTTTACAAAATTTAAAAAAATGGGGGATCATGATCCCCTACCCTATAAAAGCTCCGCTACTATTGATACCATGTATAAAACAAAAAAAATATATGAGAAGAAAATTGTATTATGTTTGATACTATGTTGAAAACAAAAAAATATATAAAGAAACAAATTATATTGTTGACTGTGTATTGTATTATTGACCGTGTATAAAATATATTACACACAAAACTAATCATATAAATCACGGGTCTAAAACACGAACATATGTTATATAAAAAAAGTTATAATTAAAATGGTTAAAACCATATTTACATTCTGATAAAATATTCTTGCTCTATTTTCTATTTTCAATTAAAATTATATTTATGACTATTAAAAATTATTAACAATTTTATAAAATATTATATTAAAAACCATGCTCAAATAATTATAAAGTCGGTAGAAGACGGGTCGTTGTCACCCATCTACAACCTGACATCTCCACCTTCTATTCGTAAATACGAAAAAAAACAAACTCCTTTATCTATAATTTTGCTGTTCCAGTCTCTACCACAAAACATCGAAGTCATACGTAAATATTTATATATTTAAAATATTAAATTGTAGGTAGTATATTTTAAAAATAGATGAAAATTAAATTATGTATTTTTTTATTTATTTTATAAACCATAACATTTAGTGTTAATAGATAATAAAATATAAAATTAAATAAAATTAAAAATAAAAATATTTAGGTTTAATTTTTTTTTTGTTTTTTTATCAAAAATTATCCTACAATAATGTTAATTACATTAATAAAATAAACTATTCATATTAAGAGTTTCAATTTTAATAAAAAAGTCATTGATATGTTTTAAAAAATTTAACGAAATTTATCGTAAAAGATCAAATTGTATCAATTTTTCAATAATTGAGACCAAATTGAAACTAAAAAAACGGGAGGACCAATTTAACATTTTTAAACCAAAATATGAATCAAAAGAGTAATTAAACCAAATATTTTTTAAGATAATTTTTATTTTCTTTCTCATTATCTTTTTAGTTCTACACAAATTGTAATAATTTCTCACTCTAATATTGTAATCATTTCTTGCTCTCATATGTTTTCTTTTTGTTCTTGAAGAAAAAAAAAAGTTAGAAATAAATTCATTATTTTGCTCTTATTTCTCATTTATCGCATCACTTTCTTGTCTGTTATCTGAATAATGAAAAACATTATTTTTTATCTTATAAGCTTTTTTGTATATTTATTTTTTTATGAATATAGAAGAAAAATAAATAATATATTATTTTTTTTTATATCCGATTTTTAATTATGACTTGATTATAATATATTTTTATTTTAATAATTATGTGTTTCAATTATAAAAAAATACTATGATAAATTATTTTTTAATGTTATTTACAAAAGAAAAGTATATTGATAAAGAATAAAAAAATAAATTTATTTTTTAAAAGTAATAAAAAAAAAACTATTGATGAAAAGAAGATAAACTCTATTTCTTCATATATTTCAAAGCATTAAACTAATTATCAATTCAGTTAGAAAATTCATTTCTTAAAACATTATATTAATGATCAAATCTAATAATCTTAAAATTATATTATTTTTAGCCTCCAAAATTTTTTATCAAGTCACTAATTTCTGGTTTCCAAATCATTCATCTCATTTACATGTACCCTTTTAGAGCACATGCAATGCAATGTATTATTTTGAAATTTTAGATCACATTTTTGTCCTATTATGTTGTACAATAAAAGATCTAACCTAACTTTTGCTAAGCAGTACACCTTACAGGTTTTAAATAAAATCGTGTCACTGTCACAATTTGATTTTTATTGTATTTTCTTCGGGATATAAAAAATTGTTTTTCTTACGATTTTGAGGGGTTTTTTACAATAATTTTCTTCATGTTATAAATTATAAATGTTGAATGTTATTTTCTGTGAATTTTAATAAAAATGAGATCTTATATTTACTGTATGAGTTATTGTACTTTCTATATTTTCTATGGAATTCAACTAGCAAAGTTGCTTGATCGTCAAAAATTAAGACACTTTGAGTTATGAGCATTTATCGGAGAGAAAAGAAAATAAATAAGAATGAGTGATTAATAAAACATATAAAAAACTTAAAAGACAATAAAGAGAAAATAAAAAAATATTTTAATAATTTTGTTTTTTTATATATTTAATTATTTATTGTTGTACATTATAAAATAAATAAAAATACTTAATTTAATTTTTATTAATTTTTAATATAATATTAAACTAATTTAAAAAGATATATACAATTTAAAAAATTTTAACAATTTATACAATTTAAAAAATTTTAAAATATAAATAATACAAAAAAAAAATCAAAAAATTGAGGAAGGGCCGTGGTCGCCGTTTGCCCTTTCTAACATTAAAAAGATATAAATAATATAAAGTATTAAATGTTCTTACAAATATTTAACATTTAAAAGATTAAATTGAATTTGAACTCTTCTTTTATGATAGATTTGTTCTCTCTCTACTCTATATCACCCATGCGTTTAATATTGTTTGAAGGGTTAAAGTAGTCAAATTAATTGAAAAATTAATTAAATAATGAATTTATAATGATACATTAGGTATATCTTGACATTTTAATTTATTTATAAATTTTAGTGATTTTTTACTATTGCGATTCTTAAGGATATATTTATATCATCTTAATATTGATTAGTCTTTTTATAATATCATTAACTGTAATAATATGTATAACTGATACTCTTCGTTATAGTTGGTGGGTTGGTTGATAAGTTAATAAGATTAACAGATTTCTTTATTCCAATATTTAACGAGCTTATTTAATGTGATTTTTTAAATTTATTTTCTATTTTCTTTAAAAAAATTAATGTCCATTTTTTCTAAATTAATATTGATAAATCTTAAGAAATAACATGTCAAATACATTAGGAAAATCCAAATTTAGTACTTCATATTCATTTTCTAAATAATAGCAACATCAATTAATACAAAGAACATATATTGATCACAAAATAAACCACATTAACTTTTTTAAAATAAAATAAATATTGAATTGAAAATAAAAATAAAAATTACATCAAATAAATGTCTCACATAATAAAAAAGTCTTACTAATTTTAATAATTTTATAGTAAAAAGATATAAAATACTCTGCTGAAATGATACAGAGTATCTAGTAGTAGACCCCTCGCATTTACCACTTGAAGCAGAGCCTGTGTTTTCGGAGCTGCGGGCCCTATGATATACACCTCCACGTGTATGGTATTGTACCCAGATAAATACTCATCTTTTTTTAATTGATATTTTATTATCTTGTCATTTATACAATTAAAAATTATTTATAATATTTTTATATTATATTTATTTTTATTATTAAAATTAAATATAAATGAATATAACCATTTTAGTTTAATCATGTTAATTTTTTTATGTATTAAATACATAATAATATTTAATTTATTTACTTCATTCATTTTAATTTAAATGTAAATTTAAAATATGATTTAATAAATTTAAAAGTCATTTAAAAATTGATGAACCCAAAATTCACATGTATACAAGATTCACCACATATGATAAATGTATCTTAAAACAAACACTAAATTGAATATAAAATATTGACATATAACACTATATTGATATATGGTACTAAGCTGACAGATAACACTATTATTATCACGTGATATGATATTGTTTTGACAGGTGAACATCTTTTTAAATTAAAAGATTAAAAAAATTACCAATTGACATGTAACATACATTGTTCATTCTATATTAATTTTTAAATGATGTTAACAAAAATAATTAAATAAAATAAAATTGACAAAAAATAAGATCAAAATAAAATATTAAGACTCAATTAAAAAAACCTCAACAAAAATAAGAAACAAATTAATATTTAAGTATTTTATATAATGTAAATAAAACAATTGATTCTCTTAATATAATACATATAAATAGATATATGGTTGTTTCAAAAAATTTAATTATTTATAAAATATATCTGCGGTATATAAAATAGTTTTAATTAATTCTATTACTTTTATATCTTTCAAAAAGAAATTCAAAATTAAAATTACTAAAATCCATCTTATCCGTTCACATTCTAAATAATTTCATTCATGTTAGACATTATTTCATTACATAAACATTTTATTAAAATAAAATATAAAAAGATATATAAATCCATACTAAAATTCATCCCATAATCCATCTCATATTAATTAATAATAATTCTTTTTTACCTAATGATATTATAAAAATAAATATTATCGTAGATTGCACTAATAATTGCCCAACCACGTGAAGTCGACATATAGAGCCGGTAGCTGGTAACTGCGACACGCGTAGCTGTGGACCCACCCTTATGCATCACACCTGGCCGTGATAGCTACTCTTTCTTCTCTAACCATTTATTTTACCTAAATAATTCAAATAATAGTAATACCTATTGCTGTTTTTCTTGTCCAACATTTACCAAACAAGATCCATTATTTTTCTTGTCCAACTACCTATTTGACCAAAACAATACCGACGATAGTAATAACAAAGCTAGTTTTATTATCCAACATGTTTATTGCACCCAAATAATAATAATAATAATAATAATAATAATAATAAATAATTGCTCGTTTATTTTTAACACTCTTGCTTTGAAGTGTGCCTTAATCCATAAAAAAATTATTGTAGTCATAGTTATGTTAATCTGAGATGGGATCTGTTGGTACTCTTAGTTGGAATGACATTTATTTGGACCAATAGTTGCAAATTATGGTATTTATTATTTGCTTTAGAGTTTGAACATGTATTTAAATTAATTTCAGTCTTTACTTTTAAGTAGTATGACTATTAGGTGTACATAAATAAATTCTGAATTAAGGTATAAGGAAAATGAGTTTTATCTTCAGAATATTTTTTCATCTTTCAGAAAAAAAGAGATATTTTAATTAGAATTTCATTTTCATGGTAGGATAATTATATCTAAAATATTATCTTTTTGAAATTATTCATAATTTTATATTTTAAAAATGTTTCGGAGAATTGAAAGAACACGATATATTTAAATTATCTTTATTAGATGAAAAATAACCCAACTCCAAATTTCACATTGAGATTGACTTTTTATTTTAATTTTAAAATATAGGGTTAAAATTGATTTTTATATAAATTAAAATTAATTTATAAAACCTGTTACATGTGTTTTTAAAACACAAATGATAAAATGACTAATTTGTCTTAAATTATTTCATTTTTAAAGCGTTAAGAAAATTTTCACATGATGTAATCATCATCATTTTTATTTTTCTAATATTATTTTCAGTATAAAAGTAATTATTATACTATTTTATTATGTTTATTATTGTAATACTATTTTTTAGTAATTTAAGTTAGAATATAATATTATTATTGAATTCCTATTAGTTTTTTGTATTTTTTTGTCACTGTTGATTATAGTGCTATGTTTTATTTTATTTACTTTATATTTGTTCGAAGAATGTATTATTAATATACAAATTTATATTTTTTTTGTCCATCTTACGATTATAAATTGACATGCATGGGAATGAGAAATGACAAGCAAGAATCAATCAGTAGCAGAAGGAAAGCTTGAAGCATGGCTATGTTGTATTTGGCTTTGCTCATTCTGCTCTTTCTGTTTTCCCTGAAGCTCTTGTTCCAAACAAGAAGATTCAGAAACCTTCCTCCAGGACCAATGTCTTACCCTATAA